>Ga0079224_100002312_pt1 | contig 23042 bp, 19 predicted proteins | sample Stecom2015_FD_80414 | JGI IMG/M metagenome (GOLD analysis project Ga0079224, IMG submission 80414) | Agricultural soil microbial communities from Utah to study Nitrogen management - Steer compost 2015 | ecosystem: Environmental > Terrestrial > Soil > Agricultural land | place: USA: Utah... | reverse complement strand
GCCCTTCGACAGGCTCAGGGACCACCCTTCGACTGCGCTCAGGGCCGATGGACGATCCTAAAGTCGGTCAAGAAAATCCGCAATCGCGGTATAGATACGCTGGCAATCCTCATCCGTGACCACATAGGGTGGCACGGTATAAATAACATTGCCCAGTGGTCGTAACAGAATGTTGCGATCCAGAAAGAAGCGATACATATCTGCTGCGATCTGGTTGTCATACCGCGTTTCTCCAGCTTCAACTTCAACTGCGAGGATTGTGCCCAGCGACCGCGCGTCGCGCACGCGGGGATGGCTGTGAATCTTCATCACGAAGTCGGCATGCAAACGTGAGATGCGGGCAATCGCGGCCTGACATTCCTGCTGCCGCAAAAGGCGGTAACTGGCGTTAGCCGCGGCACAGGCAATAGGGTTTGCCGTATATGAATGGCCGTGATAAAACGTGCGTTCCGGTCCAACGTCTTCGAATGCTTCATATACTTTCTGCGACACAGCCGTTGCGCCCAAAGGCAGCGTTCCTCCTGTAAGTCCCTTGGAAAGCGCGATGAGGTCCGGGGGCTGCTTCAGGTATTCGCTGGCGAACATTTTTCCGGTGCGCCCAAATCCCGTGAACACTTCATCAGCAATACACAGCACATCTTTTTCTTTCGCATACCCGAGCATCCTTTCGAGCACGTCAGCGGAGTACATCCTCATGCCACCCGCTGCCTGCACCAGGGGTTCGTAGATGAAGCAAGCGACATCATCATTTTCGACGACTGACCTGAATTGTTGCAATGCATTTTCTGCTGCATCGGGTGAAGGAAAGTCAATGAAAGTGACTTCGAACAGCAAGGGGTGAAAGGGTCGCGTAAAGAGTCCGCGTTCTCCAACAGCCATAGAGCCGAATGTGTCTCCGTGATACGCTCCCCGCAAGGCAATCACTTTACGTTTTTCGCGTCCGAAAATGTACCAGTATTGGAGGGCGATTTTGAGCGCGACTTCCACTGCGGTGCTTCCGTTATCGGAGTAAAAGATTCGTCCTTGCGGAAATGGTAGCGCGGATTGGAGTTGTTCTGCAAGCTCAATGGCTGGCTTATGGCTAAACCCCGCGAAGATTACATGCTCAAGCGTTTCCGCTTGCGCAGCAAGGGCCTTGGCAATTTCCGGATGTCCGTGGCCGTGAAGGTTTACCCACCACGATGACACAGCGTCGAGAATGGCGCGGCCATCATAGGTGTGCAAGTAGGCACCCCGACCAGCGGTAACCAAGAGGGGAGGTTCTTTTTTACCCAGAGGCGTGAATGGGTGCCATATGATGCGACGGTCGACGTCCAGCCACTCATTGGGTCCGCAACCTGTTGTACTGTTCTGCATACTTCTTTACCATTTGCCTGTTTATCACCGGCTCTTTCCCGATGTGGAGCAAAACCTTTAATCCGCTGTGATGACAGATGATGCGTTCGCTTTCGGTGTTGGGTTCGCCGTTAAAGATAATGCCAAGGGGATTCAATCCTCGGGTTCGAAGCGCCTCCGCGGTAAGCAACGTGTGGTTAATGCTGCCGAGATACAAATCGGCCACCAGGATGATTTCAGCGTTTAGCTTGGGAACAAGATCGATAACAAACTCCGTGTCGTTAAGAGGGACCAGGCAACCACCGGCACCTTCGATGATCAGATCCCGCGATGTGGACGGCCGCGTGAAATCAGCAGTACGTATTGTGATACTTTCAAGTCGCGCCGCCGCGTGTGGTGACATTGCGTGTTGCAATATATATCGCTCAGGATGAATGGTTGTCGTCTTGTTGGTCACGAGGTCTTTCACGACATCGGCATCACGGGGTAATCCCGCTTGTACCGGCTTCCAATAGTCAGCGTGCAACGCCTCACATAGTATGGCGGAGACAAGGGTCTTGCCGCTGTCTGTGTCTATTGCCGTCACAAAGAAGTCCATCTTGTTACTTTTTTACTTCTTCACTCTCACACTCACGCTACGCTCACACCGCTTACTGCTCATTGCCAACTGCCAACTTATTCAGCTCACCCGCCAATGCTACAATCTCCTCATTACTGTTGTAGACATGCAGACATATTCTTAACCTTTCCGTTCCTGGTTTTACGGTCGGGGACAGCACAGGTCGTACATCATAGCCCAGCGATTGCAGTGCGGATGCTGCGGCACGGGTTTTGTCGTTGCCGCCGATGATCACGGGTTGAATTGCAGTAGTGCTGCCGGTGTCATGCGCATAATGCTGTCGGAACAAGGAGATTTTTTGTGCGAGCGTGTTTCTCAATTCCGGATGCTTGCGCACAAATTCAAAACTGCAGCGGATCGCAGCAAGGCTATGATCTGGCATTGCCGTTGTGTAAATAAAGGGACGGCTAAAATTTACAAGGTAGCTGCGCACCGCTGCGGAACAGCATACACATGCGCCATGACTGCCCATCGCTTTTCCGAAGGTGAGAATGCGAATGGGTATTTCTTTTTCAAAACCAAGTGATGATGCCAATCCCCCGCCGTCTTCCCCATAAATACCGGTTGCATGCGCTTCATCAAGAATAAGCACGGCGCTGTACTGTTGGGCGAGTCCAACCAGGTCGGCAAGAGGGCAGAGGTCGCCGTCCATTGAATACACTGACTCGACGACAATGAATACCGTACCGTTCGCCCGGGTCAGCTTTCGTCTCAGGTCGTCCATATCGTTATGGCGAAAGCTGTAGCGATTCGCCAGGCATAAGCGGATGCCATCCTTCAATGAAGCGTGAGCTTGCTCATCATACAAGACAGTGTCGCCGCGCTGGGGAAGACACGACAGCACGCCCAGGTTGGCCATGTAGCCTGAACTAAAAAGCAGCCCGTGTTCTGTTCCGGCAACGCGGGCAACGAAGCTTTCGACATCTTCTGCAAGTGGCGTATTACCCGACAGCAGTCTGGATCCTCCGCTTCCATTGCGACTGTTTGACAAATTCGAAAGGAAATCCTGGATAGAATTTCTGAGTTCGTCGGAACGGGCAAGACCCAGGTAATCATTGGAGGTGAAGTCTTTCCAGCCTTCAGGGACAACCCTGGTCTGACGGTACAGGCCGCGGTTCTTTTGCGCTTGAAGTTGTTCGTTGACCCGAATCAGAAATTCGTTCATCCTTTTGCCGTCTGCTGAGAGCGCATTTTTTCCAGGCGGTCCCACATCTCCGAAGGTATTGTTTCCAGGTGACTGAACTCGCCTCCGTTTCTCAGCCACTCACCGCCGTCGATAGTGATCACCTCGCCGTTTACGAAAGCAGAGTAATCCGACAAAAGGTAAGCCGCGAGGTTGGCGATTTCCTGATGATGTCCAACCCGCTTAAGCGGGATTCGGTTTGCGGGATTGAACTTTTCTGCAAGTTCGCCGGGCAGCAACCGCGACCATGCCCCCTGGGTCGGGAACGGTCCTGGTGCAATTGCATTCGTGCGTATATTATAGCGAGCCCACTCTACTGCGAGTGATCGTGTGAGGGCAAGCACGCCTGCCTTACCGCATGCTGAGGGTACAACATAGCCTGAGCCTGTCCAGGCGTAGGTTGTTACAATATTCAGGAACACACCCGGCTGTTTCTTGGCAATCCAATTTTTCCCTGCTGCCAGCGAAAAATAGTAAGTGCCTTTCAGAACAATGTCGACAACAGCGTCAAAGGCGCGGTGTGATAGTCGTTCGGTTGGGCTGATGAAGTTTCCGGCAGCATTGTTGAGTACACCGTGAACCGCACCGAAGCGTTCTTCGGTTTGACGTATCACGTTTTCAATTTCTTCGTAATGGCGTACGTCGCAGCCGACAGCGAGAATCTGACCTCCAGTTTCTCTCGTGAGTTCCGAAGCGGTTTTGTTAAGCACGTCTTCCTTGCGGCTTGCGATCACTATGTTGCCACCAAGCTGCAGGATGTATTTCCCAATAGACCTTCCGAGACCCGTCCCGCCACCGGTTATAATGATGGTCTTGTCTTTCATTGCTCCGGGCTGCAGCATGCCTTCCGTGTACTTCATAGCAAAGGGTTTTTGTAGCGAGTTAAATTTCGAAGCAAATACCGAAGAAATATTTATTTTTTCGAATACATTGTGCTTTTACGAATGCAGGAAGTTACCCCCGTTTGCCGATGAACCCATCTGTTCGCAGGCATCTCTTTAGCACGCCTGTTATCGTTGCCGCGCTCGGCTACATGGTAGATATTTACGACCTGTTGCTGTTTGGGATCGTCAGAATCCCAAGCCTTAAGGGTATTGGCGTTCCCGATGCGGAAGTACTTGACCAGGGAATACGTCTGATCAACTTCCAAATGGTCGGGCTGCTTCTAGGCGGTATTATCTGGGGAATATTCGGCGACCGGAAGGGCAGAAAGTCCGTTCTCTTCGGCTCCATTCTCCTTTATTCCATAGCGAACATCGCCAATGGATTTGTGACTGATGTTAACCAGTACGCGGTAATCCGATTCCTCGCGGGTATAGGTCTTGCCGGAGAACTGGGCGCGGGCATCACGCTCGTGGCTGAAATACTACCTAAGGAGGTCAGGGGCTATGGTACCGCACTCGTTGCAACGGTCGGCATGTTTGGCGCCGTGCTGGCGTATTTTATTGCCGAGGCATTCGACTGGCGGGTCGCGTATTTCATCGGAGGTGGCTTGGGTATCCTGTTGCTTATCATGCGGATCGGGGTATTCGAGTCGGGACTATTTGCCAAACTCAAGCAGACTGACGCGAGCCGTGGCAATTTTTTGTTGCTTTTTACCAACCTGAGGCGCTTCAAAAAATATATGGGGTGCATTCTGATTGGAATGCCTACCTGGTACGTCGTGGGTATCCTGGTAATTCTGTCGCCTGAACTCGGAACCGCGCTCGGCATCGCGGAAGGTGTTGTCGCCGGCAAAGCTGTCATGTTCACCTACGTCGGTCTGGCCATTGGAGACATGGCCAGCGGACTCATCAGCCAATGGATGAAAAGCCGGAAAAAGGTGGTGCGGCTTTTTATTTTACTTACTGGCCTCATGGTTGTGTTGTATGTGTATGCCCCGATCAGGTCTACAGAGTTCCTATACTTTATGTGCGTTATGCTCGGCATTTCCGTGGGTTACTGGGCCCTGTTTGTAACCATTGCGGCCGAGCAGTTCGGTACGAACCTGCGGGCCACGGTGACGACGACCGTGCCTAATTTCATTCGGGGCACGCTTCCCATGCTGAATTTCTTTTTTGTTGAGGCGAAGGATCAATGGGGTATCCTCAATGCTGCACTGGTTGTGGGGATAGGAACTATTGTTGTCGCCCTCGGGGCGCTAAGTCTGCTTGCCGAGACCTTCCATAACGATCTGGATTACATCGAACCGTAGTCCTGAAAAACCCCTGGGGTGGTTATAAAAATCTTCAAAAAGGAGATGCCCTTTTGCGTATATTGGCGGCAAAGACCGGGATCGCATTTCAATCAGAGCCAGGTGAACCGGATAGTTGGTTTTTTTCTCTTTTTTGCGCTGCCTGTGCTAATACAGGCACAGAACGTCTCCAGGATTGATAGTCTAAAGGCGGCTCTTCGAGCTTCCAACGGGATAGATCGATTTAATCTCCTTAACGACCTCGGTTTCGAATACCGATTATCCTATCCGGACAGCACTATTTATTACTGTGAAATGGCCTACGCTCTTGGCAAAGAATTAGAGCTGGCAAAAGGCCTTTCCAAGCCGTTGAGTTTTATAGGGCTGGCCATGGCGTACAAAGGGGACTACGAGGCTTCGTTCGAATATCACACCCGGGCGATTGAATTGGCTGACCAGGAAGGTGACTCTGTTCAACTGGGGTTTGGCTATAACAATTTTGGTCGGTTGTTCTTCGACCGGGGCGACATGGCCCGGGCATATAACAATTTCATTCGTGCCGAGGAGATTTTCGCTGCAACCAACGACATTGTCGGGCAATCCTACGTTGCGCGCAGCCTCGCCAACCTGTACAAGTCGCAAAACGACGTGGAAAAGGCGCTCCGTATGTCGTTAAAGGCATATGAACTGCGAAAGACCATTGGCGCACCCCGCGGCGTGTTGTCTGCACTTATGGAACTTGGCCTTGTCTACGAGGCTGTGGGTGATACCGCAAACGCCATTCGATCATTAAGGGAAGCTGATTCTATTGCGCAATCCATTGACGACCGGATCAGTCAGGCGGAGATCAACCTCGCCCTCGCCGAATACCTGCTGAACGGGCAGGACCCTGAAGCGGCAACGGAAGCAGCGTACGCCGCGCTGCGGATCATTAGCGATACAGATAACCAGCGTCTTCTTCCGAGGACTTACCTGTTGCTGGGTCGGCTCGGCTTCCAGCGGGGCAATTACACCGAAGCCGTGTCGTACCTGAAAAAGGTGATTGATGGCGAGGAGGGGACAGGCAACTTGATGCTGCAGCGGGATGCTCATTACTATCTTAGTGAGCTTTATAAAAAACTGGGTAGGAAACAGGCAAGCATCGAACACTCCAACCAGTACCTCATTCTGAAAGAGTCGTTGCAGAACGTTGATCTCACGCGTCAGATCGAACGCCTTCAGTTTCAACTTGAAATAGAAAAGAGGGAGAAGGCACATCAACTGCTGGTTGCTTCTCACGAAGCAGCGGAAGCCACCATGCACAAGCAACGGCTTCAAAATATCATGCTGGTGATCATCATCGTGTTCATCAGCATTTTGTATGGGGTTCACTGGTTTAACAGTCGCAAGCGAAGGTTGATTAACTACAAGCTTGCTGCAAAGAATGCGGAAATTCAATTGCAGCGTGAAGAGATCATCCGTCAGAATGAAAGCCTGTCACGGAGGAATATTCAGCTTTCGGAACTGAATCATGAAAAGGACACGCTCATGAGCATTGTCGCTCACGATCTTAAATCTCCCCTAAACCGCATCAGCGGGCTTACCGACCTGCTGGAGATGGACGGCATCGATCCGCAGGAGCAGAAGACCTATATCGCTATGATAAAGAGCGCAACACGTGCGGGACTTGACCTCATCAAAGACCTGCTCGATGTCAACATGCTTGAGGAAAATGTAATGCCTGAGTATTCCTTTGTGAAACTTGACGAGTTCCTTAATGAAAAGATGGAGTCGTTAAGGCATGCCGCTGCACAGAAGAACATACGCATCGATGTTTCGGCATCCGGTCATTCCGTGTATACGGATGCGGATTATCTGGCCAGGATTGTAGACAACCTCGTTTCCAACGCGATAAAATTTTCGGCGAACGATTCTGTAGTCGGCGTTTCCGCCGATGTGGTGGACGGCAAATTTCAGCTTCGTGTAAAGGACGACGGTCCTGGATTCTCCGAGGAGGACAAGCGCAAGCTTTTCCAGAAGTTTACAAAACTCAGCGCTCGTCCCACGGGCGGGGAGAGTTCAAACGGACTGGGGCTTGCCATTGTGAAAACGCTGGTCGACCGCCTGGAAGGCGAAATCACCTTGCGGTCTCAACTCAAGCAGGGCAGCGAATTCGTGATAACATTCCCGCAAAAACAGCACGTAACCCCCGCCTAAGCCCCGGGAACGCGGTTTTTTAAATTTTTCTTAGCCCCATTTAAACCTTCCCAGGGGTGGCTGGTCAAAGAAGTGTTTAGTGAAAGACCTCTCGGGCCCGTAAATCCTTAACGTTTTTGAAAATGAAGAAGTACATCGTAATGGGTCTGCTGTTCTTTATGGCAACGGCAGTATCGGTCGCACAGGAAACGCCTCGTGCAGATGCACGTCAGAAGGTACAACATGCACGGATTGCGCAAGGAACCGCAAATGGTGAACTGACAAGAGGTGAACGCGCCGCTTTGAAGCGTCAGCAACGCCACATCCGCAGGACAGAGTGTCGTGCCAAAGCAGATGGTGAGGTGACGCGCAGGGAGAAGGCTGTAATCGAACGCAAACAGGACCGCGCCGATAGGAGCATCCGTCGCGCAAAGCACAACAGTCTGGAGCGAAATTGATTTGTTTTACCTGAAGGAGACCAAACCAGGTTCAGGTAGTCTATGGTTGGGTGGACAGGTCTGCAATTTGCAGGCCTGTCATATTTTTTGGAAAGCCTGATCCAGATCAGCCAGCAAATCTTCGATGTCTTCTATGCCGACGCTCAGCCTGATCAACGAATCGACGAGACCACTCTTGATCCTGTCTTCACGAGGTACGCTTGCGTGGGTCATCGATGCGGGGTGATTGATGAGCGACTCGACACCGCCCAACGACTCGGCAAGTGAAAATACCTTGACGCTTTCCATGAGCTTGATGGCCTTCTCCTGGTTGTCGTCTTTAACCGTGAAGGATATCATTCCACCGAAGTCGCGCATCTGACGGCGAGCCACGTCGTGATTGGGATGATCCTCGAAACCTGGCCAATATACTTTGCCTACCTTCGGATGTTGCTTTAGGTACTGTGCTATCTCCCTTCCGTTCGCACAATGCCGCTCCATCCGCAAATGCAATGTCTTTATCCCGCGAAGCACCAGGAAGCAGTCCTGCGGCCCGGGAACGGCACCGCAGCTGTTGAGAATGAATGCCAGTTCGCGATAGAGGTTTTCATCGTTGGTGACGAGCGCACCCATGATGACGTCGGAGTGTCCACCCAGATACTTGGTGACCGAATGCATCACGATGTCGGCGCCGAGGCTGAGAGGATTTTGTAAATAGGGTGAAGCAAAAGTATTGTCGACGGCAACGCGTATATCGTGTTCTTTCGCAATCTCCACGCACGCGGCAATGTCGACGATGTTCATCAATGGATTTGTTGGCGTTTCGAGCCAGAGCAATTTTGTCTTTTCGTTGACGTAAGGAATGATATTTTCTGAATGGGTCAGGTCGAGGAAATGAAACTTGATTCCGAATCGTTCATAAATTCTTCGGAACATCCTGTAAGATCCGCCGTAGAGGTCGTTGCTGGTGATCACTTCGTCGCCGGGTGAAAGCAACCGGATCACGGCGTCGGTAGCGCCCATGCCTGAAGAAAAACAGAGGCCGAACTTACCACCTTCCAATGCTGCGATGCTCGCCTGCAACGCATCGCGTGTCGGGTTTGCTCCACGTGCATAAGCATAGCCCTTGTGTTTTGCGGGCGACTCTTGTACATAGGTTGACGTTTGATAGATAGGTGTCATGATCGCTCCGGTTGTAGGATCCGGCTTGACACCAGCGTGGACTGCCTTGGTTCCGAATTTCATAATCAAAAATTTTCAAAATCCCTGGGGTGGAGGCAGGGTGGGTTATGCAGATCGTTAGCCGGTCGGTCAGATGACCCGGCTTGTATCAAATTTTTCAAGATAGTCTGCAACACGTCGTACCATCATGCCGCCGAGGGCGCCATCGACAACGCGGTGGTCGTACGAGTGCGACAAAAACATCTTGTGACGTATGCCAATGGCATCGCCATAGGGAGTTTCAATTACAGCCGGTTTCTTTTGTATCGCACCCAGGGCAATAATCCCAACCTGTGGTTGTACGATGATGGGCGTTCCCATCACGTTGCCGAAGGAGCCGACATTGGAAATAGTAAACGTGCCGCCGACGAGTTCATCGGGTTTGAGTTTATTTTCCCGCGCCCGCCGCGCCAGATCATTTACCTTATGGATCAATCCCTTGAGGTTGTACTGATCGGCATTATGAATAACAGGAACGATGAGATTCCCGTCGGGAAGCGCTACTGCCATGCCGATATTGATAGCCTTTCGTTTGATGATCTTGTCGCCATCAACCGATATGTTGATCATCGGGTAATCCTTAATGGCGAGCACGACGGCTTCAATAAACATCGGCGTGTAGGTGAGCACTTCGCCTTCACGCTTGTGAAACTCAGCCTTGACCTTGTTCCTCCACATCACGAGCGGGGTAACGTCAGCCTCTACAAAAGAAGTGACGTGAGGCGCGATGCGTTTGGATGCCACCATTCGTTCGGCGATCATCTTCCGCATGCGATCCATTTCGACGATTTCGTCACCGCCATTTACGGAGATCACAGGCTGGGGTATAGATGCAGTGTCCACGCGCCCCGCCTTGCGATTTGAAATATACTCAAGCAGATCTTTCTTCGTAACGCGCCCCTCAGCTCCTGTTCCCGTTAGAGTATCAAGTTCCGATATCGGGATGTTTTCCTGTCGCGCGATGTTGCGCACGAGAGGAGAATAGAAACGGTTCGAAACGGGCGCCGGCTTCTTCGCCTCGCTAACAGGAGCTTTAATACCGTTCTCTTCGCGAGGTTGCGGTATTGTTTCCACTGGTTCCAGAACCTTCTCGTCGGGTGCATTTTCCGGAACCGTTGCTTCTATGATGGCAATAGGGCTTCCTACCTTCACGGTTTCGCCTTCCTTTGCGAGGATTTCTTTCAAGACACCAGCATATATCGAAGGAATTTCGGTGTCGACTTTATCGGTGGCTACCTCGAGGACTGACTCATCCTGTTCAATCTTATCGCCGGGCTTTTTCAGCCACGTGAGAACAGTCGCCTCCATTATGCTCTCGCCCATCTTGGGCATCAGAAGTTCTACTTGCGCCATCGTGAAACGGGTTTTGAACCATGGTGCAAGTTATCAGTATTTCAGCGTAGAACAAAGTCCACTTTTTGCCCTGATTTCAATCAGAATTTGTCCTTGATCAATGTCATTCAGAAATAAGTGGTTCATCGATACCTTGATAAAGATTAAACAACACCTGCCATGAACGAGACGATGCAAGTGGATTCACTTCAAAAGGCTGAAAGAAAATCCAAAAACAAGGTAAAGTATGTATACAGTTTCTCCGAAGGAGATGGCAAGAACAAGAAATTGTTAGGCGGAAAAGGCGCTAACCTCTGTGAGATGACACAGATCGGGTTGAATGTGCCACCGGGTTTTGTCATTACTACAGAGGCGTGTCTGGAGTACCTGGCATCACCCGACCGCAGCCTTCCCGAGGGATTGATGGATGAAGTGCGAGAGCATATCCGACGCGTCGAGGAAGCAAGCGGAAAGCGCTTTGGCGACGCGGACAATCCTCTGCTGGTTTCCGTGCGTTCGGGATCTGCGCTGTCTATGCCCGGCATGATGGACACAATTCTCAACCTCGGTCTGAACCGCGATACGTTGAAAGGCCTTATCCGGCGAAGCGGCAATGAACGCTTCGGATACGATGCATACCGGCGATTCATTCAGCTTTTTGGAAAGGTCGCATTAGGTGTCCCCGATGAGGCGTTCGATAAACACTTTGAAGAAGTAAAACAAAGGGCAGGCGTAAAGGCCGACATAGGACTTACGGCGGAAGATCTGATGGAAGTCAGCGAACGCTTCCTCAATGTTGTTCAGGAAACGTTAGGCAGACCCTTCCCGGAGGATGCTTATGAGCAACTCGAAATTGCTATTAAGGCAGTCTTCAATTCATGGATGGGAAAACGTGCCGTCGACTACAGACGCGAGTTCAAGATCACACCCGACATGGCAAACGGTACGGCAGTTAACGTAGTGTCAATGGTGTTTGGGAATATGGGCAACGACTGCGCAACAGGTGTAGGTTTTACACGTGACCCTGGTACAGGAGAAAACGTAATGTTCGGTGAATACCTTACCAACGCACAGGGCGAAGACGTTGTCGCTGGCATACGTACACCTAAACCCGTAAGCGAATTGGCCGTGGAAATGCCGGAGCAATATGCGCAACTTCAGGAACTGCGTGAAAAGCTGGAGAAACACTATCGCGAAGTTCAGGATTTTGAGTACACCATCGAACACGGTGTGCTGTACTGCCTGCAGACGCGCAACGGAAAAATGAACACGACCGCGCTCGTGCGCACTTCGGTGGAAATGGCCAATGAAGGTCTCATTACGCGATCTGAAGCTCTCATGCGCATCAAACCGGAACTACTGGAACAACTTCTGCACCCGAGACTCGATCCTTCGAGCAAAGTTCAACCCATAGCGAAAGGCTTGCCCGCTTCGCCCGGCGCTGCATCGGGACATGTAGTCTTTGATGCCGACCGTGCGGAGTTGCTGGGCCGCGCAGGTGAAAAGGTCATTCTCGTTCGCGAAGAAACCAAGCCCGAAGACATTCACGGATTCTTTGCTTCTCAAGGTGTGCTCACGAGCAGGGGAGGTAAGACATCGCACGCTGCCGTTGTCGCACGCAGCATCGGTAAACCTTGTGTTGCCGGCGCAGAAGGAATTCACGTGGATGTGAACCTTCGCGCAGCCCAAATCGGAGAGAAGACCATTCGCGAAGGTGACTACATCACAATCGATGGTGGCACTGGTTACGTCTACCCCGGCGTGATCGCCACAGTTGAGCCTGAGTTTTCGAAGGAACTCCACACGCTGCTCTCATGGGCCGATGAAGTTGCCTCACTGCAAGTCATGGCCAATGCTGATACACCTGAAGCAGCGGTGAAGGCGTTGAACTATGGGGCAAAGGGTATCGGACTCTGCCGCACGGAACGAATGTTCAATGCGGTCGACCGCCTGCCTGTCGTGCTTGAAATGATTCTCGCACCTACCCCTGAAGATCGGGCTGCAGCACTTGACAGGCTAAAGGAAATGCAGAAGAAGGACTTCCGCGAAATCCTCACAGCAATGGGTTCACGGCCTGTGACCATTCGGCTCCTCGATCCGCCTATTCATGAGTTTCTACCGACAAGCGAGGTGCTGACGCAGGAGCTGGCACACTTGCACCACCTGCGTGAAACAGTAAGCGGCGTGGCCAATCTGTTTGGAAGCTTGAGGATGTTGAATGCAGATCTTTCGATAGCGGAAAAATCACCCTCGCCTTTCAACCCTGACGGCGTTCAACTGGTGGAACAAGCCATCGAAAAGAAAGAGCAAATGCTGCGAAAGGTGAAGGAGCTTCACGAGGTCAATCCTATGCTTGGCCATCGCGGTGTGCGTCTTGGTCTGACATTCCCTGAAATATACCGCATGCAGATCTCTGCAATACTGGAAGCCACGGCAGAGTGTATAGAAGCGGGTACGACCGTAAATCCTGAGATCATGGTACCGCAGGTCTGCACTGCCGAGGAATTGAAACAGGTAAAGGAGTTGGTCGACGAAGTGCGTGCCGAGATCGAAGAAAAGAGAAAAATAAAACTGACTTTCCGCTTCGGTACTATGATCGAAGTCGTCAGGGCGTGTCTGACGGCCGACAAGCTTGCCGAAGCAGCCGACTTCTTCTCGTTTGGAACGAATGACCTCACGCAGGCAACATTCAGCTTCTCCCGCGAGGACGCCGAAAACAAGTTTCTCCCTCAATACATACAAAAGGGCTTGCTGAAGGACAATCCCTTCGAAGTCCTTGACGAAACGGGCGTTGGACGGCTGATGAGACTGGCCGTTACGGAAGGAAGACAAACGAGGGCTGACCTGAAGGTCGGCATCTGCGGAGAGCACGGTGGCCATCCCGCATCAATCCATTTCTGTCATAAACTCGGCCTGAACTATGTGTCGTGTTCTGCACCAAGAGTGCCTGTAGCACGACTTGCTGCAGCCCAGGCCCGATTGGTTTCAGCAAAAGCCTGAAACATGCATGGGGTGTGAACGCCATAGTCGTTTACACCCCTTATTGTTTTATTCGGAGACGAACCAGGTTCAGAACCGCAGTCGTTGTCAGTTTGATGTTCACGAGGCGTGCATTTGCAAACTGAAGTTTGCGGGTCTCTACGCCGTTGCGATCGGCACAGGCAATCCATATTGTGCCGACGGGTTTATCAGGTGTACCGCCACCGGGTCCTGCAATTCCACTCGTAGCAATACCGATATCCGTTCCAAAGCGCTGTCGTACACCGGATGCCATCTCAGCTACGGTTTGTTCGCTTACCGCTCCGTACTGCGCGAGCGTTTCCGGATTCACACCAAGCGCATTTATCTTCACCTCGTTTGCGTATGCGACAACGCTTCCCAGAAAATAGGCAGACGATCCCGGCACGGTGGTAATGGTGTGAGAGACGTGACCACCTGTGCAGCTTTCCGCAGCTGATAATGTAAGTCCTTTTTCGAGCAACAGCTTACCCAGTACCACCTCCAACGGATCATCCGTAAATCCAAATATGTATTGACCGGCCAGGGGAAGGATAGATTCGCGCAAGGCTGCGAAATCCTTCTCGATTTTCCCGGCGTCCTCGCCGAATGTGGTCAGGCGTAGTTTGACTCCTGCTTCGCTGGGCAGATAGGCCAATCGTATATGTGGTGGAAGACTTTGTTCCCATGGCGCAATTTTTTCGGCCAGGAAGGACTCTCCGATCCCTGCGGTGCGGACCATCTGGTGTGCGATGATCGGCAATCTGAATCTTTGACGTATACGCGGGATCACTTCCGTCTGCATCATGTGGACCATTTCATGGGGTACACCCGGCATTGATACAAAAATTTTTCCATTGCGATCGAACCACATTCCGGGAGCGGTTCCGAGAGGATTGGTAATTTTTTCACAGCACTCGGGTAATGCGGCCTGTTGACGGTTAAGCTCCGTGAGCTCGCGTCCCCTCTTCCGGAAAAACTCCGTGACCTCCTTCAACGCTTCTTCATGAATCCGTATACCACAACCGAAATGTTTCGCCAGGCACGGTTTAGTGAGATCGTCGCTCGTTGGACCAAGGCCACCGGAGATGAGAAGGATATCCGACCGCGATTCCGCCTCGGCAAAAGCCTGAAGAATGTCGGCCTCGTTATCCCCCACGGTTGTACGACGCACTACCCGGACTCCGATCTTGTCCAGCTCACCGCTTATAAAGTGTGAATTTGTATCTAACGTTTGGCCGTACAGCAACTCGTCGCCGACCGCCAGAATCTCTGCCTTAACGGGTGTCATGGAATTGAATGATAAAAATTAGCCGAAAAATACCTCAAATGGCAGCTTCGACGTTTACTGACCGGGATAAGATTCATACCTTTTGAACACAATAACAAATCCGTTATGAAAAAAACATTTGCGCTGCTGGCTGTCGTGCTTGGTTCCTGCACGACGGCACAAATTAACCAGGCCATCGGCGATGTCAATAGCGCGTTAGGACAGGGAGGACCCACGACATCCGAAGTTGCGGCAGGACTCAAGGAGGCGCTCATCAAAGGTGTATCAATAGGTGCCGACCTCGTCTCACAAACGGATGGCTATTTCGGTAATCCGGAAATCAAAATTCCCTTTCCTCCGGATGTCAAGAAGGTCGAAGACAGACTCAGACAGATCGGTTTGGGTGGGGAAGTCGACAAGTTTATCCTTACGCTGAACCGTGGAGCCGAAGACGCGGCGCGGGAAGCCAAGCCCATTTTTGTCGACGCAATCAAGGCGATGACCATAGAGGATGCGTGGAGCATATTGAGAGGCGACGACGACGCAGCTACGCAATACCTGCGACGTACGACCGGTACCAAACTCGCCGAGAAATTCAAACCTGTAATCAAGGCGTCGCTCGACAAAGTCAATGCCACCCGCTATTACAGCGACATCGTAAACACATACAACCGTATTCCTCTTGTTGAAAAGGTCAATCCAAATTTAGACGACTACGCTACGGAAAAAGCCATCGATGGGCTGTTCGTGATGATTGCGAAGGAAGAAAAGCGCATCCGCGAGGATCCCGTGGCGCGCACAACCGAGCTGTTGAAAAAGGTTTTTGGCGCACGATGATGTTAGGTGCATCTGCGTCTGCATCTATCAATCTGACGTCGCATCAAGCACAGCCACCAAAAGCGCTCCCAGCGCTCTATCAAGCTCGATAAACTTGGAGGGCTTTGCAGCCTGGCTTACTTCGGTTCGTTTAACTACCGCCTTTTCTCCAAAATCCCTTACACTGTAGTACGCTGGAAGCTGATTGGGTTTCCAGCTTATCCACATGACGGTACCGGTAATCGTTCCCTTCGTGAGTTTGACCTTTTCGCCTTCCCTGAGTTTGTACTTGAAGAAGGTGCCATTGCGGATATTGCGAACTTGTCCGTTGAATTCAAAAGCATCGTGCGTTTCCGGTCCGTAAAGGTCGCCACCGAACACGTAGACGGTATTGTGGGCCTTTAGCATGTTATTGCGCGCGACGGTATCATCCGAGAGGAAGTACAAATCAGCAATGATCGCCGTGCCGGGCCTGTCGAAACTTATCAGCCGGAACGCATTGGCGCCATTCTTTTTTGCTTGTTTCTCCAACGCCAGGTACATGGACCGAAGCGAGGCGACACTACCGGGCGTCACACGGACCCGCCCTATGTAGTCAAGTTCTGCAGTATCAAGTTTCTCCTCTATGAAGTGAAAGGGCGATTTGAGACCGAGCTTTTTTTCGTTGCTGAACGGCCCCTTGAGGAACTCAACGCTTTGACCGGATGCAGCAAATACCTGTATCCACAGGATGGCTATCAGGAGGTGTCTTCCTTGTTTCATAACACTTATTGGATCTGAAAGGTAAGACCTGCGGGATCAATGTCAAATGGCGAATTCGCGAAATTGATTGCGAGCCTGAGCTAAACAATTCGGAGCAGGTCTTTGAAATCGATTGAAATTTTCCATATTCGCTCTAATCCGAATGATGCAGATGATCATTGACAGCATAAGACCAGAACACCTTAAGCAAGCTATCAACAGGTTTTGGGAATTGTCCGCCAGGAAGATCAGAGCAATCGACAAGTCGTGGGAACCATCATCTGGTTCCCCGGTCTTTACTGTGAAGGGCAAATACACAGCGCGCGGATGGACCGAGTGGACGCAAGGTTTTCAATACGGCTCGGCGCTGCTTCAATATGATGCGACGGGAGACACGTTTTTCCTCGACATCGGACGGAGGGATACTATCAACCGTATGGCACCGCACCTCACACACGAGGGCGTTCATGATCACGGATTCAACAACATCAGCACTTATGGAAACCTGATCCGACTGATGCGGGAAGGGAAGGTGCCGCACAACGAGCGTGAGGCCGACTTCTACGCGCTGGCGCTGAAAGTGAGCGGCGCGGTTCAGGCCATGCGTTGGACGACAATCCCGGGAGGAGGGTACATGTATTCCTTTAACGGTCCGCATTCACTCTTTGTAGACACCATCCGCTCGTGCCGCATTCTCATGCTTTCTGATGCGCTTGGTCACGTGCTCATGGGGGAAAACGATAAAAAGATATCTCTTGCCGATCGCGCCATTCAGCACCTTATGGCTACGGCTAAATACTCTGTATACTACGGTGAAGGTCGCGATGCATACGACGTTCGCGGCCGCACCGCGCATGAAAGCATCTTCAACGTGAACGATGGTAACTATCGTTGTCCCAATTCACAGCAAGGATACAGCGGATTTACAACCTGGACTCGCGGCCTCGCCTGGGCGATGTGTGGTTTTACTGAGGAGCTTGAATTCCTGGCTGCATTTCCTAAGTACGCTTCAGATGATATCGTCGCGACATGTCTGAAAGCAGCCAGGGCGACATGTGATTTCTACATCGAACACACCTGCGCCGATGGAATACCATACTGGGATACCGGTGCGCCCAACTTGCACAAACTGGATCCGCGGTACGACAGGCCCTCAGACCCGGAGAATCCGTATGAGCCGGTCGATAGCTCGGCCGCAGCTATCGCAGCGCAGGGACTTCTTCGATTAGGCAAATACCTGGAACAAACGGACAAGGCCGCCAGCGAAAAATATTTTCAGGCTGGCCTGTGTGTGGTGAGAACGCTGCTTCAACCACCTTACCTTTCGGAAGATGACCATCACGAAGGACTCATACTGCACTCGGTATATCACCGGCCGAATGGCTGGGATTATATTCCGGAAGGGAAGAAAATACCATGCGGGGAATCGAGCATGTGGGGCGACTATCATGCTCGGGAAGTAGTACTTTATCTAACTCGATTGATAAACAACGAACCGTACTATACATTCTTCAGCGGGATTGCAGAAGAGAAATCTTGAGATGACGACAAAACACAAGCCGAAGTACAAACGCATCGCGCAATTAAAAACAGCCGATGATTTTCTTGCATACGCCGCATCCGTCGGCGCTGACCTTCCATTTGACAAGTCCTTAAAATCTCCCTCGCCTTTCTCGAACTCCTATCGACTGCCTTCAGGTCGCACGATCGGGAACCGATTCTGTATCTTACCCATGGAAGGATGGGATGGGACGCCCGACGGAAAGCCCAGCGAATACACCAAACGGCGGTGGCACAACTTTGCCATCAGCGGCGCGAAACTGCTTTGGGGATGTGAAGCGGTGGCTGTGCGGCATGATGGTCGCGCAAATCCGAATCAACTGGTCATAAACGACAAGAACGTCGACGAATACAAGCGGCTGTTCGAAAACCTGATCCGCGATCACGAGGAACGCTTTGGTAATTCAGACGACCTGCTCATCGGCTTGCAGCTTACTCATTCAGGACGATTCTGCAAACCGAATGATAAACAACGGTTGGAACCCCGCATCCTTTACGCTCATCCCGTTCTTAATCGCAAGTTTGGCCTCGATGAAAAATACCCTGTGATGACCGACAGCGATATCGATTACCTGGTTGAGGATTTTGTGAGGGCGGCCCGACAAGCAGCTGACGCGGGATTTCAGTTCGTTGATATAAAGCATTGTCACGGCTACCTCGGTCACGAGTTTCTCTCTTCATTACGTCGCGAAGGACGATATGGAGGATCGCTCGAAAACAGGATGCGTTTCCTTACCTCTGTTGTGGAAGGAATACGCGCTGAAGTGTCACGGTTGGATATTGGGGTTAGACTAAGTGTGTTTGATTGGATACCGTTCAGAAAGGGACCGGATGATACGGGGATTCCGGAACCTTATGATGAGGAATATCCCTTTGCGTTTGGCGGACCGCGTTCGGAAGGTGATTACGACCTGACGGAACCCTTTGAATTTCTGCGCAGGTTGGAGCAACTCAACATCAACCTTGTATGCATCACTGCCGGAAGTCCGTACTACAACCCGCACATTCAGCGTCCTGCTTTATTTCCGCCCTCAGACGGTTATCAACCTCCCGAAGATCCACTGGTAGGTGTGGCACGTCAGATACGCGCGACCGCAGAGGTGAAGCGCGCTTTTCCAGGGTTGACAATCGTTGGATCTGCGTATTCTTACCTGCAGGAATGGTTGCCAAATGTCGGGCAGCATGTACTGGATCAGGGGATGGCCGACTTTGTTGGCCTGGGCAGGATGGTGCTGTCTTACCCAGAACTGCCGGCCGACGTACTGGAAGGCAAGCAGCTTCGACGCGATCGACTGTGCAGGACGTTCTCCGACTGTACTACAGCGCCGCGCAACGGTATGATCTCAGGATGTTTTCCGCTCGATCCTTTCTACAAGGCCCTTCCTGAAGCAGCATTACTAAAGGAACTTAAAACGTCGTGAAAAGAACAGCGCTCATCACAGGTGGTACACGCGGCATCGGTCTCGGCATTGCGACGAGCCTCGCCGGCAAAGGTTATAACCTTGCTCTCAACGGCGTGCGGCGGAAAGAAGATGTTCAGGATGTGCTCGACACGCTCGCAGGCACAGGCGCTAAAGTGGTATACTGCCGAGGCGATATTGGCAGTGAAGCAGATCGCCGACGGGTCGTCGAATCAGCATGGCAAGGTTTGGGACGCATTGACGTCCTCGTCAACAACGCTGGCGTTGCTCCAAAGAAGCGTGTGGACATAATGGAGTTGGACGAAGAAGGGTTTGACTATGTCGTCAATGTCAATCTCAAGGGTACCTTCTTCCTGTCGCAGTTGGTCGCGCAAAAAATGATCAATCAAAAGCGGGCGGATTCAACATACTCGCCATGCATCATTACCATCACTTCGGTTTCGGCTACAGTAGCTTCAATCAACCGCGGAGAATATTGCATGGCTAAAGCGGGATTGGCGATGATGACCAAATTGTTTGCGGCCCGACTGGGCGAAGAAAATATACCTGTATATGAAATCCGTCCCGGTATCATCGAAACCGACATGACAGCCGGCGTAAAGGAAAAGTACGACAAACTGATTGATGGCGGGCTTACGATCGAAAAACGATGGGGGACGCCTGCTGACATTGGTGCAATTGCGCTTGTTCTTGCGGAAGGGGGGATACCGTATTCTACAGGTCAGGTAATTTATGCGGACGGAGGGATGGGAGTAAGGCGACTGTAGACTTTATTGAGTCTTTCGCTTGTACAACCCATTGAAGACCACTTTCCAGGTTTTTCCTTTATCGGTTGATTTGGGGTATAAGTTTCCCACTCACCCAACCAGAAATCGAACTGTCTAGCTTCAGCAAAGCAGCAGGCACATTTTTCATTAGGTGTGACCGAATCCGTGGGCGACAGCGCCGCTAACAGCAAGAGGAGCGAGAGTTCCATTTCAAAGCAAAATAGCAGCACTAAAAGGGTTCGCCAACCCCCATGATGCGGTACAAAAGTGAAAAACCGGCTTCCTATATTTTATGAAGTGCCATTGCCGTAATTTGTAAGTAAATCCAAAAACGCACTTATGAGGTGGCAAGGGAGAAGAAAAAGTACTAATGTCAGCGACCAGCGCGGCCGTGGTGGTGCCGGGCTGCCTGGTGGTCTGATGGGCGGCATGCTGACCAAGGGAGGTCTAGGTGTCGTTGTCGTCATTGTCCTCATTGGCCTTCTGATGGGCAAGAATCCCCTTGCCTTACTGCAGGAAATCTCGACCGGAACGGAGAGCGTCGGCTTGGAAGGAACTGCGTATACGCCGACGCCCGAGGAGGAACAGCTCGCTGAATTCACGGCGGTTGTGCTGGCCGATACGGAAGACGTTTGGAAGACATTGCTGGACGGATACCGTGAACCCACCCTCGTCCTGTTTTCCGGGAGTGTGCGATCAGCATGCGGACACGCGAGTGCGGCTACCGGACCATTTTATTGCAGCGCGGATGAGAAGTTGTATATCGACCTGAGTTTCTTCAACGAGTTGCAAAGCCGCTTTGGAGCGCCAGGTGATTTCGCGCAGGCTTATGTTGTGGCTCATGAAGTTGGACATCACATTCAGCATCTAATGGGGATTATTGGCCAGGTTCATTCGGCGCGTGGACAGATGAGTGAAGAAGAATACAATCAATTGTCTGTTCGATTGGAACTTCAGGCCGATTTCCTCGCAGGTGTATGGGCGCATCATGCGCAACGAACAATGAACATCCTTGAGGAAGGTGATATTGAAGAAGCGCTTACTGCCGCCAGCGCAATCGGTGACGACCGCTTACAGATGCAATCGCGTGGCTATGTGACACCCGATTCATTTACTCATGGCACGTCGGAACAACGCATGCGATGGTTTAAGAAAGGATTTGAAACCGGCGATATACGACAGGGCGATACCTTCAATGCAGCACGCTTGTAGCACGCCTTAGAAAAACCACAGCTTGACCGCCATGACGATCACCATCACAACGAGGATACGCTTGATCCATTTTTCACCTTTGGTCACAGACCATCTGCTGGAATACCAACCACCGATACCCTGACCCACCGCGAGCAGGATACCGTATTCCCATCGAATTTCGCCTGCCAGTGCGAACACGATGACGGACACAATGGTTAGCGCCAGGATCAGAAATACTTTGATGTAATTGGTCACCACGAGGTTGAAGTGGTGAAACCCGTTGAACAGCGCGATGATGACAAAACCAATCCCTGCCTGAAGAAAGCCACCGTACATGCCGATGAGTACAAATGCAATTATGCCGATGATCTGATGGGTAATACTGAGTTTTTCATTTCCAACGGCGATGTTCTTGTTGCCATTTCGCACAGTCAATATCACAATCACAACCATCATTACCGCGAGAATACGGTTAAATAGCTGGTCGCTTATCGCTATGGCCATTCGCGCGCCCAGAAATCCACCGATGAGAGCTGCAACAGTGAGGTAGTAAATGTACGGTGTGGGCAATGCGACACCCTTGCTTCGAAATCCTGCCGTGGCTAGCGCACTCTGCGCAAGGACGGCAATCCTGTTAGTGGCATTAGCAACGCTGCCCGGGAGATCGAACAGGAAGATCAATAATGGCAGGGTGATGAGCGAACCGCCGCCCGCGAGGGTATTGATAAAGCCCGATAGGATGCCGACGGCAATGATGATAGGGTAATGGTAAAGCTCCAAAGTAATGCGGTTTGTGAACCGAAAGATACGTGTCAGCGCAATTAATTGAAATAAGGCAGGTCTCAGCCGTGATGTTGCCGATTGCTTGTATCGTTTGTTCAGGCCACTAAAGGCCTCTCGTACACGACGAAGTCGAACGAATACTTATGCCTCTCGTCCGCAGGGTGCGGAATGCGCGACAACTCCTTCCATTCGGAGCGGTCAAACTCAGGGAAAAAAACATCACCCTCGACGTTGGCATGGATTTCCGTAAGATAAAGGCGGTCAGCAAAGGGAAGGGATTGACGGAAGATTTCTGCACCTCCAATCACGAATACTTCTTCCTCTTCGCTTCGCATCGGGATGGCAAAAGCGTCTTCAAGGGTATTGACAACATGGCAACCCGGAGCATCATAGTTTTTTTGACGCGTCACGACGATGTTTGTGCGGTTTGGCAAGGGCCTGAACTTTTCGGGGATAGACTCATAGTTCTTTCGTCCCATGATAACATGATGCCGGCTCGTTGTCTGCATGAAGTATTTCATATCATCCGGAAGATTCCAGGGCAGGTCGTTATCCTTTCCGATGACATTGTTGCGCGATAGTGCGGCGATGAGGGAGACGATCATGGGAACGATATGAGCGCGTAAATTAGTGGATTTGTAGCAAAGTAGGGAACGGGCGCAAAATTACATGACGTGCTTATGCCGAAGAAAAGAATTCTCTATTTTCAACGCGAGGAATTCAGTTTGTTTTGAGCCAATTCAAGGTAAAAGGTCTTGTTCTCGGTCCGCTCCTGTTTGGAGTTGTGTACTTGTTGCTCATCAATTTTACGGACCTGAACCCGGATGCGTGTAAGGTGCTCGCAACGGCCGCCTGGATGGTGACGTGGTGGGTAACAGATGCCGTGCATGTGGCAGTTACGGCGCTCGTTCCGATGGTGCTGCTCCCGTTGCTCGGGGTTCTCACGGTTGGACAGGCCACCGCGTCGTACGGAAACCCCGTCATTTACCTCTTCATGGGCGGATTTATCATCGCACTT
>Ga0079224_100002311_pt1 | contig 23047 bp, 16 predicted proteins | sample Stecom2015_FD_80414 | JGI IMG/M metagenome (GOLD analysis project Ga0079224, IMG submission 80414) | Agricultural soil microbial communities from Utah to study Nitrogen management - Steer compost 2015 | ecosystem: Environmental > Terrestrial > Soil > Agricultural land | place: USA: Utah... | reverse complement strand
TTTTCGCCCGTGTCGACACTGGCGGCGAACATCGGCTCGTACACCTTGCGGAAGTGTTCCGGCTTCACGGCCGAGGCCACCAGCGCGTCGATTTCCTCGTCGGACGGCCAGATGTCCTTGAGTGTGACCGGATTGCCCTCGGCGTCGTGGCCGAGTACGTCTTTCTCGATGTCGAAGCGGATCGTGCCCGCAATGGCATAGGCCACCACCAGCGGCGGTGAGGCAAGGAATGCCTGCTTTGCGTAAGGATGGATGCGGCCGTCGAAGTTGCGGTTGCCCGAGAGCACGGCGGTCGCATAGAGGTCGCGGTCGATGATTTCCTGCTGGATGCGCGGATCGAGCGCGCCACTCATGCCGTTGCACGTCGTGCAGGCAAAGCCCACGATGCCGAAGCCGAGCTTTTCGAGTTCGGGCAGCAGGCTGGCTTCTTCCAGGTACAGCTGCACGGCCTTGGAGCCGGGCGCAAGCGAGGTCTTCACCCAGGGCTTGCGCACGAGGCCGCGGGCGTTGGCGTTACGCGCCAGCAGGCCGGCCGCGATGACGTTGCGCGGATTGCTGGTGTTGGTACAGCTGGTGATCGCCGCGATGATCACGGCACCGTCGGGCATCAGGCCGGGCTCTTCCTGCACTTCGCCCGTGATGCCGTGCTGCTCCAGCTCGCTGGTGGCGACGCGGCGATGCGGGTTCGAGGGCCCGGCGATGTTGCGGGTGACGCTCGACAGGTCGAAGCGCAGCACGCGCTCATACTGGGCGTTGGCAAGGCTGTCGGCCCACAGGCCCGCGGTACGCGCATACGTTTCAACCAGCTTGACCTGTTTTTCGTCGCGGCCCGTCAGGCGCAGATAGTCGATGGTCTGCTGGTCGATGTAGAACATGGCAGCAGTGGCGCCATATTCGGGAGTCATGTTCGAGATGGTGGCGCGGTCGCCGAGTGTCAGGCTGGGTACGCCGTCGCCAAAGAACTCCAGGTAGCTCGACACCACCTTGGCGTTGCGCAGGAACTCGGTGAGCGCCAGCACGAGGTCGGTGGCGGTGGTTCCGGGAGCCAGGCGGCCGGTGAGCTCGACGCCCACGATGTCGGGCAGGCGCATCCATGAGGCGCGGCCCAGCATGACGCTTTCGGCTTCCAGGCCGCCCACGCCGATGGCGATCACGCCCAGTGCGTCGACGTGCGGTGTGTGGCTGTCGGTGCCCACCAGCGTATCGGGGAAAGCCACGCCGTCAAGCGCGTGCACCACCGGTGACATGCGCTCGAGGTTGATCTGGTGCATGATGCCGTTGCCCGGCGGAATGACGTCGACGTTGCGAAACGCTTTCTTTGTCCAGTTGATGAAGTGGAAGCGGTCGTCGTTGCGACGGTCTTCGATCGCGCGGTTCTTTTCAAACGCGTCTTTCTCGAAGCCGGCATATTCCACGGCCAGCGAGTGGTCGACAATCAGCTGGGTGGGTACCACGGGATTCACCAGCGAGGGGTCGCCACCCTTGGCGGCGATGGCGTCGCGCAGCCCGGCAAGGTCGACGAAGGCGGTCTGGCCCAGAATGTCGTGACACACCACGCGGGCAGGGTACCAGGGGAAGTCGCGGTCGCGGCGGCGTTCGATCAGCTGCTTGAGCGACTCGACAAGTATTTCGGGGTCGCAGCGGCGCACCAGGTTCTCGGCATGCACGCGCGAGGTGTAGGGCAGCGTATCGTAGGCGCCGGGGGCGATTGCTTCGACGGCTTCGCGCGCGTCGAAGTAATCCAGGTCGGTGCCCGGCAGGGGTTTGCGATAGGCGGTATTCATTGCTTGTATCTTCCAATATGGGGAACGCCGGCACTCAGGCCGGCGTTCCCCGTCAGGTTCAGGAGAGCCTCCGGCCCCGGAGGCGGCAGAGCGGCTCGTCCGGGCCGCAGCCCGGTTCCGGGGCCGACGCCGCATCCAGGATCAGCGTTCGTCGATGGGTACGAACTTCTGATCTTCCGGCCCGATGTAGTTGGCCGTGGGGCGAATGATCTTGTTGTCGATGCGCTGCTCGATGATGTGCGCTGCCCAGCCGGCCGTACGTGCGATCACGAACAGCGGCGTGAACATTGCCGTGGGAACGCCCATCATGTGGTACGACACGGCCGAGAACCAGTCGAGGTTGGGGAACATCTTCTTGACGTCCCACATCACTGTTTCGAGGCGTTCGGCAATGTCGAACATCTTGGTGTTGCCGGCCGATATCGACAGCTGGCGGGCCACTTCCTTGATGACCTTGTTGCGCGGGTCGGACACCGTGTACACGGGGTGACCGAAACCGATGATGACTTCCTTGTTCTCGACGCGGCGGCGAATGTCCTCTTCGGCTTCATCGGGGGTTTCGTAGCGCTTCTGCACTTCGAAGGCCACCTCGTTGGCGCCACCGTGCTTGGGGCCACGCAGCGCGCCGATGGCGCCGGCCACGGCCGAGTACATGTCGGAACCCGTGCCGGCAATGACGCGGCTGGTGAAGGTCGACGCGTTGAACTCGTGCTCGGCATACAGGATCAGCGACACGTGCATTGCCTTGACCCACTCTTCGGGGGCGGTTTCGCCGTGCAGCAGGGTCAGGAAGTTGCCGCCAATGGAGTCGTCGTCGGTTTCGACGTCGATCATGCGGCCGTTATGGCTGTAGTGGTACCAGTACAGCAGCGCGGGGCCGAGGCAGGCCATCAGGCGGTCGGCGATGTCGCGCGCGTCGGGAATGTTGTGGTCGTCTTTTTCCGGCAGCAGGCAGCCCAGCACCGAAACCGCCGTGCGCATCACGTCCATGGGGTGGCTGGCGGGGGGCAGGGCTTCCAGGGCCGCCTGCAGCTGCACGGGCAGGCCACGCAGGCGGCGCAGCTTCTGCTTGTAGGCATTCAGTTCGGCGCGGTTGGGGAACTTGCCGTGAATCAGCAGGTGCGCGACTTCCTCGAATTCGCAGGCTTCGGCGATATCGAGAATGTCGTAGCCGCGGTAGTGCAGGTCGTTACCGGAACGGCCCACGGTGCACAGTGCGGTGTTGCCGGCCACGACGCCGGAAAGGGCAACCGATTTCTTGGGTTTGGGTTTGTTTTCTGTGGAGGTTTCTGTGGTCATGCCTCACTCCTGATCAATGATGTGGGCGGGGCGCAGCGCCCCGGATTGTCTTGCGTTTACTTGGCCTTGCCCTGCTGGAAGAGGGCGTCGAGACGGGCTTCGAATTCATGGTAGCCGATGCGGTCGTACAGCTCCTCGCGCGTCTGCATCATGTCGATGACGTTGCGCTGGTGGCCATCGCGGCGGATCGCCTGGTACACCGTTTCGGCGGCGCGGTTCATGGCGCGGAAGGCGGACAGCGGGTAAAGTACCATGCTCACCCCGGCGCTGCCGAGCTCGGGCACGCTGAACAGGGGCGTGGCACCGAATTCGGTGATATTGGCCAGCAGAGGTACCTTCACGGCTTCGCTGAAGCGCTTGTAGGTGTCCAGATCGTACGACGCCTCGGCGAAGATGGCGTCGGCGCCGGCTTCGACACAGGCCAGGGCACGCTCGATGGCGGCATCCACTCCTTCCACGGCAATGGCGTCGGTACGGGCGATCAGGTAGAACTGCTCGTCGGTACGTGCGTCGGCAGCGGCCTTCACGCGGTCGGCCATTTCCGCGGTGCTCACGATTTCCTTGCCGGGGCGATGGCCGCAGCGCTTGGCACCGACCTGGTCTTCGATGTGGCAGCCGGCGGCGCCGAACTTGATCAGGCTTTTGATGGTGCGGGCGATGTTGAAGGCCGAGGGGCCGAAGCCGGTGTCGATGTCGACGATCAGCGGCACGTCACATACGTCGGTGATGCGGCGCACGTCGATCAGCACGTCGTCGAGCGTGTTGATGCCCAGGTCGGGCATGCCCAGCGAACCGGCGGCAACACCCCCGCCCGAAAGGTAAATGGCGCGATAACCGGCACGCTTGGCCAGCAGCGCGTGATTCGCGTTGATGGCGCCGATGATCTGCAACGGCTGTTCTTCCTTGAGTGCCTGGCGGAAGCGGGCGCCGGCGGATGTATTGATGTTCTGGCTCACGTCGGATCCTCTGAGTTCATGGCGCACGGGTGCGCACGGATGATGATGGGATTCTACCAAGCACGATTCATGCCAACTTTTTTCAGCGCTCGACAGAATGCTGGCAAGGCATTGAAAGAAGCGGCGTTCATGGTAGCAGAGGTGTTCGTGTGCGGATCAAAAAACCTTCTGCTGCACGGGTGATGGTGTTTCATGGTATGTTTCAGTGAAACGTCATTGTTTCAGTGTTGCGCGTCGCACGTGCCATTTCGTCGCTCCGTTTTGTCTCTTCAATTCTTATCGTGACTCCGTACCCACCCAACACCTCGGGCCGCCTGCGTATCGTGGCGGTCGGCTTTCACGGCTTGCGCACGCTACTTGAGGACGTTGCCCCCAGTTATGCCGGCGCCGCCGAAGTCGCGGTCCTTGATCGAATCTACGATGACGCCGTGCAGGGTATTGCCGACCTGCGTCAGACCATGGGTGTGGATGCGGTCGTGGCGGCGGGATCCAACGGCAGCTTCCTGCGCGATCACCTCGATCTTCCCGTGGTGCTCGTGAAGCCAGACGGTTTCGACGTGATGCAGGAGCTGGCCCGGGCGGCATCGCGCTCACGCCGCATCGCCCTGGTGACGTATGGTGCCGTGCCGCCGCAGCTGCAGCGCTTCAACGAGCGCTTTGGTCTGCAGATCGAGATCCGGGCCTATGACGGTGAGGCGCAGGCAGAAGCCTGTGTCGACGAACTGGCCGCCATGGGCATCGAGACGGTGGTGGCGCCGGGCCTTGTGGTCGACCTGGCGCGTGCACGCGGCATGGAGGGCCTGCTGCTGTATTCGCAGGGCGCGGTGCGCGAGGCCATGGCCGCCGCCATCGACATTGCCCGTGTGGCACGTCAGGAAGGCGCGCGCCGGGAAAAGCTCAATACGATTCTGGCCCAACTCAAGGACGGCGTGGTGGCGGTGGATCCCGACGAGCGCATCGAGACGGTCAATCCGGCCATGGAGGCCTTCATCGGCCGGCCTGCCGAACAGCTGATAGGCCAGCGTCTCAGTTCCGTGAACGGTGAGCTGAGCCTGGCGCAGACGCTGCGCACGGGTGTTTCGGAAGTGGAGCAGGTGCAGCAGGTGAGCGGTCGTACCACCGTGGTCACGCGATTGCCGATCGTCGAACAGGGGCGCCAGACGGGCGCCGTGCTGGTCTGTCAGGATCCGCTGGTGATTCAGCGGCTCGACCGCAGCCTGCGTTCGAGCAGCCGGCCGCCGTCGCATCATGCCAAATACGGGCTGGCCAATCTGGTGGGGGAAAGCGAAGCGCTACGCGCGGTGCGGCGCCGCGCCCACAGCTGCGCGCAAAGCACGGCCACCGTACTGGTGGTGGGCGAGAGCGGCACCGGCAAGGAGCTTCTGGCGCAGGGCATCCACAACGCCAGCGCCCGTCACGCCCAGCCGTTCGTGGCCATCAACTGTGCGGCATTTCCCGAGTCGCTGCTGGAAAGCGAGTTGTTCGGCTACGTGGAAGGTGCCTTTACCGGTTCGAGCCGTGGCGGCAAGGTGGGGCTTTTCGAGGCGGCGCATACCGGAACGATCTTTCTGGATGAAATCGGCGAGATGCCGCTGTCGCTGCAGACGCGCCTGTTGCGCGTGCTGCAGGAACGCGAAGTGTTGCGCATCGGTGCCACCGTGCCCACACCGGTCGACTTGCGGGTGATTGCGGCCACGCACCGCGATCTGGCCAGGCAGGTGAGAGAAGGCGCCTTCCGGCAGGATCTGTATTACCGCCTGAATATTCTGGTGGTGCGTCTGCCGCCCCTGCGTGAACGGCATGGTGATCTGCCCCTTCTCGCGCGGCATCTGGCCGAGAAGATCGCGCTGCGTCTGGGCGAGCGCAGCCTGGCCGACGAATCCATCGTGCAGGCGGTCGTGCAGGCGGGGCGCCATTACGCCTGGCCGGGGAATATCCGTGAGCTTGAGAATCTGATCGAGCGGATCATGGTGTTTCGCGAGCCCGAGGCGCGTGGCCGGCCGATCACGCAAAGCGAATTGCGCGACATTGCGCCGGAGCTGTTCATGCAGCCGTCGTCGGCGAAGGGCGGCAACGGGGTCACGGCAGAAGAGGCGTGGCCCGCGAATGCGCTGCAGCCCGACGAGGAACGCCGGGCCTTGCTGGCCGCCCTGGAGGCGGCCGGCGGAAATCGTGAGCAGGCGGCCAAGCGGCTGGGAATCAGCCGCACCACGCTGTGGCGCCGCCTGCGTCGTCAGAGTCTGGCCTGAAGCTTACTTGAGCAGGTCGGCCACGCCGTCGCGCTCTTCCAGCAGCTCGTTCAGCGTGAAGTCCATGCGCTCGCGCGAGAAGGCGTCGATTTCCAGATCGCGCACCAGCGTGTATTCGCCGTTTTCGGTGGTGACGGGGAAACCGTAGATGATGCCTTCAGGAATGCCGTAGGAGCCGTCGGACGGTACACCCATGGTGACCCACTTGCCGTTCGAGCCCAGCACCCAGTCGCGGATGTGGTCGATCGCGGCGTTGGCCGCCGAGGCGGCGGAAGACAGGCCGCGTGCATCGATGATGGCTGCACCGCGCTTGCCCACGGTGGGAATGAAAACGTCGCGATTCCAGGCGTCGTCGTTGATCAGCTGAGCCAGGCTCTGGCCGCCGACCGTGGCGAAGCGGATATCGGGGTACATGGTGGGCGAGTGGTTGCCCCACACGATCAGTTTTTCGATGTCGGCCACGGCCTTGCCCGACTTGGCGGCCAGTTGCGACAGAGCGCGGTTGTGATCGAGGCGCAGCATGGCGGTGAAGTTCCTGGCCGGCAGGTCGGGAGCCGACTTCATGGCGATGTACGCATTGGTGTTGGCGGGGTTGCCCACCACCAGCACCTTCACGTCGCGGCTGGCGACTTCGTTCAGGGCGCGGCCTTGTGCCGTGAAGATCTGCGCGTTGACCTGCAGCAGGTCCTTGCGCTCCATGCCGGGGCCGCGGGGGCGGGCGCCCACCAACAGGGCGATGTCGGCATCCTTGAACGCTTCGCGCGGGTCGCTGTGGGCAGTCATGCCCTGCAGCAGCGGGAACGCGCAGTCGTCAAGTTCCATCATGACGCCTTTCAGGGCCTTCTGTGCCTTTTCGTCGGGGATTTCGAGCAGTTGCAGGATGACGGGCTGATCCTTGCCGAGCATTTCGCCCGAAGCGATGCGAAAGAGAAGGGCGTAGCCAATCTGGCCGGCGGCGCCGGTGACGGCGACGCGCATGGCGGGTTTGGACATGAGGAGGTCTCCGATAGATGAGTAGGGGTAAAAGGAATTCCGGACGTGCGACAGTGTAAAACTTTGGGGCGGGTGCCGCAGCGGGCACCGCACGCGCGTGCAAGCAGAAAAGCGTAGCGAATCCGGCCACCTTCGTCAACTGTCTTATATCTTATATAAGATAGAGGAGTATTAGACAGAAATCGTCAGGCGTGCGACAATTTTACGGTTATCCAGATTCAACGCCTGCCACACAGCAACTCCGCTACCCATGTCCGACCAAACGCTAACCGATCGAAGCCCCGACTCTGATCGAGCCGGTGGCAGTGCGGCGTTCAGCCCCCTGTATCAGCAGATCAAGGCTCTGCTGCTGCAGGGGCTCGACCGTGGCGAATGGAAGCCGGGCGAGGCAATACCCAGCGAGCTCGAGCTCGCGGCGCGCTTTCAGGTCAGCCAGGGTACGGTGCGCAAGGCCATCGACGAACTGGCCGCCGAAAACCTGCTGCTGCGCCGCCAGGGCAAGGGCACCTTCGTGGCCACGCACCACGAAGCCAAGGTGCGGTTCCGTTTTCTGCGCCTCACGCCCGACGACGCCACGCCGGCGGTATCGGGCAGCCGCATTCTCGATGTTCGCCGGCTCAAGGCTCCGGCCGACGTGGCGGCCCTGCTCGAGCTGCGCTCGGGCGAAACCGTAGTCAATCTGCGCCGCGTGCTGTCGTTCGACGACTCGCCCACCATTCTCGACGACATCTGGCTTCCGGGCGCCCCGTTCAAGGGGCTTACCGCCGAACTGCTCAAGGCAAGCCGCAGCCCGCTGTACGCATTGTTCGAATCGGAATACGGGGTCAGCATGGTGCGGGCGGAAGAAAAGATCAAGGCGGTGGCGGCCGATGCAGCGCAGGCCGAACTGCTTGCCGTCGAGGTCGGTCACCCGCTTTTGCAGGTCGAGCGCATTTCGTTCACTTATGGCGACCGCCCCATGGAGTTGCGTCGCGGCGCATACCTCACAGAAAGGTTCCATTATAGAAACAGTTTGAACTGATGCAATCAGCACGCCGATTTGATGCCGGGGGCGCAAATCGGCGAAAATGCCGGTTGCGCTTTGCAATACCTTGTTTTTCAGCAATCAATCCGAGGCCACCATGTCCGAAACAGCTTCCAAGAGGCGCCCACAGTACCGAAATCTTACTGTGCCGCAACTTCTCATTTACCTGAACCGCATGCCTCTTGCGGCGAAGACGTCGATTCTGCATCGCGCGAGCGGTGCGCTGCTTTTCCTCTGTCTTCCCCTGGTCATCGTGCCGCTCTTCGGGCGTAGCGTCGAATCGCCGGAAACCTTTGCGGGCCTGGCGGCCTGGGTATCGCATCCCCTGTTCAAGCTGGTGCTGCTGGCCATCATCTGGGGCTATCTGCATCACTTCTGTGCGGGCATCCGCTATCTCATGCTCGATCTTCATGTCGGCAACGACAAGCATTCCGCCCAGAAGTCGGCGGGCACTGTTCTGGTGGTCAGCCTTGCGCTTACCGTGATTCTTGGTCTCAAACTGTTTGGGGTGTGGTAATGAATCAGCAAAGCCTGGGCCACAAGCGGCTCGTCGTCGGCGCTCACTATGGCACGTTCGACTTCATCGTACAGCGCGTCACGGCCGTCATCATGGCCGTGTACACCGTAGTTCTCCTGCTCGGCTTCCTGTTCATGGGCGAGGTCAACTACGAAAACTGGCGCAATCTCTTTGCCTTTACCTGTCTGGGCCTGCCGGTGGGCCAGATGCTGGCCACCGTGGCGTTCCTGTCGGTGGCGTGGCACGCCTGGGTCGGCGTGCGCGATATCTGGATGGACTACGTGCGCGGCGCGGGGCTGCGTCTGCTGCTGCAGGTCCTCACCGTTCTCTGGCTGGCGGGCACTATCGCTTTCTTCGCAAAAATTCTCTGGAGTCTCTAAGCCGTGGCTGCTGTCATCTCTTCTCTCCCACGCCGCCGCTTTGATGTGGTGGTCGTCGGCGCCGGCGGGGCCGGCATGCGTTGTTCCCTCCAATTGGCCGAAGCCGGCCTGTCAGTGGCCGTGCTCTCCAAGGTGTTCCCCACGCGTTCGCACACGGTTGCCGCGCAGGGCGGCGTCAGTGCCGCGCTCGGCAACATGAGCGAAGACGACTGGTACTGGCACATGTACGACACCGTCAAGGGTTCCGACTGGCTCGGCGACCAGGACGCCATCGAATTCATGTGCCGTGAAGCGCCGCACGCCGTCTACGAGCTCGAGCACTTCGGCATGCCGTTCGACCGCAACCCCGACGGCACCATCTACCAGCGTCCGTTTGGCGGTCACACCGCCAACTTCGGCGAAAAACCCGTTCAGCGCGCCTGTGCCGCGGCCGACCGTACCGGTCACGCCATGCTGCATACGCTCTATCAGCGCAACGTGGCTGCGCGCACGCAGTTCTTCGTCGAATGGATGGCGCTCGACCTGCTGCGCAACGACGACGGCGACGTGCTGGGTGTCACCGCCCTCGAAATGGAAACGGGCGACATCTACATCCTTGAAGGCAAGAAGGTCGTGCTCGCCACCGGCGGCGCCGGCCGCATCTGGGCCGCGTCCACCAACGCCTTCATCAACACGGGCGACGGCCTGGGCATGGCCGCACGTGCCGGCATTCCGCTGCAAGACCTCGAGTTCTGGCAGTTCCACCCCACCGGCGTGGCCGGCGCGGGCGTGCTCATCACCGAGGGCGTGCGCGGCGAGGGCGGCATTCTGCTGAACAAAGACGGCGAACGCTTCATGGAGCGCTACGCGCCCACACTGAAAGACCTGGCCCCGCGCGACTTCGTTTCGCGTTCGATGGACCAGGAAATCAAGGAGGGCCGCGGCTGCGGCGACGGCAGCTACGTCGTGCTCAAGCTCGATCACCTGGGTGCCGAAACCATTATGAAGCGCCTGCCGTCGATTCGCGAAATCGCCATTAAGTTCGCCAACGTCGACCCCATCAAGGATCCGATTCCGGTGGTGCCCACCATCCACTACCAGATGGGCGGCATTCCCACCAACATTTATGGCCAGGTGGTCACGCAGGTCAACGGTGAGCCGCGCATCGTCAATGGGCTTTACGCCATTGGCGAATGTGCCGCCACGTCGGTGCACGGCGCCAACCGCCTGGGCACCAACTCGCTGCTCGACCTCATCGTGTTCGGCCGTTCCGCCGGCAACCATATCGTGTCGGAGCATCCCGAGCGCCAGCACAGCCATCAGCCCATTCCGCAATCGGCCATCGATTACTCGCTCGATCGCGTCAACCGCCTCGAAAGCCGTACGTCCGGTGAACGGGCACAAGACGTGGGCAACAAGATCCGCGTGGCCATGCAGCATCACTGCGGCGTGTTCCGTACGCTCGAGCTGCTGCAAAAGGGCGTCGAAGTCATCGAGAGCCTGGTCCCGGAGGTGGAAAACATCTACTTCAAGGACAAGTCCAAGGTGTTCAACACCGCCCGTGTCGAGGCGCTCGAGCTGGCCAACATGATCGAAGTGGCGCGCGCCACCACGAAGTCGGCCGCCAACCGTACCGAAAGCCGCGGCGCACACGCGCTCAGCGATCACCCGGAACGCGACGACGAGAACTGGCTGCGCCACACCCTGTGGTTCTCCGAGGGCAGCCGCCTGGAATACAAGCCGGTCACCATGAAGCCCATGACTGTGGAAAGCTTCCCGCCCAAGGCGCGCACGTTCTAAGCAGGATACGAAATGAGCCAAAAACGCATAGTCAAATTCGAAATCTACCGCTACGACCCCGACAAGGACGAGCGCCCCTACATGCAGAAGCTGGAAGTCGAGCTGCAGCCGACCGACAAGATGCTGCTCGACGCGATCGTGCGCATCAAGAACGACGTCGACGACAGCATCTCGATTCGCCGGTCATGCCGCGAAGGCGTGTGCGGCTCCGATGCCATGAACATCAATGGCAAGAACGGGCTGGCCTGCACCACCAACCTCAATGAGCTCACCGAGCCGATCGTGCTGCGCCCGCTGCCGGGCCTGCCGGTCGTGCGCGACCTCATTGTCGACATGACCCACTTCTTCAATCAGTACCATTCGATCAAGCCCTTCCTCATAAACGACCAGCCGCCGCCCGAGCGCGAGCGCCTGCAGTCGCCCGAGGCACGGGCCCACCTCGACGGCCTGTACGAGTGCATTCTGTGTGCATGCTGTTCCACGTCGTGCCCGTCGTTCTGGTGGAACCCCGACAAGTTCGTCGGGCCCGCCGGCTTGCTGCAAGCTTACCGCTTCATTGTCGATACCCGCGACGAAGCGACGGGCGAGCGCCTCGATAACCTCGAGGATCCGTATCGCCTGTTCCGGTGCCACACCATCATGAACTGCGCCGACGTCTGTCCCAAGGGTCTGAACCCCTCGGCAGCAATTGGCAAGATCAAGGAACTGCTGGTGCGCCGCACCATCTGAGCTGTCTATAACCTTTGGATCCCTGATGAGAAAGTTGTCAGACCTGGACCGGGCGCGTTTGCGTTGGCGGGCGCGTCGCGGCCTGCTGGAAAACGACCTGATCATCACGCGATTTCTGGATCAGTACGAGACGGAACTCACCGATACCGATGTCTCCGCCTTGAGCTTGCTGTTCGAGATGAGCGACAACGATCTGCTCGATGTGTTGCTTGGCCGCACGGAGCCCTCGGGGGTGTACGACACGCCCGATATCCGGCGCCTAGTGGGCATCATGCGAAAGCTATAAATATCTAGAGGATAATGTGATGCAACTGTCTGACAAAAAGGCCACGCTGTCGTTCTCCGATGGCGCCCCTTCCGTCGAATTTCCCGTATACAAGGGCACCGTCGGTCCCGATGTCATCGACATCCGCAAGCTGTACGGCGAAACCGGCATGTTTACGTACGACCCGGGCTTCATGGCCACGGCCTCGTGCGAATCCGGAATCACGTACATCGATGGCGACAAGGGCCAGCTGCTGTATCGCGGCTATCCCATCGACCAGCTCGCCCTCAATTGCGATTTCCTCGATATCTGCTACCTTATTCTGAACGGCGAGCTGCCCAACGCCGAGCAGAAGAAGGATTTCGACCACCAGGTCACGCATCACACCATGGTGCATGAGCAGATGCAGTATTTCCTGCGCGGCTTCCGTCGCGATGCCCACCCCATGGCCGTGCTCACGGGCCTGGTGGGTGCCATGTCGGCGTTCTATCACGATTCCACCGACATCACGAACCCGCATCACCGCCACGTATCGGCGATTCGCCTCATCGCCAAGATGCCCACGCTGGTGGCCATGGCGTACAAGTACTCGCGCGGCGAGCCCTTCGTATACCCGCGCAACGATCTGTCGTACACCGGCAACTTCCTGCGCATGATGTTCGCAACACCCTGCGAAGATTACGTGGTGAACGAGGTCGTCGAGCGCGCACTCGATCGCATCTTCATCCTGCACGCCGATCACGAACAGAACGCCTCCACGTCCACCGTGCGGCTGTGCGGTTCGTCGGGTACCAACCCGTTTGCCGCGATCGCGGCCGGCGTGGCCTGCCTGTGGGGCCCGGCACACGGCGGCGCCAACGAGGCCTGCCTGACCATGCTCGAAGAAATCCAGGCCAACGGCGGCCTGTCGTATGTCGGCGAGTTCATGGAAAAAGTGAAGGACAAGAGCTCGGGGGTGCGCCTCATGGGTTTCGGTCACCGCGTGTACAAGAACTACGACCCGCGCGCCAAGCTCATGCAGGAAACCTGCAAGGAAGTGCTCGAATCGCTGGGCCTGGAAAACGACCCGCTGTTCAAGCTGGCCATGGAACTCGAGCGCATTGCCCTGGAAGATCCGTACTTCGTCGAGCGCAAGCTTTACCCGAACGTCGACTTCTATTCCGGTATCGTGCAGCGCGCCATCGGCATTCCCACGTCGCTGTTCACCGCCATCTTCGCGCTGGCCCGCACTGTGGGCTGGATCGCGCAATGGAACGAAATGCTCTCCGATCCCAACTACAAAATCGGTCGTCCGCGCCAGCTGTACACCGGCGCTGCCGAGCGCGAAGTGCCTACCGCTTGAGCGTTCTATGGCCGCCATGCAACCCTGGGGCTGCATGGCCAGGCAACATGGCAATCGGGGCCCGTCGGGCCCCGTTTTTTTTGAGCCGCCCGCAAGCGCGGGCCGCCGTCAGGCAGGGGTGCCCAGCGGCTTGCCCTGTTCCTGCTGCGCGTCGACCGCCGCCATGGCCGTCATGTTGACGATGCGGCGCACGGTGGCACTGGTGGTGAGAATATGCACGGGGCGTGCGGCGCCCAGCAGAATCGGGCCCATGGCCACGCCATTGGAACCGGTCATTTTCAGCATGTTATACGTGATGTTGCCTGCGTCGAGGTTCGGCAGAATCAGCAGGTTCGCCGGGCCCTTGAGTGTGGAATCGGGGAAGGCGCGCAGGCGAATGCGTTCGGAAAGCGCCGCGTCGGCATGCATCTCGCCGTCGACTTCCAGATCGGGGGCAAGTGTGGCGATCAGACGCCGGGCCTGCGCCATTTTGCGCGAAGACGCCGTGGGGCGGCTGCCGAAGTTCGAGTGCGAGAGCAGGGCGATCTTGGGCACGACGCCGAAGCGCTTCACTTCCTCGGCCGCCTGAATCGTCATGTCGGCGATTTCTTCGGCGGTGGGGTCTTCATTCACGTGCGTGTCGCACACGAATACGGTTTGCGTGGGCAGGGTGAGCACGTTCATGGCTGCATAGGTGCGTGCGCCCGGCTTGAGCCCGATCACTTCGTCGATATAACGCAGCTGGTTGTCGAACTTGGACGCCACGCCGCAGATCATGGCGTCAACATCACCGCGCTGCAGCAGCATGGCCCCGATGAGGGTGTTGTGCTTGCGGATCATGGCCTTGGCAATGTCGGGCGTGACGCCTTCGCGGCCGCGCAGCTTGTAATACCCTTGCCAGGTTTCGTTGAACCGGTCGTCGGATTCGGGGTTCACGATTTCGAAATCGACGTCGCGTTGCAGCCGCAAGCCGAACCGCTCGATGCGCATTTCGATGACGGAAGGACGGCCGATGAGTACCGGGAAGGCCAGCCGTTCGTCGACGATGGTCTGCACCGCGCGCAGCACGCGTTCGTCTTCACCGTCGGAATACACCACGCGCTTGAGGTCGGACTTGGCCTGCATGAAGAGCGGGCGCATCAGCTGGCCGGTACGATACACTAGGCCCATGAGCCGCTGACGGTAGGCTTCCATGTCGGTGATGGGGCGCCGCGCCACACCCGAGTCCATGGCGGCCTGCGCCACGGCAGGGGCCAGCTTGATGATCAGGCGCGGGTCAAACGGCTTGGGGATGATGTATTCGGGGCCGAAGTTCAGATCCTGGCCGGCATAGGCCGTAGCCACTTCTTCATTCTGTTCCGCCTGCGCCAGTTCCGCCAGCGCCAGCACGCAGGCAAGCTTCATTTCCTCATTGATCACCGTGGCGCCGACATCCATAGCGCCGCGGAAGATGAAGGGGAAGCACAGAACGTTGTTGACCTGGTTCGGGTAGTCGGAACGACCGGTGGCAATGATGCAGTCGGGGCGCACTTCCTTTGCGATCTCGGGCCGGATCTCGGGCTCGGGATTGGCCAGTGCCAGGATCAGCGGCTGAGGTGCCATGCTGCGCAGCATGTCGGCGGTGAGTACGCCGGGGGCGGAACAGCCCAGGAAGATGTCGGCATCGACGCACACGTCGGCAAGTGTGCGGGCGTCGGTACGCTGGGCGTAGCGCGCCTTGTTCGGCTCCATATTGGGGTCGCGGCCTTCGAAGATGACCCCGCGCGAATCGACCACGTAGATGTTTTCGCGCCGCACGCCCAGGCGCTGCAGCAGGTCAAGGCACGCGATGGCGGCCGCACCGGCCCCCGAGCACACCAGCTTCACGTCTTCGATCTTCTTGCCGACGATCTTTAGGCCGTTCAGAATCGCCGCAGAAGAAATGATGGCCGTGCCGTGCTGATCGTCGTGAAAGACGGGAATCTTCATGCGTTCGCGCAGCTTGCGCTCGATGTAGAAGCATTCCGGTGCCTTGATGTCTTCCAGGTTCACGCCGCCCAGCGTCGGTTCCAGGGCCGCAATGATGTCGACGAGTTTGTCGGGGTCGTTTTCGTTCAGCTCAATATCGAATACATCGATATTGGCAAATTTCTTGAACAGGCAGCCCTTGCCTTCCATGACCGGCTTGGCCGCGAGCGGGCCGATATTGCCCAGGCCGAGCACTGCGGTGCCGTTGGTGATGACGCCCACCAGATTGGAGCGCGACGTGTATTTTGCGGCGGCATCTTCGCCCTCGGCATGAATGTTCATGCAGGCATAGGCCACACCCGGTGAATAGGCAAGAGACAGGTCGTCTTGATTTGCCAGCGGTTTGGTGGGCATGACGGAAATCTTGCCCGGAACGGGTGAAGCGTGATAATCGAGCGCGAGCTTCGCCAGATCGTCATTGGCGTGCATGAATTGAATACTCCAGTAAAAACAGCGCGTGGCGGCGGGCGCCGCCATACAAAAAAACAAAGGTCTGAAGCAAGAATATCACCTCGGAAAAATGCGGCATTGCAGCAATTCCGGCATAGTGTTTGCTTCTACCAACGGTTCCGACGATGCTGGCGACCCTTCGGGGGGTGTGGTCACCGATTGACCGACCTCGGGGGTTATACTAGTTGCACTATACGGCAGGTAACGGCGCCGTATAGCCGTTGCCTTCTGTCCTCCCGCTATCCGCTAATCGGTTTGGCCGTGTCGCGGAAGGTTGTCCTGCACATAAACGAGCGAAACGCTCGGATAGGTGAAGCGAATATATGTCATCTGAAAAAGAGCTTTTGTCCACTTCCTATCTGTTTGGAAGCAATGCGCCTTACGTCGAGGAATTGTACGAGCCCTATCTCGATAATCCGGGCTCGGTTCCTGAACAATGGCGCAATTATTTCGACCAGCTCCAGAATTTGCCTGCACCGGGCGGCTCCGAACAAACCCGTGATCAGGCCCACGCGCCCATCATCGAATCGTTCGCGCAGCGTGCCAAGGCCAACGCGTTTGCCTCGCATGTGCCGGAACCCGATCTTTCCGTTGCCAGCAAGCAGATCTCGGTGCAGTCGCTCATCGCTGCCTATCGTTCGCTGGGCGTGCGCTTCGCCGACCTCGATCCGCTCAAGCGTCACGAGCGCCCCACGATTCCCGAGCTCGATCCGGCTTTCTATGGCCTGACCGAAGCCGACCTCGATCGCGTTTACGCCGCCACCAACACGTATTTCACCAAGGCCGACACCATGACCTTGCGTGATCTGCTCAAGGCGCTGCGCGACACGTACTGCCGCAGCATCGGTGCGGAGTTCATGCACATTTCCGATCCCACCGCCAAGCGCTGGATCCAGGAACGTCTCGAATCCACATTCGGCACGCCGTCGTTCGATGCCGATCGCAAACGCAACATTCTGCAGCAGCTCACCGAAGCCGAAGGCCTCGAGCGCTACCTGCACACCAAGTATGTCGGTCAGAAGCGCTTCTCGCTGGAAGGCGGTGAAAGCTTCATCGCCTGCATGGATGAAGTCGTGAACCATGGCGGCGAAAACGGCGTTCAGGAAATCGTGGTCGGCATGGCCCACCGCGGCCGCCTGAACATGCTCGTGAACATCATGGGCAAGATGCCGGGCGATCTCTTTGCCGAATTCGAAGGCAAGCACGCCGACAACCTCACCGACGGCGACGTCAAGTACCACAACGGCTTCTCCAGCGATATCTCCACGCGCGGCGGCCCCGTCCACCTGTCGCTGGCGTTCAACCCCTCGCACCTGGAAATCGTCAACCCCGTGGTCGAGGGCAGTGTTCGTGCCCGCCAGGACCGTCGCGGCGATGAACTGGGCACGCAGGTGCTGCCGGTGCTCGTGCACGGCGACGCCGCATTTGCCGGCCAGGGCGTGGTCATGGAAACGCTCAACCTGGCCCAGACCCGCGGTTACGGTACGGGCGGCACGCTGCACATCGTCATCAACAATCAGATCGGCTTCACCACGTCCGACCCGCGCGACACGCGTTCCACGCTGTACTGTACCGACGTCGTCAAGATGATCGAGGCGCCGGTCTTCCACGTGAATGGCGACGATCCCGAGGCCGTGGTGTTTGTCACCCAGCTGGCGCTCGAATACCGCATGAAGTTCCGCCACGACGTGGTGATCGACATCGTGTGCTTCCGCAAGCTGGGCCACAACGAACAAGACACCCCGTCGCTCACCCAGCCGCTCATGTACAAGACCATCGGAAAGCATCCGGGTACGCGCAAGCTGTACGCCGACAAGCTGGTGGCGCAGGGCGTGCTCTCGGAAGACGAACCCGATCAGATGGTCAAGGCCTACCGTCAGCTGCTCGACGACGGTCAGCGCACCATCGAACCCGTTCTTACCGACTACAAGAACAAGTACGCCACCGACTGGACCCCGTTCCTGAACGCCAAATGGACCGACCACGCCGACACCGGCGTACCGCTGGCCGACCTCAAGCGCATCGGTGAACGCATTACCACCGTACCCGAAGGCTTCACGGTGCATCCGCTGGTCAACCGGCTGCTGAACGACCGCCGTGCCATGGCGCGCGGCGAAGCGCGTGTCGACTGGGGCATGGGTGAACACCTGGCGTTCGCCACGCTGGTGGCCAACGGCTTCCCCATCCGCATCACGGGTCAGGATTCGGGCCGCGGCACGTTTACGCACCGCCATGCCGTTCTGCACGACCAGAACCGCGAACGCTGGAACGACGGCACCTACATTCCGCTGCAGAACGTGGCCGAAAACCAGGCTCCGTTCACAGTCATCGACTCGGTGCTTTCCGAAGAGGCCGTGCTGGGCTTCGAGTATGGCTATGCGGCCGCCTCGCCCAACACGCTCACCATCTGGGAAGCCCAGTTCGGCGACTTCGTCAACGGTGCGCAGGTCGTTATCGACCAGTTCATCACCTCGGGCGAAGCCAAGTGGGGTCGCCACTGCGGCCTGGTCATGATGCTGCCGCACGGTTACGAAGGCCAGGGCCCCGAGCACTCGTCGGCACGCATCGAGCGCTTCCTGCAGCTGTGCGCCGACAACAACATTCAGTGCGTGCAGCCCACCAACGGTGCGCAGATCTTCCACGTGCTGCGTCGCCAGATGATCCGCCAGTTCCGCAAGCCGCTGGTGCTGTTCACGCCCAAGTCGCTGCTGCGTAACAAGGAAGCCACTTCGCCGCTCGAAGATCTTGCCAACGGCCAGTTCCTGCCGGTCATCGGCGAAACCGATCAGTCCATCGATCCGGCAGCGGTCAACCGCGTCATCGTGTGCTCGGGCAAGGTCTACTACGACCTGGTCAACGCACGCAAGGAAGCCGGTCGCAACGACGTGGCCATTCTGCGTGTCGAACAGCTGTACCCGTTCGCACACAAGGCCTTCCACGCCGAATTCAGCAAGTACACCAACGCCAAGGAAGTGGTCTGGACTCAGGACGAGCCGCAGAACCAGGGCCCCTGGTTCTACATTCAGCATCACCTGTATGAGAACATGACCGAGGGTCAGAAGCTCGGCTATGCCGGTCGCGCTGCTTCTGCTTCACCGGCCGTGGGTTACCTTGCCAAGCACAACGAGCAGCAACGCGCCCTGCTCGAAGCGGCAATGGCACCCAAGTTCAAGGGCTTCATGCTGACCAAGTAAAGAATCTTTCAAATCAAGAAAACGGATACCCAACATGGCAATTACTGATGTTCTCGTACCCCAGCTTTCCGAGTCGGTGTCGGAAGCAACACTGCTCGAATGGAAGAAGCAGCCCGGCGAAGCGGTTGAAGCCGACGAAATCCTGATCGAAGTCGAAACCGACAAGGTCGTGCTGGAAGTGCCGGCGCCGGCATCGGGCGTACTGAAAGAAATCGTCAAGGGCGATGGCTCCACGGTAACCTCGGGCGAAGTGCTGGCGCGCATCGATACCGATGCCAAGCCTACGGCAGCTCCGGCCGCGGCACCTGCCGAAGAAGCCCCGGCAGCGGCGGCTCCGGCCGCTGCAGCGGCCCCGGCTGCTCCCGCCGTATCGGCCGTCACCTCGCCCGCAGCGGGCAAGATTCTGGCCGAAAAGGGCGTCGATCCGGTCAGCGTCGAAGGCACCGGCCGTGGTGGCCGCATTACCAAGGGCGACGCCCTGGCTGCCGAGGCCTCATCGGCCAAGAAGGCTCCGACCGCTCCGGTGGCACCGCCCACGCTGTCGCTCGACGGCCGCCCCGAACAGCGCGTGCCCATGAGCCGCCTGCGCGCCCGGGTCGCCGAGCGTCTGCTGCAGTCGCAACAGGAAAACGCGATTCTCACCACGTTCAACGAGGTGAACATGCAGGCTGTCATCGACCTTCGCAAGAAGTACAAAGACAGCTTTGAAAAGGAACACGGCGTCAAGCTCGGCTTCATGTCGTTCTTCGTGAAGGCTGCGGTTGCAGCGCTCAAGAAGTACCCGATCGTCAACGCCTCGGTCGATGGCAAAGACATCATCTACCACGGTTACTTCGACATCGGCATCGCAGTAGGCAGCCCGCGCGGCCTGGTGGTGCCCATTCTGCGCAATGCCGATCAAATGTCCATTGCCGACATCGAAAAGCAGATTGCCGACTTCGGCGCGCGTGCGCGCGACGGCAAGCTGGCGCTCGAAGAACTCACCGGCGGCACCTTCTCGATCTCGAACGGCGGCGTGTTCGGCTCCATGCTGTCCACCCCCATCATCAACCCGCCGCAGTCCGCAATCCTGGGCATTCACGCCACCAAGGATCGCCCTGTGGTCGAGAACGGCCAGATCGTGATTCGCCCGATGAACTATCTGGCACTGTCGTACGACCACCGCATCATCGACGGCCGTGAAGCCGTGCTGGCGCTGGTCGCCATGAAGGAAGCGCTCGAAGACCCGCAGCGTCTGCTGCTCGACGTCTGATGCCGAACGCGGCCTGAACGCCCCGGCCGTGCCCGCCTACCGGGCGGGCCGGGGTTTTTCTTGGGCCCGGCAGCAGCTTTCTTCCGCTTTCCTTTCGATCCTTCCAAAAACAGAGTATCAACATGGCTAAACAATTCGATCTCGTCGTCATCGGCGCCGGCCCGGGTGGCTACATTGCCGCGATTCGGGCGGCACAACTGGGCATGAACGTGGCGTGCATCGACGCCTGGAGCACGGCCGACGGCAAGCCTGCCCCCGGCGGTACCTGCACCAACGTCGGCTGCATCCCCTCGAAGGCACTGCTGCAGTCATCGGAACACTACGAGCAGGTCAATCACCACTTTGCCGAGCACGGCATCGAGGTGAAGGGCGTCAATCTCAAGCTTGAGACCCTCATCGGCCGCAAGGATACGGTCGTCAAGCAGAACAACGACGGCATTCTTTACCTGTTCAAGAAGAACAAGGTCACGTTCTTTCATGGCATGGGTTCGTTCTCGGGTCAGGTCGACGGCGGCTGGAGCATCAAGGTGTCCGGCAAGGCTGAAGAAGAACTGGTTGCCAAGCACGTGATCGTTGCAACGGGTTCCACCCCGCGTCAGCTGCCTGGCCTGGAATTCGACGAGACCACCGTGCTGTCGAACGACGGTGCGCTGCGCATTCCGGCGGTGCCCAAGAAACTGGGCGTGATCGGTGCCGGTGTCATTGGGCTGGAACTGGGCAGCGTATGGCGCCGCTTGGGGGCCGAAGTCACCGTGCTCGAAGCAATGCCCGAGTTCCTGGCCGTGGCCGACCAGCAGGTCGCCAAGGAAGCGCTCAAGGCCTTCACCAAGCAGGGTCTCAAGATTCACACCGGCGTCAAAATCACCGAAACCAAGGCGGGCGCCAAGGGCGTTACCATCAACTACACTGATTCGTCGGGCGCTGAACAAAAACTGGCTGTCGACAAGCTCATCGTGTCGATCGGGCGTGTGCCCAACGTGCAGGGGCTCAATGCCGAATCGGTCGGGCTCAAGCTCGACGAGCGCGGCTTCATTGCCGTTGACGACGAGTGCCGCACGAATCTGCCCAATGTCTGGGCGGTGGGTGACGTGGTGCGTGGCCCGATGCTGGCGCACAAGGCCGAAGAAGAGGGTGTTGCAGTGGCCGAGCGCATCGGCGGCCAGCACGGCCACGTCAATTTCGCCACCATTCCCTCGGTCATTTACACGTCGCCCGAAATCGCGTGGGTGGGTCGCAACGAGCAGCAGCTCAAGAACGACGGCGTCGAGTACAAGGCCGGCAGCTTCCCCTTCATGGCCAACGGCCGTGCACGGGCGCTGGGTGACACCACGGGCTTCGTGAAGATTCTGGCCGACGCCAAAACCGATGAAGTACTGGGTGTGCACATCATCGGCCCGATGGCGTCCGAACTCATTGCCGAAGCCGTCACCATCATGGAGTTCCGTGGTGCGGCCGAAGACATCGCCCGCATCTGCCATGCGCACCCCACGCTTTCCGAAGCCGTGAAGGAAGCGGCGCTGGCGGTCGACAAGCGTACGCTGAACTTCTGATCTGACACGGCCATGCCGTTACGCGTCACGTCAATTACGGTGGCGCGCGGTAAGCCGGCCAGTGGCCCGGGGTGCATACCCCGGGCCGACTCTTGCCGAGGAACGACCGAACAGGCCGGGCGTGCCAGGGGGTTTCGGGCGGCCTGTTCAGTCCTTTCTTGGACACGGTTTCTTTTTCTACGAGTTTCATGAACGTACGCGAGTACTATCGCAAGGCGCTGGCGGAACGCGGCTATCGCCCCGATGAGGCCCAGGAAGCGGCCATCGACCGGTTGCAGGTCTATTACGACGACTGGCTGAACTTCAAGAAGGCGCGCTCATCGCGCCTCAAGAAGCTGCTCAAGCGCCCGCCGGTTCCACGCGGCGTGTACCTTTGGGGCGGTGTGGGGCGTGGCAAGAGCTTCATCATGGACGCCTTCTACCTTACGGTGCCGGTCAAGCGCAAGACACGCCTGCACTTTCACGAGTTCATGCGGGGCGTTCATGCCGAACTCGAGCAGGTAAAGGGGCAGCAAGATCCGCTCGACGAGGTGGCGCGTCGTATCGCCCGTCGCTATCGCCTGATCTGCTTCGACGAATTTCACGTATCGGACGTGGCCGACGCCATGATCCTGTACAAGCTGTTGCACGGCCTGTTCGAGCACGGTACGTCGTTCGTGATGACGTCGAATTACGAACCCGACGCACTTTACCCCGATGGTCTGCATCGCGACCGTATCCTGCCGGCCATTGCGCTGATCAAGGCGCGCATGGATATACTTAATGTAGATACGGGTGTCGATTACAGGCGACGCAGCCTTGAACAGGTGCGCATGTATCTCACGCCGCTATCGGCTGAAACCACCGCAGAATTGCAGGCGAATTTCGAGCGCCTTGCCGACACGGCCCCGATGGAGCCCGTGCTGGTGGTGGAAAACCGTGAACTCAAAGCGGTGGCGCTTGCCGGCAGCATCGTATGGTTCGACTTTCATACGCTGTGCGGCACGCCGCGCTCGCAGAACGACTATCTTGAACTGGCCAGCCGCTTTCATACGGTGATCCTGTCCGACGTGCCGCGCATGTCGGTGCGGCAGGCTTCCGAAGCCCGGCGCTTCACCTGGCTGATCGATGTTTTCTACGATCATAAGGTGAAGCTGATTATCTCCGCCGAGTGCCCGCCTGAAGAACTTTATACTCAGGGGCCCATGTCAAACGAGTTTCATCGCACGGTGTCACGCATTGTCGAGATGCAGTCGCGCGAATACCTCGAATCCGAGCGCAGGGCGGCCGTTACGCTGTAGCCATGCTGCGGCGCCCGC
>Ga0079224_100002309_pt1 | contig 23050 bp, 15 predicted proteins | sample Stecom2015_FD_80414 | JGI IMG/M metagenome (GOLD analysis project Ga0079224, IMG submission 80414) | Agricultural soil microbial communities from Utah to study Nitrogen management - Steer compost 2015 | ecosystem: Environmental > Terrestrial > Soil > Agricultural land | place: USA: Utah... | reverse complement strand
GCGGCGCTCGCCGCCCGCGTCGCGGCCCGCTGGGGCGGACACGCGTTCGCCGCCGACGACATCCACCTGACGCTCGCGTTCGTCGGCATGCGCGCGCTCGACGAGCAGCCCGCGCTGGCGGCGATCCTGCAGGGACTCGCGCCTCGCGTCGAGCCCGCGCCGCCGCTGGCGCTGTCGCGCCTGGGCAGCTTCGGCCACGGGGTGCTGTGGCTGGCGCCGCCCCCGCAGGCGCGCGACGACGCCACGTTCGCGCACGCGCTCGCGCACGAGATCCGCCGGCGGCTCGGTGCCGCGCGCATCGACTTCGACGCGCGGCCCCTGAAGCTGCACGCGACGCTCGTGCGCGGCGCACGGAATTTCGGCGCGGACGAAGCCACCACCGGAACGGACGACGGCCTGCTCGCGCCCGAGCCGATCGTCGCGCGCGAATGGTCGCTCGCGCTCGGCGCCGGCCTTCCGAATCCGAGCGACGGGCGGCGCTACCGATGGTGGACCCCCGCCGGGCCGCCGGTGACGGCATGAGCGCGCGCATTCTCGTCGTCGAGGACGAGCCGGCGATCCGCGAGCTGGTCGCGGTGAACTTGCGGCACGACGGCTTTCGGGTCGACGGGGTGGAGTCCGCGGAAGCCGCCCGCGCCGCGATCGCCGACGCGCTGCCCGACCTGGTCGTGCTCGACTGGATGCTCCCCGGCGAATCGGGCGTCGACCTCGCGAGGGCCCTGCGCGCCGATGCGCGCACGCGCGACGTACCGATCGTGCTGCTCACAGCACGGACACACGAAGGCGACAAGCTGCTCGGTTTCGAGCGCGGCGCCGACGACTACCTGACGAAGCCCTTCTCCCCGCGCGAGCTCCTCGCCCGCGTACGCGCCGTGCTTCGCCGCGCGGGCGCGCGGCGCGGCGCGGATGCCGACGACGAGGCGCCGATCGAGATCGCCGGTCTGCGCCTGGAGCCGGCGGCGATGCGGGTACGCGCCGGACAGAGGGTCCTCGCGCTCAGCCCGACCGAGTTCCGGCTGCTGCATTTCCTGATGCGCAACGCCGATCGCGTCGTGTCGCGCGAGCGCCTGCTCGACGGCGCATGGGGCGATCACGTGTATATTGACCGCCGCACGGTCGACGTGCACATCCGGCGGTTGCGGCTCGCGCTCGAACCGAGCGGCCACGACCGGTTGATCGAAACCGTGCGCGGGGAAGGCTATCGCTTCGTGCGAGACCCGCCCTCGCGCCCCGCGTAGTTCCAACGTCCGGGATCGCCCGTGCGTCTCGTGGTTCGCAATCTTGCCGCGCTCGCGTTCGCGGTGCTCATCGCCGCGCTGCTCGACATCTACGTCTCGGAGCGGGCCGCCGTCTGGTGGCTCGGTACGGCACTCGTCGTCTACGCGCTCACCGAAACCGTGTATCTCGCCCGGCTGCACTACTGGGCGACGCTGCCGCGCAACCGCTCGCTGCCCGCCGGCTACGGTCCGTGGCGCGCCGTCGTCGAACGGCTGTCGCGCTTCGCGCGCCAGGAGGCCGACGCGCAGAGCGAGCTCGCCTCCGAGCTCGAGCGCATCCATGCGGCGGTCGACCAGCTGCCCGACGGACTGGTCGTGCTCGATCGCTACGACCACGTGCTGTGGGCGAACGACGCCGCGGAGAACCTGCACGGCATCTTCGGCACGCGCCGGCCGATCCATCACTTCATCCGGCAGCCCGAGTTCGCGCGCCTGCTCGAGGCCAACGAGTCGGGCAGCTCGATCCGCGTCGAGCTGCCGGGTCGGCCCGGCCGCATCTACGCGCTGCTGCTGCACCGCGCACAGGGCGACCAGAAGCTGCTGATCACGCGCGACGTCACCGAGCGCGCGAAGCTCGACGCGATGCGCAGCGACTTCGTCGCCAACGTCTCGCACGAGATCCGCACGCCGGTCACGGTGATCGCCGGCTTCGCCGAAACGCTGCTCACGCTCGATCTCGACGCCGACAAGCGTCGCGAGTATCTCGAGGCGATCCTCGCGCAGAGTCGCACGATGCAGCGGCTCGTCGACGACCTGCTGACGATCTCCTCGCTCGAGAGCGACATGCGGCCGCTCGAGGACGAGCCCGTCGACGTGCCGTCGCTGCTCGTGCGACTGGTCGACGAGGCGCGTGCGCTGTCGGCCGGCCGTCACGAGATCGACCTGGTGCTCGACGGTCCGCGCCGCGTGCTCGCCTCGCCCGGCGAGCTCGAGAGCGCGGTGCGCAATCTGCTGACCAACGCGATCCGCTACACGCCCGAAGGCGGTCGCGTCTCGGTCGACTGGCGCGTGCAGGACACCGAAGGCCGCATCACGGTGCGCGACACCGGAATCGGCATCCCCGCCGAGCACATGCCGCGCCTGGCCGAGCGCTTCTATCGCGTCGACCGCGGCCGCTCGCGCGCCACGGGCGGCACCGGGCTCGGCCTGGCGATCGTCAAGCGCATCATGGCGCGCCACCAGGGGCAGATGCGCTTCGACAGCGTGCCGGGCGGCGGCAGCACCTTCGTGCTGTGCCTGCCGGCAGCGCGGCTGATCCCCGACGCCGCGCCGGCCGCGCCACAGCCCGACGTTGCCGACGCGATCACCGCCGACGACGCGCGCGAGGACCGTCCCACGGCCGCGCCGACGCCGGCGCCGTCCTCGCCCGATCAGCGCCCTTCGTCGAACTCCCGGCCGGAGCCGACCGGCGCCTGACACGGATCGACGCCGTCGACCAGCACGGCGACGCGCCTGCTGCGCGGCGCCTCGATATCGATGTCGACGATGCAACGGGCGTATTCCGGCGGGTCATGTCGATGCTCCCTGCGTGTGCCGCCTGGCAGCCCCGGTGTCCCGTTCCGGAACCGGACGCCACTAGCCGAAACGGCCGGTGATGTAGTCCTCGGTCGCCTTCTTGCGCGGCTTGACGAAGATCTCATCGGTGGGACCGAACTCGACGAGCTCTCCGAGGTACATGTAGGCGGTGTAGTCGGAGATGCGTGCCGCCTGCTGCAGGTTGTGGGTCACGATCGCGATCGTGTACTCGCTCTTCAACTCGGCGACGAGCTCCTCGATGCGCGACGTGGAGATCGGGTCGAGCGCGCTGGTCGGCTCGTCGAGCAGCAGCACCTCCGGCTTGACCGCCACCGCGCGCGCGATGCACAGGCGCTGCTGCTGGCCGCCCGACAGGCTCAGGCCGCTCGCGTCGAGCTTGTCCTTCACTTCCTCCCACAGCGCGGCCTTGCGCAACGCCCATTCGACGCGCGCATGCATCGCGTCTCGCGACAGCTTCTCGTACAGTCGCACGCCGAAGGCGATGTTCTCGTAGATCGTCATCGGAAACGGCGTCGGCTTCTGGAACACCATCCCCACCTTCGCGCGCAGCAGGTTCACGTCCACCGACGGATCGAGGACATTGCGCCCGGCCATGCGGATCTCGCCTTCGGCGCGCTGGTTCGGGTACAGATCGAACATCCGGTTGAATGTGCGCAGCAGCGTGGACTTGCCGCAGCCCGACGGCCCGATGAATGCGGTCACGCGGTTGCGAGCGACGTCGAGCGAGACGTCGGCCAGACCGCGGAATCGTCCGTAGTAGAACGACAGGCCCCTCACCTCGATGGCCGCCGCCGGTTCGACACTCGCCCTTGCCTGCATTCGTCCTGCACTCCCTGCGGCGTCAGCCGCGTCGACGATCGCGAAACATCACCCGCGCGAGCACGTTCAGTCCGAGCACGACGAGCGCGATCAGCGCGGCGCCGCCCCAGGCGAGCTCCTGCCAGTTCTCGTACGGGCTCATCGCGAAGTTGTAGATCACCACCGGCAGGTTCGCCATCGGGGCACGCATGTCGAGGGTGAAGAACTGGTTGTTCAGTGCGGTGAACAGCAGCGGTGCCGTCTCGCCGGCGATGCGCGCGACGGCCAGCAGCACGCCGGTGACGACGCCGCCGCGCATCGCGCGCAGCGCGACGGCGAGGCTGACCTTCCAGCGCGGCGCTCCCAGCGCGAACGCGGCCTCGCGCAGGCTGCCGGGAACGAGCAGCAGCATGTTCTCCGTGGTGCGGACGACGACCGGGACCGCGATCAGCGCCAGCGCGAGCGAGCCCGACCAGCCCGAGAAATGACCGAAGGTGGCGACCGCGATCGCGTAGACGAACAGCCCGATCACGATCGACGGCGCCGACAGCATGACGTCGATGACGAAGCGCGTGAGCGCGGCAAGGCGCGAGTGCGCCCCGTACTCGGCGAGATGGATCCCGGCCAGTATGCCGATCGGCGTGGCGACGAAGGTCGCGAAGGCGACCATCATCGCGCTGCCGACGATCGCGTTCGCCAGCCCGCCGCCCTCGGTGCCGGGCGCCGGCGTCGACTTCAGGAACAGGTCGGCGCCGAACGCCGCGAAGGCGGCGAAGCCCGACGAGAACAGCGTCCACAGGATCCAGCCGAGCGCTGCGAGCCCGATCGACATCGCCGCCGCGGCCAGCGCGAGTCCGGCGGCGTTGACGTACCTGCGGCGACGGTAGCGGAAGTCCATCGGCGTGCTCCTCGTCAGGCTCGCACGCCCGCGCGCGCGGCGCTTCGCTGCACGAGCCACTTCGCGAGTCCGAGCACGACGAAGGTGATGACGAACAGCAGCAGGCCGAGCGCGAACAGCGACGGGATGTGCAGCGCCGGATCGGCCTCGGCGAACTCGTTGGCGAGCGTCGACGCGATCGAGTTGCCGGGTGCGAACAGGCTCGCCGAAAGGCGGTTCGCATTGCCGATGACGAACGTGACCGCCATCGTCTCGCCGAGCGCGCGCCCCAGCCCGAGCATCACCCCGCCGACCACGCCGACGCGCGTGTACGGAAGCACGATGTGGCGGACCACCTCCCAGGTCGTGCAGCCGATGCCGTACGCGGACTCCTTCAGCATCGGAGGAACGGTCTCGAAGACGTCGCGCATGACCGAGGCGACGAAGGGGACGACCATCAGTGCGAGCACCACACCCGCCGTGAAGATGCCGATGCCCAGTGGCGGGCCGGCGAAGACCGGCAGGCCGGTGGCGGCCAGCAGCGGCTGCACGTGTGCCTGCACCACGGGCGCGAGCACGAACAGGCCCCAGAAGCCGTAGATGATCGACGGGATGCCGGCGAGCAGCTCGATCGCGATTCCCAACGGGCGGGCGAGGCCGGCCGGGCACGTCTCGGTGAGGAAGACGGCGATCCCGAAGCTCACCGGGACGGCGATCAGGAGCGCGATCGCCGACGTGACGATCGTGCCGTACCCGGCGACGAGCGCGCCGTAGACGTCGTCGGCCGGGCTCCAGGTCGTGCCGACCAGGAAGCCCGGGCCGAACGCCCGCAGTGCGGGCCACGCCGCGACGGCGAGCGCAACGAGAATGCCGGCCAGCGCGATCGTCACCAGCGCCGCGAAGAAGCCCGTGACCATTCCGAAAGCGCGATCCTGCGCGGCGAAGCGCCGGCTGCGCGAACGGCCGTCGCGAGCCGGCGCGGATCGCGGCGGGTAGGCCGCGACGTCGATCACGCCGTCCATGGTCGAAGGCCGGGCCACCGCCACTAGCGCCGCCGGCAGTCCGCCGTCCGCGGCTCGAAGACTCAATGTCCGGCCTTCAGCACCGACTGGCCGGATGCGTCGCGCACGTTCGCCCACGACGCCTGGATCTTCTCGACGACGGCTTCCGGAAGCGGGACGTAATCGAGCTCGAGCGCGAGTCGCCGGCCCTCGTTCAGCGCCCACCGGAAGAAGCGCAGCGCCTCGGCGGATCGCCGGGGATCGTCGGCCGTGCGATGCATCAGGATGTAGCTCGCCGAGGTCATCGGCCACGCATCTTCGCCGCGCTGGTGGTTCAGGTTCACCCCGAACCCGGGCGCCGCCTCCCAGTCGGCATGGACGGCCGCGGCCGCGAAGCTGCGGTCGCTCGGCTGCACCGTCTTGCCGTCGCGGTTGTTCATCGCCGCGTGCGTCAGCCGGTTCTGCTTGGCATACGCATATTCCACGTATCCGATCGAGCCGACGATCTTCGTGACGTTGGCGGCGACGCCGGCGTTTCCCTTGCCGCCGATGCCCGCCCTCCAGTTCACCGTCTTGCCGGCGCCGACGTCGGCACGGAACGACGACGAGACCTGCGACAGGTAGTCGGTGAAGGCCGCCGTCGTTCCCGAAGAGTCGGAACGGTAGACCAGGGTGATCGCCGTGTCCGGCAACGGCAGCGACGGGTTCAGCGCCGCGATCCTCGCGTCGTTCCACCGCGTGATCGCGCCGCGGTAGATATCGGCGAGCACGGGTCCGTCGAGCGTGAGCTGCCCGGGCTGCACCCCGGGAAGATGGGCCACGGCGACGATGCCGCCGATCACCGTGGGGAACTGCAGCAGCGCGTTCTTCTCGAGGTCATCGCCCTTCATCGGATCGTCGGTAGCGCCGAAATCGACGGTCTTGGCGACGATCTGCTTGATCCCGCCGCCCGAGCCGATCGCCTGGTAGTTGACGCCGTTGCCGGTGGCCGCCTTGTACGCCTCGGCCCATTTCGCGTAGATCGGCGCCGGGAAGCTTGCGCCCGCGCCGGTGACGTCGACCGCCGGCGCGGCGGGGGCGCCGAAGGCCAGCGCACCGCCGACCAGGAGCCCTCCAACCGTGTTCGCTTTCATCTCGCTCTTTCCTCTGTTCGGGTTGGCATCCCCCAGAGGCTACGGAGCGACGATGACGGTTTCGTGACAACGACGACCGGGACGGCACGTCCGCATCGCCGGCGCACTCGCCGGCGCACACATGCGCCGGCGCTCTCGGTACACCGCGTCAGCGCGCCGGCCGGTCGTGCACCTCCCGCATGAGTTCTTCGGCGCCGAGCCCCTCGGCGGCGCAGCATTCGAGCGCGGCGGCTTCGAGAGCGCCGCGATCGAGGCCGGCATCGGAATCGGGCTCGCGGCGCGGACGCGGCGGCGCGAGGCCGAACAGCCAGGCCGTGCAGGCCAGGATGCGGTCGATGGGTTTCATCGTTCGGTGGCTCCTCGTTCGTGCATCGATGCACGCGAGGATGCCCGGCGAAGATGAATCCTTCGTTACGGCCGGTTACGACCGCAACCGACGGCGGATTCAGGCGCGCGCGAAGCGAGCGAGGTGATGATCGACGTCGCCGAACCGCGCCGCGAGCATCGTCAGGCGCTTGAACGTGTGCGAGATCTTCATCTCGACCGTCATTCCCATGCCGCCGTGCAGCTGGATCGCCTCCTGGCCGACGTGCCGGCACGCCGTGCCGACGAGCACCTTCGCCGCGGACACGACGCGCGTGCGCTCGTCGGCGCCGATCTCGCCGCGCGCGGCGGCGTCGACCTTCGCGCAGGCGAGCAGCGTGATCGAGCGCGCCTGCTCGGCGTGGATCGTCATGTCGACCACGCGATGCTGCAGCGCCTGGAACGAGCCGATCGGAACGCCGAACTGCTTGCGCGTCTTCAGGTACTCCAGGGTCGCCCGGTTGGCGAAATCGATCGCGCCGAGCGCCTCCGCGCAACCGAGCGCCGCAGCGAAGTCGATCGCCTCGTCGATCGCTGCGCGCGCGTCGCCGGATCCCGCCAGGCGCGCATCGGCGTCGAGCGCGACCTCGCGAAACGAGAGATCGGCCGCGCGCAGATCGTCGACGGTGCGAAAGGTCTTCTGCTCGACGCCGGGTGCGCGGGCGTCGACGACGAACACGCCGAGCGAGTCCCGCTCGCCGGACGCACCGTTCACGCGCGCGGTGACGAGCAGCCGGTCGGCCATCGGCGCGTGCACGACCACGCTTTTCTCGCCGGACAGGCGCCAGCCGGCACCGTCGCGAACCGCGGTGGTTTCGACCGCTTCCGGTGCGAGATTCGCCGACGGCTCGAGATGCGCGAAGGCGAGCTTCATCGAGCCGTCGACGATGCGCGGCAGCAGCGCGGCGCGCTGGGCATCGCTGCCGAGCGTCGCGACGAGCCGCCCCGCCGGTGCCAGCGTCGACGAAAGGGGCTCGACGAGCAGCGCCTCGCCGAAGGCGGCCATCGGCGCGACGAGGTCGATTGCCCCGCCGCCGAAGCCGCCGTGCTCCGTGGGAAACGGCACCGACAGCAGTCCGATCGAGGCGAGGTCGCGCCAGATCGCCTCTCCGTAACCGGACGGCGACGAAACGATGGCCTTGCGCTGCTCGAAGCCGTAGCTGCGCTCGAGCAGCCGGCGCACGCTGTCGGCAAGCAGCCGCTGCTCCTCGGTGTACTGGAAATCCATGGAAGCGTTCCGATCAGAGCCCGAGGGCGTTCTTCGCGATGATGTTGCGCTGGATCTCGTTCGACCCCGCGTAGATCGACGTCTTGCGGAAATTGAAGTAGCGCGGTGCGGCGGTCGCGGCGGCGGCGTCGAAACCGGGGTAGTCGATCGGCCGGAACCGCTGCGCGAAGGGCCCGACCGCCTGCATCGCGAGCTCGGTGAGCGCCTGCTGGATCTCCGTGCCGCGAATCTTCAGCATCGACACCTCGGGGCCGATGCGGCCGGTGCGGCGCATCTCGTCGACGAAGCGCAGGTTCGTGATCTCGAGCGCCATCAGCTCGATCTCGACGCGCGACAGCCGGTCGCGAAAGCGCGGATCGTCGAGCAGCGGGCGCCCGTCGCGCATCGTGCGCGCGGCGAGCTCCCGGAGCTGCGCCAGCTCGCGCTTCGACGCGCCGATCCGTCCGTTGTTCAGCCGCTCGTGGCCGAGCAGGTACTTCGCCACCGTCCAGCCTTCGTTCTCGCGGTGCACGAGGTTCTCGCCCGGCACCTCGACGTCGTCGAAGAAGACCTCGTTCACCTCGTGTCCCTCGTCGAGCAGGATCAGCGGGCGCACGGTGATGCCCGGGGTCTTCATGTCGACGAGCAGGAAACTGATGCCCTGCTGCTTGCGCGCCGAAGGATCGGTGCGCACGAGGCAGAAGATCCAGTCGGCGAAATGCGCCAGCGTCGTCCAGATCTTCTGGCCGTTCAGCACGTAGCGGTCGCCGCGGCGCTCGGCGCGCATCTTCAGCGACGCCAGGTCGGAGCCCGCGCCCGGCTCGGAGTAGCCCTGGCACCAGAAGTCGTCGGCGCGATAGATGCGCGGCAGGAAGCGCCGCTTCTGCGCGTCGGTGCCGAACTGCAGCAGCACCGGTGCACACATCGCCACGCCGAAGGGAATGATCGGCGGCGCGCCCGCGTGGGCGCACTCCTCCTCGAAGATGTAGCGCTGCACGAGGCTCCAGTCGGTGCCGCCCCATTCGCGCGGCCACGCCGGCGCGATCCAGCCCTTGTCCGCCAGGATGCGGTGCCAGCCGACGAGATCGTCCTTCGTCAGCTCCTCGTGCTCGAGCACCTTGCGGCGCAGCTCGGCGGGCACGTTCGCATCGAGCCAGGCGCGCACCTCGTCGCGAAAGGCCAGCTCCTCCGACGAGTAGTTCAGGTCCATGCTGTCACTCCGGGCGATCGGATCATTCGAGGGCGTCGGCGCCGAGCGGGCCGCAGCCGGCGAGATCGGAAGGGCCGCACGGCGGCAGTTGCGACGCGAGATCGCGCAATGCGCTGCGCAGCCCCTCCTCGAGGACCGGATGATAGAACGGCATGCGCAGCAGTTCGTGCACGCCGAGCCGCCGCTCGACGGCGAGCGCGAGCAGGTGCGCCAGATGCGCGCCGGCCGGTGCGCAGAGCTCGGCGCCGAGTACCGCGCCGCTGCCGCGCGACGCGTAGACGCGCACCACGCCGCGATTGCGCTGCGCGATGCGCGCGCGCCCCTGCCGCTCGAAGCGGAACTCCCCGGCGAGCACCTCGCCGGGCCCCAGCTGCTCGAAGCGGCTGCCGACGACCGCGACCTCCGGATCGCAGAAGACAATGGACAGCGGCACGCGCCGCCGGAAGCGCGGCCCGCCGGCGCCCGTGGCGAGCAATCCCGCGATGTGTCCCTCGTCGGCCGCCTCGTGCTGCAGCGGCGCGCGGGCGTTCGCATCGCCGACGACGAAGATCGGCAGGTCGGCGACGCGCAGCGTCTGCGGGTCGACGCGCGGCAGGCCGTTCTCGTCGAGCGGAACGCCGAGCGCGTCCAGCCCGAGGTCGGCGAGATCGGGACGGCGGCCGAGCGCCACGAGCACGGCGTCGGCCTGCACCGCGTGGCGCCCGTTGCTCACGCGCACCGCACCGCCGTCGCCTTCGGAGACGACCGCGGGCGCGCCGACGTGCACGACGAATTCCTGGCGCAACGCGGCGAGCAGCGCGGCATTGACGGTCGGATCGGACAGGCCCGCCACGCGTTCGCTCGAACCGAAGGCCGTGACCTCGATGCCCAGCCGCGACAGCGCCTGCGAGATCTCGGCACCGACCGCGCCCATGCCGACCACCGCGATGCGCGCCGGCAGGTCTTCGCGCTCGAACAGCGTGTCGGTGGTGATCAGCCGCTCGCCCAGCACCTGCCATGGCGCGGGAACGACCGGACGCGATCCGGTCGCGACGATGATGTGGCGCGTGCGCAGCCGGCACCCGTCCACCTCGACGCAGTCGGGCGCGACGATGCGCGCGCGTCCGGTGATCGCGCGCTCGCCCAGCGCGTCGGTGACCCGCAGGACACCGCCGACGAACTGGTCGCGCAGCGCCCGCACCCGAGCGAGCACGGCGGGCAGGTCGACGCGCAACGCATCGGCGCCGCGAATGCCGAAGCCGTCGAGGTCGTGACGACGATGGAAGGCGTCGGCCGCCTCGATCAGCGCCTTCGAAGGCATGCAGCCGACGCGCGCGCAGGTCGTTCCCCACCTGCCGTCGTCGATCACGACGAAGCGGTCGGTGCGCTTTCGGATCTCGCGCAGGGCGGCCAGGCCGGCCGTACCGGCACCGATGACGACGACGTCCAGGATTGCCTCGTGCATCGAACGATCTTACCTTGCGCCTTGACGGACATTCGCTATCGTTGATCGAACCTTCGGAGGAAGGCATGCACGAAGACCTCGCCCGCTTTCGCGCCGCGCGCGACCTGCTGCTGCAGCACCGTACCGACTACGACGCCGCCGTCGCGTCGTTCCAGTGGCCGCGACTCGAGCGTTTCAACTGGGCGCTCGATCACTTCGACACGCTCGCCCGCGACAACCAGGCCACCGCGCTGTGGATCGTCGAGGACGACGGTACCGAGCGGCGCTGCAGCTACGACGAGCTGCGCCAGCGCTCGAACCGCGTCGCCAACTGGCTCGAATCGCTCGGCGTGCGGCGCGGCGACCGCGTGCTGCTGATGCTGGGCAACGAAGTCCCGCTGTGGGAGACGATGCTCGCCTGCATCAAGATCGGCGCCGTGGTGATTCCGGCGACGAACCTGCTCACCCGCGACGACCTCGCCGACCGCCTCGAACGCGGGCGGGTCGCGCACATCGTCACCCGGTCGACCAACGCCGAACGCTTCGACGGCATCGCCGGCGATCGCACCCGCATCTGCGTGGATGCCGCGCCGACCGGCTGGACCGACTACGCCGGCGCCGACGGCGCATCGGCCGAATACGTGCCGAAGGTCGACACGCAGCCGGACGAGACGCTGCTGCTGTACTTCACCTCGGGCACGACCAGCAAGCCGAAGCTCGTCCGGCACACGCACCGCAGCTATCCGGTCGGCCATCTCTCGACGATGTACTGGATCGGGCTGCAGCCGGGCGACGTGCACTGGAACATCTCGTCGCCGGGCTGGGCCAAGCACGCGTGGAGCTGCTTCTTCGCGCCGTGGAACGCCGGCGCCTGCGTGTTCGTCTTCGACATGGCCCGCTTCGACGCGCGACGCGCGCTCGAGCAGCTCGTGCGCGCGAAGGTCACGACGCTGTGCGCACCGCCGACGGTCTGGCGCATGCTGATCCAGGAAGACCTCGCCCGCTATCCGGTGCAGCTGCGCGAGCTCGTCTCGGCCGGCGAGCCGCTGAACCCGGAAGTGATCCAGCGGGTGCGCGACGCGTGGAATCTCACCATCCGCGACGGCTACGGGCAGACCGAAACCACCTGCGTCATCGGCAACCCGCCGGGGCAGCCGCTGAAGCCCGGCTCGATGGGACGACCGCTGCCGGGCTTTCGCATCGCCCTGCTCGATCCGAACGACGCGCCCGCCGACGAGGGCGAGATCGCGCTCGACCTTTCGACGCAGCCGGTCGGCCTGATGCCCGGATACGCCGACGACGACGAACGCACGGCGCAGGTCATGCGTGCCGGCCATTACCACACGGGCGACGTCGCACAGCGCGACGCCGACGGCTACATCACCTACGTCGGGCGCGCCGACGACGTCTTCAAGGCGAGCGACTACCGGATCAGCCCCTTCGAGCTCGAGAGCGTGCTGATCGAGCACGAGGCGGTCGCCGAGGCGGCGGTCGTGCCGTCGCCCGACCCGGTGCGGCTCGCGGTGCCGAAGGCCTTCGTCGTGCTCGTGGCGGGCCGCAAGCCCGACGCCGAAACCGCCGCCGACATCCTGCGCTTCTGCCGCGAGCGGCTCGCGCCGTACAAGCGCATCCGCCGCCTCGAGTTCACCGACTTGCCGAAGACGATCTCCGGCAAGATCCGGCGCGTCGAGATGCGCCAGCGCGAGCTCGCGCGGGCGATGCCGATCGTTCGCGCGGAAGGCGAATACTTCGACGACGACATCCGCTGAGCGGGCACGAGGGCGGCGCCGGGCGCCGCCCTCGGCCCCGGCCGCGGCCGGCTTCGCGCGTCCTAGCGCGCCGCCCCCCGCTCGAGCTTCAGGCCGACCTTCACGACACGCCCGGCCGCCACCTCACGCGCGATCAGCAGCAGCCCCGAAATCTGCACGGCGTCGCCCTCGACGATGTTGCGCGCGTGCCGGCGCATCGCCTCGTCGAGCGACAGGCCCTCGAGCTCGGCGCGCATCTCGCAGCCATAGGCCGCGCAGACGTCGGCGAGCGACGCGGCGCCCTCGAGCACGAAATCGCCGTAGAAGCGCCGTCGCGCGGCCGCGTCGACGCTCGTGAACAGGTCGGACAGGTGATCGACCTCGACGTCGGGGGCGACGAGCATCACGACGTCGTTCAGCGCGAGCGCACCGGCGTCGTCGTCGTGCAGCACCGCGTTGCTGCGCAGCACGCCGACGACGCGCGCACCGTCCGGCAGCAGCAGCGTGTTCAGGTCGACGCCGAGCATCGGCGAACGTTCCCCGATGCGGAACTCGAGCACCGCCAGCCGGTCGTCCGACAGCGTGGGGCGCACGCGCGGCTCGTCGCGCGGCGGCAGCCCGACGCCGCACAGGCGCGCGGCGAGCGGCACCGACGATCCCTGCAGCAGCAGCGAGGTCACGACGACGACGAAGGCGATGTTGAAGACCAGTTCCGCATCGGGCACGCCGGCGAGCAGCGGAAAGACCGCGAGCACGATCGGCACCGCGCCGCGCAGTCCGATCCACCCCATGAACGCCACCTCGCGCGGCGCGAAGCGAAACGGCAGCAGGCACAGCCATACCGCGAGCGGACGTGCGACGAGCATCAGGAACGCCGACACCGCCAGCGCCTGCCAGGCGATCGCCGGCAGCTCGGCGGGCGTGACGAGCAGCCCGAGCAGCAGGAACATGCTCGACTGCGCAAGCCAGGCCATGCCGTCCATCGCCCGCAGCAGGTTCTCCGCAGTGCGGCGCAACTGGTTGCCGACGACCAGGCCCACCAGATAGACGGCGACGAAGCCGCTGCCGCCGAGCATGCTGGTGAGAGCGAAGACGGTGACGCCGCCCGAGCAGAGCAGCAGCGCGCTCAGCCCCTCGCCGACCTGGGCGCGACGCATCGCCCAGGCGATCGCCAGGCCGAGACCGAGCCCGAGGATGCCGCCCAGGCCGAACTGCACGAGCAGCTGGCGCGCCAGGCCGAGCCCCTTGAGATGCTCGGGCGCCATCAGCACTTCGATCATCAGCGTCGTGAGGAAGATCGCGGTCGGGTCGTTGATGCCCGACTCGATCTCCAGCGTGTTCGCGACGCGCTCGTTCAGCCGCGTGCCGCTGGCGCGCAGCAGCGCGAACACGGCGGCCGCGTCGGTCGAGCCGACGATCGAACCGAGGAGCAGCCCGAGCCGCCAGTCGACGTCGAAGACCCAGGCGGTGAACAGCCCCGTCGGCAACGCGGTGAGCACGACGCCGAGCGAGGCGAGCACCAGCGACGGACGCAGCGCGACGCGGAAGGTCGCCAGCTTCGTCCGCAATCCGCCGTCGAGCAGGATGATCGCCAGCGCCAGGTTGCCGACGAAGAACGCGAGCCGATGGTCGTCGAAATCGATGCCGCCGATGCCGTCCTCGCCGGCGAGCATGCCGACCAGCAGGAACACGAGCAGGAACGGGATGCCGAAGCGCGACGAGAATGCGCCGAGCAGGATGCCGGCGAACATCACCAGGGCACCCGCCAGCAGCAATTGATTGACGGCTTCCATCGGCTGCGAATGTAGCAGTCGGAATTCGGCCGACGAAGGATTCGTGCCGGTGCGCGCGCAACGGGGCCTGCGCGCCGCCGCCCCGCGCGGAGCCGCGCAGCGCCTCGAATGCCCGCGCTCCGAGCGAGGTTCGCCTCGGTGCGCGTGGCACCGCGAATCTATGCTGGGGACAACGGTGGTCGGCGCCGGCCGCCCACCCCCGCAGGAGCATCCGATGACCGATTCGAACCGCAGCGCAGGCTCGACCACCGGCAGCGGCGCGCCCGCGCCCAGCGACCGCCACTCGCTGACGATCGGACCCGACGGGCCGATCCTGCTGCACGACGTGCACTTCCTCGAGCAGATGGCGCACTTCAATCGCGAGAAGGTGCCCGAGCGCCAGCCGCACGCCAAGGGCGCGGGCGCCTTCGGCGTCTTCGAGACCACCGCCGACGTTTCCCAATGGACGAAGGCGGCCCTGTTCCGCAAGGGCGCCGCCACCGAGATGCTCGCGCGCTTTTCCACCGTCGCCGGCGAGATGGGCAGCCCGGACACCTGGCGCGACGTACGCGGCTTCTCGCTGAAGTTCTACACCGAGGAAGGCAACTACGACCTCGTCGGCAACAACACGCCGATCTTCTTCGTGCGCGACCCGATGAAGTTCCCGCACTTCATCCGCAGCCAGAAGCGCCTGCCCGACTCCGGCCTGCGCGACAACCACATGCAGTGGGACTTCTGGACGAGCAACCCGGAGAGCGCGCACCAGGTGACGTACCTGATGGGCGTGCGCGGGCTGCCGCGCACCTGGCGCCACATGAACGGCTACGGCTCGCACACGTTCCTCTGGGTCAATGCCGCGGGCGAGAAGTTCTGGATCAAGTACCACTTCCACACGAGCCAGGGCATGGCCTTCTTCACCAATTCGGAAGCGGCCGAGATGGCGGGGCGCGACGCCGATTTCCATCGCCGCGACCTGTTCGAAGCCATTGCCCGCGGCGAGTTTCCGAGCTGGACGCTGTCGGTGCAGGTGATGCCGTACGCCGAAGCGAAGAGCTACCGGCTCAATCCCTTCGATCTGACCAAGACCTGGCCGCACGCCGACTACCCGCTGCACGAAGTCGGCACGATGACGCTGAACCGCAATCCGGAGAACTTCTTCGCGCAGATCGAACAGGCCGCCTTCTCGCCCGGCAACACCGTGCCCGGCATCGGGCTGTCGCCCGACAAGATGCTGCTCGGTCGTGCCTTCGCCTACCACGACGCGCAGCGCAACCGCATCGGAACCAACTTCCATCAGCTGCCCGTGAACCGGCCGAAGGTGCCGGTGAACAGCTATCTGTTCGACGGGCAGATGACGGTCGAGCACAGCGGCGCCGCGCCCGTTTACGCCCCCAACAGCGGCGGGCGCCCGTGGTCCGACGAGACCGGCCCGGTGGACGACGGCTGGGAGGCCGACGGCGAGATGGTGCGCAGCGCCTACACGCTGCGCTCCGACGACGACGACTTCACGCAGCCGGGCATCCTGGTGCGCCGGGTGTTCGACGACGCGCAGCGGCAAATGCTCGTCGACCAGGTGGCCGGCAGCCTGCTCGGCGGCGTGCGCTCGCCGGTGCTCGAGCGCGCCTTCGACTACTGGAAGCGGATCGACGCCGAGGTCGGAGGACGCATCGAGGAGAAGGTGCGCGCCGGGCATGCACCCCAGCCGGCCGAAGGGATGGGCGAGCGCTGAGGGAACGTCCTCGAGTGCTGTCCGACCACGACGTCTGGCTGTTTCGGGAAGGTACGCACGCCCGTCTGTACGAGCACTTGGGCTGCCGTCCACGACCGGACGGCCGCGGCGCGTCGTTCGCCGTGTGGGCGCCGAACGCACGCGCCGTCTCGGTGATCGGCGACTGGAACGACTGGAATCCCGAGCGCGACCCCCTGGCGTTGCGCGGCGACGGCTCGGGCATCTGGCAGGGCGTCGCCACGGATGCGCGTGCCGGCTACCGCTACAAGTTCCGCATGGTTTCGGGCGAGGGCACGCCGCTGCCCGACAAGAGCGATCCGTTCGCCTTCTGCTGCGAACCGGCGCCGGCAACCGCCTCGCGCATCTGGCCGCTCGACTACGCGTGGAACGACGCGCAGTGGATGGCGAACCGCCGCGAACGCAACGCACCCGGCGCGCCGATCGCGATCTACGAGGTGCACGCCGGCTCGTGGCGGCGCCACGACGACGGCCGCTTCCTCTCGTATCGCGAGCTGGCCGAGGCGCTGGTGCCCTACGTGCTCGACCTGGGGTTCACGCACGTCGAGCTGATGCCGACCACCGAGCATCCGTTCTACGGATCGTGGGGATACCAGACGACGGGCTATTTCGCGCCGACCGCGCGCTACGGCACGCCGCAGGACTTCATGTACTTCGTCGACCATCTGCACCGCCACGGCATCGGCGTGCTGCTCGACTGGGTGCCGTCGCACTTCCCGGCCGACGAGCACGGTCTCGCGCGCTTCGACGGGACCTTCCTGTACGAGCACGCCGACCCCCGGCAGGGGTTCCATCCCGAATGGAACTCGATCATCTTCAACTACGGCCGCCACGAGGTCTGCGCGTTCTTGCTCTCGTCGGCGCTCTTCTGGCTCGATCGCTACCACGTCGACGGTCTTCGCGTCGACGCCGTCGCCTCGATGCTGTACCTGGACTACGCGCGCAGGGAAGGCGAGTGGATCCCGAACCGGTTCGGCGGACGCGAGAACCTCGAGGCGGTCGATTTCCTGCGCCGGCTGAACGAAGCGGTCTATCGCGATCATCCGGACGCGATGACGGTCGCCGAGGAATCGACGGCGTGGCCGATGGTGTCGCGTCCGACCTGGCTGGGCGGCCTCGGCTTCGGCATGAAATGGAACATGGGCTGGATGCACGACTCGCTCGCCTACTTCCGTGAGGATCCCGTCCATCGCCGGTTCCACCACGACCGGCTCACGTTCTCGCTCTGGTACGCGTTCAACGAGAACTTCGTTCTGCCGCTGTCGCACGACGAGGTCGTGTACGGCAAGGGATCGCTGCTGGGCCGGATGCCCGGCGACGACTGGCAGCAGCTCGCCAACCTGCGGCTGCTGCTCGGCTGGATGTGGACGCACCCCGGCAAGAAGCTGCTGTTCATGGGCGGCGAGCTGGGACAGCGCGCCGAATGGACGCACGAGGGCCAGCTCGACTGGCCACTGCTCGAGCACGCCGGGCACGCCGGCGTGCAGCGGTGGGTGCGCGACCTGAACCGGCTGTACCGCAGCGAGCCGGCGCTGCACCAGCTCGATTTCGCCTCGGAAGGCTTCGAGTGGATCGACGCGAGCGATGCCGGCAACAGCGTGCTCGCGTTCCTGCGCAAGGCGGGCGAGGACGCGCCCCGGCTGCTGGTCGTCTGCAATTTCACGCCGGTTCCGCGCACGAACTACGCGCTCGGCGTTCCCGGCGCCGGCCGATGGGACGAAGTGCTCAACGGCGACGCCGCCGCATACGGAGGCTCGGGCTGGGGCAACCTGGGCAGCGTCGAGGCGCTGCCGGCCGCCGCGCACGGCCGACCCTGGTCGCTGACGCTGGCGCTGCCGCCGCTGGCGATGACCGTTTTCCGCGAGAGCCCCGATGGCCGGTGACGAAGGACGCGCCCGCGCCGTGATCGACCGCGTGGCGCCGACGGTCGACGGCGGCCGATTCGCCGTCAAGCGCGTGCAGGGCGAAGCGCTGGTCGTGCTCGCCGACTGCTTCACCGACGGACACGACACGATCCGGGTCCTGCTGCGCTGGCGGCACGAAGACGAACGCAATTGGCACGAGAGCGAGATGGGGCCGCTGGGCAACGACCGCTGGCGCGGACGCCTCGTCGCCGGCGAGCCGGGCGCCTATCGCTACGGCGTCGTCGCCTGGGTCGATCCGCTGGCCACCTGGCGCACCGAGTTCGCGCGGCGCGACGATCCGGACGACCAGCGCCTGGCCGCGCGCCTCGGATCGGCGCTGATCGCCGAGGCCGCGCGGCGCGCCGACGGCGCCGAACGCCGGATGCTCGGTGAATGGGCGAAGGCGCTCGAGGCCGCCGCACGCGACGGCGCGGCCATCGACGCGCTGCGCAGCCTCGCACTCGACGATGCGCGCTACCAGATGGCGCTGCGCTTTCCCGACCGCCGTTTCGAGACGCGCTGGCCGATCGAGCTGCCGCTGAAGGTCGACCGCCCGCGCGCGGGTTTCTCGTCGTGGTACGAGCTGTTCCCGCGATCGACCTCGCCGCACCCCGGGCGGCATGGAACCCTCGCCGACTGCGCCGCGCGGCTCGACGACATCGCCGCGCTCGGCTTCGACATCGTCTACCTGCCCCCGATCCATCCAATCGGGCGCCTGCAGCGCAAGGGACGGAACAATGCATTGACCGCCGGCCCCGACGACGTCGGCAGCCCATGGGCGATCGGCTCGAGCGAGGGCGGGCACGACGCGATCCATCCGCAGCTCGGCGACTTCGAGGACTTCGACGCGCTCGTCGCGAAGGCGCGATCGCTCGACATGGAGATCGCGCTGGACATCGCGTTCCAGTGCGCGCCCGACCACCCGTGGGTCGAGGCGCATCCGCAATGGTTCCGGCGTCGCCCCGACGGCAGCGTGCAGTACGCGGAGAACCCGCCGAAGAAGTACCAGGACATCTATCCCTTCGACTTCGAGACCGACGACTGGACGGCGCTGTGGCAGGCGCTGAAAGGGGTGTTCGACTTCTGGATCGCACGCGGCGTGCGCGCGTTCCGCGTCGACAATCCGCACACGAAGCCCTTCGCGTTCTGGGAGTGGGTGATCGGCGAGATCCACCGCCGGCATCCGGACGTCCTCTTCCTGTCCGAGGCGTTCACCCGGCCCGCGCCGATGCACCGGCTCGCCAAGCTCGGTTTTTCGCAGTCGTACACCTACTTCGCCTGGCGCAACACGAAGGAGGAGCTCACCGCGTATTTCGAGGAGCTCGCGCACGGGCCGGGGCGCGAATACTTCCGGCCCAACGCCTGGCCGAACACGCCCGACATCCTCACCGAGGCCCTGCAGCACGGAGGGCGGCCGGCCTTCGTGTCGCGGCTCGTGCTCGCGGCGACGCTGTCGGCGAACTACGGCATCTACGGCCCGGCCTACGAGCTGATGGCGCACACCGCCCGCGAGCCCGGCAGCGAGGAGTATCTGGACTCGGAGAAATACGAGATCCGCCACTGGGATCTCGACCGTCCCGACAGCCTTCGTCCGCTCGTCGCGCTGGTCAACCGGATCCGGCGCGAGAACCGGTCGCTGCAGTCGAACGACGGACTTTCCTTCGTGCCCGTCGACAACCCGCAGCTCATCGCCTACGCGAAGCGTTCGCCCGACGACACGAACGCCGTCCTCGTCGTGGTCAACCTCGATCCGCATCATCCGCAGAGCGGATGGGTCGAGCTCGACCTCGCGCGCTTCGGTATCTCCGCCGACGACACGTTCCAGATGCACGACCTGCTCTCGGGCGCCCGCTACCTCTGGCACGGTCCGCGCAATTTCGTGCTGCTCGATCCGGCGCGGATGCCGGCGCACGTGTTCCGCCTGCGCCGCCGCATCCGCCGCGAGCAGGATTTCGACTACTTCGACTGAAGGGCGATCGCATCGATGGACGCCGCGCATCCTGCCGCATCGTCGCAGCGCCCGGCGGCGTCGGAAGATCGGCCGGATCCGCCGGCGCCCGATGCCCGCGCGCCCAGGCCGGCGAGCGTCTGGCTCGACGACGACCCGCTCTGGTACCGCGACGCGGTGTTCTACCAGCTGCACGTGAAGGCGTTCTTCGACTCGAACGGCGACGGAATGGGCGACTTCGCGGGGCTCACGTCGAAGCTCGACTACATCCGCGACCTCGGCGTCAATGCGATCTGGGTGATGCCGTTCTACCCGTCGCCGCTGCGCGACGACGGCTACGACGTCTCCGACTACCGCAACGTCCACCCGCAGTACGGCACCCGCAACGACCTGCGCGCGTTCATACGCGAAGCCCATCGGCGGGGCCTGCGGGTCATCACCGAGCTCGTCGTCAACCACACCTCCGACCAGCACCCGTGGTTCCAGGCGGCGCGACGCGCGCCGCCTGGCTCCTCGAAGCGCAACTTCTACGTCTGGAGCGACGATCCGACGCGCTACGCGGGAACGCGGGTCATCTTCACCGACACCGAGTCTTCGAACTGGACCTGGGATCCGGTCGCGAAGGCCTATTACTGGCATCGCTTCTTCGGCCACCAGCCCGACCTGAACTTCGAGAACCCGCTGGTGCTCAAGGCGGTCGTGCGCACGATGCGCTTCTGGCTCGACATGGGCGTCGACGGCTTCCGGCTCGACGCGATCCCGTACCTGTGCGAACGCGAGGGCACGAGCAACGAGAACCTGCCCGAGACGCACGAGGTGATCAAGCGCATCCGCTCGATGCTCGACGAGGGCCACGCCAGCCGCATGCTGCTCGCCGAGGCGAACCAGTGGCCCGAGGACGTGCGCGAATACTTCGGCGACGGCGACGAGTGCCACATGGCGTACCACTTCCCGCTGATGCCACGCATGTACATGGGCATCGCACAGGAAGACCGCCATCCGATCGTCGAGATCCTGCAGCAGACGCCGGATATCCCGGAGGGCTGCCAGTGGGCGGTCTTCCTGCGCAACCACGACGAGCTGACGCTCGAGATGGTCACCAGCCGCGAGCGCGACTACATGTACCGCGCGTACGCGATCGACCCGCGCGCGCGGATCAACCTGGGCATCCGACGCCGGCTCGCACCGCTGATGGAGAACGACCGCGACCGCATCAAGCTGATGAACAGCCTGCTGCTGTCGATGCCGGGCTCGCCGATCGTCTACTACGGCGACGAGATCGGCATGGGAGACAACATCTTCCTCGGCGATCGCGACGGGGTTCGAACGCCGATGCAGTGGAGCCCCGACCGCAACGCCGGCTTCTCGCGCGCCGACCCGCAGCGGCTGTACCTGCCGCCCATCATGGATCCCGTCTACGGCTACGAGGCGGTCAACGTCGAAGCGCAGGCGCGCGATCCGTCCTCGCTGCTGAACTGGATGCGTCGCCTGCTCGCGGTGCGGCAGACGAGCCGCGCCTTCGGCCGCGGGCGCCTCGAGCTGCTCAAGCCGGGCAACCGCAAGATCCTCGCGTACCTGCGCGAGTACAAGGCCGACGACGACGGCGACGCGATCCTCTGCGTGGCGAATCTCGCGCGCACCGCGCAGCCGGTGGAGCTGGGCCTGTCGCGCTTCCGCGGCCGCGTGCCGGTCGAGATGATCGGGCGCACGCCGTTCCCGCCGATCGGCGAGCTGCCCTACCTGCTGACGCTTCCCGCACACGGCTTCTACTGGTTCCGCCTGTCGACCGACGTCGAGGTGCCCGTCTGGCACGAGGAGCTGCGCGTCGGCGAGGACCTTCCCGTGATGGTGCTCTTCGACGAACTGAACAGCCTGTTCCGCGACCGGGTCGCGCCGTGGCGGCTGCGCCTCGCCGAAAAGACGCGCGAGCAGCTCGAGCGCGACGTGCTGCCGCGCTTCGTCTCGCAGCAGCGGTGGTTCGCCGGCAAGGACCGGACCCTTCGATCGGTCGCGCTGCACGACTGGGCGGTCCTGCGGCGACGCGATCGCAGCTGGCTGTTCGCGATCGTCGACGCCGTCGCCGGCAGCGAGGCGCCGTCCGCCCCGCCCGCGCCGGCGTCCGAAACGTATTTCCTGCCGCTGAGCCTGATCTGGGGCGACATCGACGAACCCCAGGTTCGAACGCTGGGCTCCGCGGTGATCGCGAAAGTGCGACAGCAGGCGCAGATCGGCGTCGTCGCCGACTCGATCGTCGACGAGACGTTCTGCCGCGAGCTGGTCGATGCGATCGGGCGCCGCGAGCGCATCGCGCTCGGCCGCGGCGCGGTCGCGTTCGAGCCCGGCGCTTCCTATGAGCGCATCGTCGACGTCGACGTCCAGTCGCTCGCACTGCAGCGCGGTGCCGGCCAGTCGAGCAACGCGGTCGCGGTGCTCGGCGAAGCGCTGTTCGTCAAGGCGTACCGGCGCCTGCACAAGGGCGTGAATCCCGAAGTCGAGGTGGGGCGCTACCTGACCGACGTCGCCGGCTACGCGAACTGCGTTCCGGTGGCCGGCTGGGTCGAGTACGTCGACGAGACGGGCGAACGCACGACGCTCGCCCTGCTGCAACGGTACGTGCCGCACCAGGGCGACGCCTGGAGCTGGACGGTCGACTATCTCGAACGATTTCTCGAGGAAGGGCGCCTGGTCGTCGACGAACCGGGCGGTGCGCACGACGCGTTCCTCGACCTCGTCGCCACGCTCGGTGCGCGCGTCGGCGAGCTGCATCGCGCCTTCGCGCTGCGCACCGGCGATCCGGCCTTCGATCCGCAACCCGCCGATGCCACCGCCGTCGGGCGCTGGCCCGAGCGGGTGCGCGACGAAGCGCGGCGCTCGCTGGCGATGCTCGAAGCACGGCTCTCCGAGCTGCCCGACGACGCGCGCACGCTCGCCGACCAGCTGCTCGGGCGTCGCGCCGAGCTCGCCGCCGTCGCCGACCTCCCCTCGCTGCCCGAGGGGCTGCTCGTCACGCGCCACCACGGCGACCTGCACCTCGGCCAGGTGCTGCTGTCGAACGACGATTTCCTGATCATCGATTTCGAAGGCGAGCCGTCGCGCCCGATCGAGG
>Ga0079224_100002308_pt1 | contig 23050 bp, 24 predicted proteins | sample Stecom2015_FD_80414 | JGI IMG/M metagenome (GOLD analysis project Ga0079224, IMG submission 80414) | Agricultural soil microbial communities from Utah to study Nitrogen management - Steer compost 2015 | ecosystem: Environmental > Terrestrial > Soil > Agricultural land | place: USA: Utah... | reverse complement strand
TAAAAAAAAATGAAGGCTCGCAAAATGCGAACCTCTTACGGTCTTTCAAATGTAAGCCTACCTAATTTTTCTGTTCTAATTTCTCGGATGATGATTTCTGCAGTTTTATCATAGTCTGCATAACCTCCAGACATCATACTTCCTCGCCGTTTTGCTATTTCATCAAATAATAGCGCGATATCTTCTGGTATCTCGTCTAAGCCAAACCGATCCTTTAAATTGTCTGGATAGTTATCCTCTAAAAACCGTAGGGCGTATACAGCAACATCTTGCAGATTTAGTATTGTATCTTTAATGGCACCTGTAGTAGCTAATTTAAGACCAACTTCTTGGTCTTCAAATTTTGGCCAAAGAATACCAGGTGTATCGAGTAATTCCAATTCTTTACCCACCTTAATCCACTGCTGAGCTTTTGTAATGCCAGGGCGATCGCCAGTTTGTGCAATATTCTTCTTTGCTAATCGATTTATAAGTGTAGATTTTCCCACATTCGGTATACCTACTATTAAAGCACGAATTGCACGGGGTCTAATCCCTTTAGCCGCCATTTTGTCAAATTTCTCTTTGAGAATCACTTTTGCTTCACTAACGATTTGTTTCATACCATTGCCTGCTTGTGAGTTGATCGCTAAAGCAGGTATACCATTGTCTTTATAGTATTCAATCCATTCTTTTGTTCTTTTCGGGTCAGCCATATCAGCCTTATTTAAAAGTAGAAGTCTTGGCTTGTTTTTAATGATTTCATCAATCATTGGATTTCTTGATGATGCAGGGATTCTAGCATCAACCAACTCGAAAACAATATCAATTAATGAAAGTTTTTCGGTAACTTGTCTTCTTGCTTTTGCCATATGGCCTGGAAACCATTGAATTGTCATTTCTTCACCAACTTATTTGGTTAATTTTATGTTTATACTTATTTCACGATGCCAAAGTCGGAAAGTGGCCAATAAATAAGGTTTGTTTCTCCAAGGACCTCGCTAATAGGAACTGGGCCAATGTGGCGTGAGTCTTTACTATAACGACGATTATCTCCCATAACAAATAGATGCCCTTCTGGTACTTCTTCTAAAATAAATGGGTCTGTGAGCGGTCCATCTATTAGATTTTTCTTGTATTCATCAAGATATGGTTCTTCATACGGCTCCCCATTAATAAATAGGGTATCGTCTTTGTATTCAATTCTATCACCTGGTAATCCAATTATACGCTTGATATAATCCTTTTCTACTGTTGCATGGAAGACTACAATATCAAAGCGTTCAGGATTTCCAATCTTATACCCAATTTTATTGACGATCATTCGGTCTTGGTGATGAAGAGTTGGCATCATCGATAGCCCGTCTACGACAATCGGTGCAAAGAAAAAATAACGGATGACTGCTGCTAAAATAACAGCAACTGCTAACGCTTTTATCCATTCCCAAAGTTCATTTTTATGTTTGGCCATCTTTCTCCTCCACCTGCTCTTTTCTCTCTATGAAATAGCTTTTCATCCCAGATTTATGTATTATTCTTCTATTATAATGATTATTTCTACAAATGTAAAAGGAGCTTGTTATTTTTATACAAGCTCCTTCTCGCTTTTTATCGAATTTCTTTAATACGTGCTTTTTTACCACGAAGTTCACGTAAGTAGTATAATTTCGCACGGCGTACTTTACCACGGCGTACTACTTCAAGCTTCGCAATTTTTGGTGTATGCACAGGGAATGTACGTTCAACACCTACTCCGTAAGATACCTTACGAACTGTAAATGTTTCACTAACTCCTCCACCACGACGCTTAATCACAACACCTTCATATACCTGAATACGCTCACGAGTACCCTCGACAACTTTCACGTGTACACGTACAGTATCTCCAGGACGGAATACAGGAAGGTCAGTTCTTAATTGTTCTTTTGTGATTTCTTCAATAATGTTTTGCATCGTTTTTTCAACTCCTTCCAACAGATGCTCATTCCAATATCGATTCATTGCAGCGGAACATCTTAATAAGACAGAGGACAATTGCCCTAAGTCACAAAGAGTATATTACCATAGTTACGTTATGGTTGCAATAGCTACTCTTCATCTATTTTAAATTCCTTTACCCATTTTTCTTGTTTTGGGGAAAGTTGATAGTTTTTGAGCAAATCTGGTCTTCTTTTATATGTTCGTCTAAGTGATTCTTTTTCTCGCCATTCTTCAATATTTTTATGATTACCTGATAATAACACATCAGGAACGTTCATTCCCCGAAAATTTGCAGGTCTTGTATAATGAGGATGCTCAAGTAGCCCCGTACTATGTGAATCAAGAACTGGTGAGTCCTCGTTTCCTAAGACACCTGGTAAAAGTCGCACAACACTATCAGTGATGACCATTGCTCCAAGTTCCCCACCTGTTAAAACAAAGTCCCCAATTGAAATTTCTTCTGTACTCAAATGTTCGCGTATTCTTTCATCATAGCCCTCATAATGGCCACAAATAAAAATAAGGTGTTCTTCCTTAGCCAAGTCTTCTGCTTTACGTTGAGTGAATCTCTCACCTTGGGGACAGAGTAGAATGACTTTAGGTGTAGATTCTGTTTGTTTCGTCAAATCATCCACTGCGTCAAAAATCGGTTGTGGCATTAATACCATTCCTGCTCCACCACCATAGGGATAATCATCTACTTTTTGATGTTTGTTATCGGCGTAATCACGAAAATTTACCACTCTAAAAGAAACCTTCTCTTTTTCCTGAGCCTTTTTTAAAATAGACTCATTTAGTACACCAGTGAACATATTTGGAAAAAGGGTTAAGATATCAATCTTCATGTTAGATTAGTCCTTCCATAAGTTCGATCGTTATTCTTTTTTCCTCAATATCGATTTCCTTTACAATATCATCAATAAACGGAATTAAAATTTCTTTCCCCCTTGTTCCCTTAACAACCCACACATCGTTAGCACCTGGTGTTAGAATCTCTTTAATCGTTCCTAATTCTTCGCCTTCTTCTGTGAACACCGTACAGCCGATAATTTCGTGAAAATAATATTCTCCTTCATCTAATTCCCCAAGTTGGCTTTCATGAACTTTTAGTAGTGCTCCTTTAAATGGTTCAACATCATTTACATTATCAAAACCCTCAAAGGTAACTAAATCAAAATTCTTATGTGTGCGGTGAGATTTAACTGTCACTTCAATTGGCTCTTTATCAGGTAAAAAGATATGTAATGTATTTCCAGTTTGGTATCTTTCTTCAGGGAAATCCGTTCTTGAAATAATTCGAACCTCACCTCTAATACCGTGAGTGTTAACAATCTTACCTACGTTATACCACTTGTCCATTTCTTTTTCACCTCTATCGAATTTCTTCAACAATTCCTTCTCTAATCACAATCGTTCGTGTCGCCATTAAATCATCCCAGTTATCGCCTACATTTAAATCAACGATAGCTTGAATTTCATTTTCTTTTATCTCACTACCTAATGGTAGCATATGTATTTGTTTGATTTGAAAATCAAGCTGTTTTATTTTTTCCTGTCTGATGTCTATTTCATTTGTAAAGGATTGTTTAATTTTTGTTGGATCGAATTTTTTAAGCTTTTCCATCTTCTTACATTCAAATTTAAGTTGTTCGCATTCTTTATTTAACTGGTCTTTCTTCAATTGTAATGAATGGATGAGTTTTGCCTTGCTATTTTCCGTTAAGATCTGTCTTACTTCAACAGTTTGGAGGATTTTCACATGCACACATCCCTTAAGATTTTGTATAGAAAAAAAGGGGGAGGTTCCCCTCTCCCTTTTCGTTGTCTTATTTGGATCCAGCAGTCCAGCTGCTTTCACGTTTCTTTTACTCGTTAATCTCTAGATGAATTCGTTTATCATGTCCTGTCCCTGCTGCATAGACAACAGTTCTAATCGCCTTAATAACACGTCCTTGTTTTCCGATCACTTTACCCATATCCTCTTTATTTACACTTAGTAAATATGTGATGTTACGGTCGTCAGAAGTCTCGCTAACTTCAACTTCTTCAGGATGATCAACAAGTGGCTGTACGATTGTTTTAATTAACTCTTTCATCTGTGAATTACCCATTACTTACCGTTTTTTGCGTTATGGAATTTTTCCATAATTCCTTGTTTTGAGAACAAGTTACGAACTGTGTCAGATGGTTTTGCACCATTTTGTAGCCATTTTAAAGCTAGATCTTCATCAATTTTAACCTCTGCAGGTTGAACAACTGGATTATATGTTCCAAGTGTTTCAATTTGACGTCCATCACGTGGTGAACGTGAATCTGCAACTACGATACGATAGAAAGGAGTCTTTTTAGCTCCCATGCGTTTTAAACGAATTTTTACTGCCATTTTATATAGCACCTCCGAAAATATTTCAACAAGATATAATATTAACTGTTTCAAATGTGTTTGTAAAGTGTTTTTTCTTTACATCAACGAAATGGTTTAAATTGCTACATTTTTTCAAGAAAAAACGAATGGTTTACCATGTTTTTTCTTACATAAAAGGAAATTTAAACCCTTTTTTCTTTCCTTTTGACATATTAGTCATTTGCTTCATCATTTTTTTCATGTCTTCGAATTGCTTTAAGAGACGATTGACTTCTTGTACAGTCCGACCGCTTCCTTTTGCAATTCGTTTTTTACGACTTGAATTAATAATCTCAGGTTGTTCTCTTTCGGCTTTTGTCATAGAACGAATAATCGCTTCAACATGGCCGATTTGTTTGTCATCTACCTGAATATTTTTAAGGCCCTTCATTTTGTTAGCTCCAGGTAGCATACCAAGAATCTCATCAAGTGGACCCATTTTACGAACCTGTGCTAACTGTTCAAGAAAATCATCAAATGTGAAAGACATGGATTTAAACTTCTTTTCAAGCTCTTTAGCTTTGTCTTCATCCACAGAAGCTTGCGCTTTTTCAATAAGAGAAAGCACATCACCCATTCCTAAAATACGAGAAGCCATTCGTTCAGGATGGAATGGTTCAAGAGCATCTAGCTTTTCACCAAGACCTACAAACTTAATCGGTGTATCTGTAACTGCCTTAACTGACAAGGCAGCACCACCACGGGTGTCACCATCAAGTTTTGTTAAAACTACACCTGTTAAGCCTAGCAAATCATTAAAGCTTTGCGCCACATTAACAGCATCTTGTCCAGTCATTGCATCAACAACAAGGAAGATCTCATCAGGATTTGCAACTTCTTTTACTTGTTTAAGCTCGTCCATTAGTTCCTCATCAATGTGCAAGCGACCTGCTGTATCAATTAACACATAATCATGATGCTCTTCTTTCGCTTTTTCGATAGCTTGTTTTGCAATTTCAACAGGACTTACCTTGTCCCCAAGAGAAAACACGGGCATATTTAGCTGTTTTCCTAAAGTTTGCAATTGGTCTATCGCAGCTGGACGATAGATGTCAGCAGCTACAAGAAGTGGTTTACGATTATGTTTTTTACGTAATAGATTTGCAAGCTTACCAGTAGTTGTTGTTTTACCTGCACCCTGTAATCCTACCATCATAATTACTGTTGGCGGTCTTTTAGCAACTGCAATTTTACTTTGCTCGCCACCCATAAGAGAGGTTAGTTCCTCTTGAACGACTTTAATTACTTGTTGCCCTGGAGTTAAGCTTTTCATTACTTCTTGCCCGACTGCTCTCTCACTAACTCGTTTTACAAAGTCTTTAACAACTTTGAAGTTCACGTCTGCTTCTAATAAAGCTAGACGAACCTCTCGCATCATTTCCTTAACATCGGACTCTGATACTTTCCCTTTGCCACGAATTTTTTGTAGAGTTCCTTGCAGTCGTTCGGCTAATCCTTCAAATGCCATTTTCACCGCCCCCTATTCTAATTTCTCAAGCAACTGTATCACATTTTGGAGCCTTTCGCTATCCTCATATTCATGTGAAATCTGCTTTAACTCGGCGATCAGTTTTCTACGCTCTTGAAATTTTTGAAATAGTAACAGTTTTTCCTCATACTCCTCAAGCATTGTCTCTGTTCGCTTGATATTGTCATAGACAGCTTGACGACTAATCGCATATTCCTCTGCTATTTCACCAAGGGAAAAGTCATCTAAATAATATAAAGACATATAATTTCTTTGCTTTGGTGTTAACAACGATTGGTAGAAATCATAAAGATAGTTCATTCTCGTTGTTTTTTCTAGCATAGTATCTCCCCCTTGTTAAGTGAAATACCTTTACACGATAATAGTTTACCTATTTCCATATCAGTTGTCAAGTTAATTTCCTTTACTTTAATAATATCATAACAAATGTAGCGAACAACAAAAAGAGCCTCATCGGCTCTTTTTGGTTAGTCCTTATTCTGCCTTTTCAACGAGATCGGCGAATAATCCGTAAACATAGTTTTGTGCATCGAAATCTTGGAGATCATCGACTTTTTCTCCTAGTCCAACGAGTTTGACAGGAATGTTTAATTCATTGCGAATCGCTAGAACGATTCCGCCTTTAGCTGTCCCATCTAACTTTGTTAAGACAATCCCAGTAACATCGGTAGCTTCAGAAAATGTTTTAGCCTGAATTAATGCATTCTGCCCTGTTGTTGCATCAAGAACGAGTAAGACCTCATGTGGAGCTCCTGGTAATTCACGTTCAATAACTCGTTTTACCTTTTCAAGCTCTTTCATTAAATTGACTTTGTTTTGGAGGCGTCCCGCTGTATCACAAATTAATACATCAACATTACGTGATTTAGCAGCTTGAACTGCATCATACATAACTGCTGCAGGGTCTGAACCCTCCGATTGCTTGATGACATCTACACCAACTCGCTCACCCCAAACTTCAAGTTGCTGAATGGCGCCTGCGCGGAATGTATCGCCCGCTGCTAAAAGAACTGATTTCCCTTCATTTTTAAGGCGATTTGCAATCTTTCCAATAGATGTTGTTTTACCTACACCATTTACACCTACTACTAAAATAACAGTGAGGCCATCTTTTTGAATGTTCAGTGCTGAGGATTTCTCCTCGTTACCTTGGTAAATTTCAACTAGCTTTTCTGAAATAACACTTTGAAGCTCTTTTGTATCTTGTATATTTTTACGTTTCACTTCCGTCTTTAATTCATCAATGAGTTCCATAACAGTAGAAACGCCAACATCAGCAGAAATTAATATTTCTTCAAGTTCTTCAAAAAAGTCCTCATCAACTTTTCGGTATCGAGCAACTAAATCATTTACTCGTTCCGAAAAGGTATTTCTGGTTTTCGACAAACCATCCTTAAATTTTTCAGTTACAGCATCAGCTTGATTTGTAATCTTTTCTTTTAATTTCTTAAAAAAACTCATGTCAATCCCCTTTCAATCAATGTTGAGATACTAGATCATTTGTCTCTTCAAGACGGACTGAAACTAGTTTAGAAACCCCTGATTCCTGCATTGTTACACCATACAGTACATCCGCTTCTTCCATGGTACCCTTTCGGTGGGTGATAACAATGAATTGAGTTTCATCGCTATAGTTTTTTAAATACTGCGCAAAACGAAATACATTCGCTTCATCAAGTGCAGCTTCTACCTCATCAAGTACACAAAATGGAACAGGGCGAACTTTAAGGATTGAAAACAGCAAGGCAATAGCTGTTAATGCTCTCTCCCCACCTGATAACAGGCTTAAATTTTGCAGTTTTTTACCTGGAGGTTGAGCTACTATTTCAACTCCAGTATTCAGCAGGTCATCTGGATCTGTTAAGCGGAGGTCTGCTCGTCCGCCGCCAAACAGGGCTTGAAAAACAGTTTCAAAATGTGATCTGATACTTGTAAATGTCGTTTCAAATCTCTTTTTCATTTCGTCATCCATCTCATCTATCACCTGGAACAACGTGTCCTTTGCTTCTTCAAGGTCAGATTGTTGTTCTGTTAAGAACGTATATCTTTCTGAAACCCTCTCATATTCATCAATAGCTCCAAGATTCACGGTTCCTAATTCATCAATGGCAAGTCTTATTAGTTTTACCTTTTTCCTTGCTTCAGAAACTTCTATTTGAAGCGGAAATTGTTCTTTTGCAGCTTCATAGGTTAATAAGTATTCCTCTCGAAGATGTGTTAAGCAATTTTCGAGTTCCACATCCAAACGATTTACCTTTACTTCTTCATCCTGTAGGATGTCAACTAACTGTTTATACTGACGCCTTAATTCTTTTAATTCTCGTTCAAGGTCCTCTAGAGTCGTTTGTAGATTTAGCCTTTGCTCTCTTTTGTTACTAATCATTTCAATCATTGTTTTTTTATCATTGAACTTTTGCTTTGCTGCTTCTTCTAACTCTAGTTCTCCTGAGTTACTAGAGGTCATTTCATTATTAAGTAGAGCCAAATCTTCTTTCACATCAGTATACCTAGTTTTTGTTTCATCGAATTCAGCTTCCAAACGATTCATTTTTTCTTGCTGATGTTCGAGTGCTTGTTTTTTTCTAGCTAAAGAAATCTTTTGATCGGTGATTTCTGCTTGTAAAGTTTCACGTGAAGTCTGCTGGTCAGACTTTTGAGAATTTAACTCTTGGATGGTCTTATCTAATAAGTGTAATTCTTCATCTAAAGATGCTAACTCCTCGGTTAACTCATTTAGACGAGAAGTCAACTTGTCCTTATCTTGTTGGTATTGTTGCTTCTCATCATCATACAATTCCAAATGGCCATTCACGTTTTGTTCTTTCAAAGCCACTTCGCGGTATTCACCTTTAAGAGTTTGTTCTTTTAAACGTAATGTCTCCCCAGCATGACGGAGCTTTTCAAGCATCTCTTCTTGAGCAGAAATTTGCTTTTTCTTATCTTTAACGTTTTTTTCTAATTCAGCTGTCTTAGCTTCCATATCCTTGAGTTTTTCAGTTATTGCCTCAAGTTCTCGTCCACGACTAAGAAGAGAATTTGATTTCTGTTTAACAGCTCCCCCAGTCATCGATCCACCCGGGTTCACTACATCACCATCAAGAGTCACTACTCGATATTTATGACCAATAAGTGAAGCTAGTTCATTCGCACCCTTTAAATCTGTCGTAATTAAAATAGTTCCTAGCAGATTCGCAAAAATTGAATGATATTTACTTTCAAACGTAATTAATTCTGAAGCAATCCCTATGAATGCTTTATGACCTTTTATCGCTACAAGCTGTGTTCGAGGTATCGAACGCTCTTTAATCACATTCATCGGTAAAAAAGTCGCTCGTCCATAGGAGTTTTTCTTAAGGTATTGTATAGCTGCTCTTGCATTTTTTTCGTTATCTACCACTATATGCTGCGTTGCTGCTCCTAAAGCAATTTCAATCGCAGTTTCATATTCCTTAGGAACATGAATGAGCTCAGCAATTGCCCCTTCAATACCCTCAAGTCGCTCATTTCTTGCTTTTAAAACTTCTTTTACTCCTTGGAAAAATCCAGAATAGTCATCTTGCATTTCTTCAAGCATTTCTTTTCTAGATTTTGTTTGTTGGAGATACTGGTAAGCTTGATATAGCATACTTTCTTGCTTTTGATAGCTTTTTTTACTATTTTCTAATTTTGTTTGTAACTCTCTAAATGAAACAATTTGATTATTAATTTCTTGTTCAATGACAGAAAGCTTCGTTTGTAACCGAACTTTTTCATCTAAGATTTCCTTACGTTCAGTTAGATACTTTTGATTCGTTTCGTCTAATCGAGATACTTTTGCTTCTTGTTGAATAAGCTGATCTTTGATATAGGTAACTTCATTTCGAAAAGATGTCTGCTTATTGAGCAGTTCAAAATAATCGCTTTTTAAGGTTTCAATTTTCTCTTCAATGTTCTGATCATATGATGCAAACAATGTTTGTTTTTCTTTTAGTTGTTGTTCAAGTTGTTTAACTTCCTCATTTAGCTTTTGGAGTTCTATTTGCTCAATTTTCTTTGATTCAGTTAACGTCTCCAACTTTTGAGATAATTCAAGTACGGAATTTTCAAGTTGACTCTTGTTTTGTGTTGCATTTTTTTTACGCTCTCTTAAAACTTCTTTTCTACCTTCTAATTTTTCAAGTTCTTCACTTGTACGTAAAAGATTTTGTTGCAATTCATGAATCATTCCATCTGTTGATTCAATCCCATTTCGTATTTCTTCGATTTTCGCTTCTTTACTTTGTAGCATTGTGTTTAAAGCAATTTCTTGCTCTCGATGGTCTTCTAAAAGGTTTGAGAGCTTTTCCCATTTTTCATGAAGTTCTTCAATCTCATAAACGGTTAATCCTACTTCAATTGCTTCAAGTTCATTCTTCTTTTCTAGATAGTCCTTCGCTATTGAAGCCTGAATATTTAACGGTTCAATTTGTGACTGAAGCTCATGAATAATATCATTGACTCGATTTAAATTCTCTTGTGTTTCAGCAAGTTTATATTCTGCTTTCTTTTTACGAGTCTTGTACTTTAACACACCAGCTGCTTCTTCAAAAATACTTCTTCGCTCTTCAGCTTTACTACTTAAAATTTCTTCTACTTTCCCTTGGCTGATAATTGAAAAAGCTTCTCGACCAAGGCCTGAATCCATAAACAAATCAACAATATCTTTTAAACGACATGCTTGTTTATTTATATAAAATTCACTTTCACCAGATCGATAAACACGACGTGTAACACTTACTTCATGATAATCGATTGGTAAAAAATGATCACCGTTATCTAATGTTAAAGTTACTTCAGCCACATTTAATGCTTTGCGGCTGTCACTTCCTGCGAAAATGATATCTTCCATTTTCGCTCCACGCAGTGATTTTGCTGATTGCTCTCCTAATACCCAACGGACAGCATCCGTAATATTACTTTTCCCACTGCCATTTGGTCCCACAACCGCGGTAACACCTGGCACAAAATCTACTGCAATTCTTTCAGCAAACGATTTAAATCCTACTATATCTAAACGTTTGAGGAACATAAACTTCCCCCTTGGGTTACAATTTCAAGTCCTACATATTTTATCATAAACTAGTATTTTATTGGATGCCTTTTTGTGGTTACTAAAAATGGCAAAAATATTACCCCACGAGTTCCGTGGGGCATGTGCTTATTTTTGTTTATTCTTGAGCTTTATTAAAGCAATTTCTGCCGCATGCTGTTCAGCTTCTTTTTTCGATCGTCCTGTACCCGTTCCTAATTCTTCACCATTTAAGGATACTCTTGAAACGAATTCACGACTATGAGCAGGTCCTTTTTCTTGAAGTACCTTGTACTCAATGATCCCTGTACCGTCTCGCTGAACTAACTCTTGCAATTGACTCTTATAATCCATCACATGAGAAAAAGCACCTGCATTAATTTTTGGAATAACTGTTTTATCTAAAAACTGGTTGACAACTTCTAACCCCTTGTCAAGATAGAGCGCTCCAATAAATGCTTCAAATACGTCAGCAAGTAAGGCTGGTCGCTCTCTTCCACCTGTCATTTCTTCTCCTTTTCCTAGTAAAACAAGTTCCCCGAATTTTAATTCATTCGCTAGTGTTACTAATGAAGGTTCACAAACGATTGCTGCACGCATTTTTGTTAACTCACCTTCACTCATGATTGGGAACTTTTTAAACAAGAACTTGGAAATAGTTAATTCTAAAACAGCATCCCCTAAAAATTCAAGCCGTTCATTGTCTTCGTGCGGCTTTTTTCGATGCTCATTCACATAAGATGAATGTGTAAATGCTTGAATAAGAAGACTCTCATTATCAAACTGAATTCCAAGTTGCTCCTGAAAAGCTTTGAATTTTAGAGCATACTTATTGTTTCTGTCTTTATTAGTCCGCTTCACCTTACGTTACCTCCAATTAGAAAAGCGCAGGCGCAATAGGAGTCGAACGTCTACTCTATACCGCCACGTTCTGTGGCAAACGTAGACATTAGCGCATCCGAAAATGCTTTGCATTTCTTCGTACAATTGTCATGCAGACATAGCATTTCTAGTCCTGTGCAAATTGAGACAAAACTATTGATCTTTGACAAAAAAGTTGTTCTTTGCTTTCTTGCCTTGTGTTTAGACCTCATTGGGCTAGGCTTTTGCGCTTTACACCTTGAGAAAGCCCCGTTTAATAACGGGACTTAACTTTCATAATATCAAATGCGCTTTGGCGTATTTGCCGCCGATTTTTTTCGAGTATACTCGAAAAATTCCAATTCAAAATCGTGACATCCGCCGGAGGCTTAATTTAAATTAGTAGGGACGAAATCCCTACTGATTTAAATTACAGCTGGCTTTTTATGTAATTTACAGCGTCACCAACAGTAGAAATTTTTTCAGCCTCATCATCTGAAATTTCCATGTCAAACTCGTCTTCAAGTTCCATAACTAGTTCAACAACGTCTAGTGAATCCGCTCCAAGATCATCTTTAAAAGAAGCCTCTAATGTTACTGCTGATTCTTCAACACCTAAGCGGTCAACAACGATTTTTGTAATTCTCTCAAATACATCTGCCATTTCCATTCACCTCCCCTCAAGGTATTATATTTTGTTTTACTAGAAAAGCGCAAGCATCTTTAGTAGAAAAGCAAATGTTTTCGATTTCCTTCTACTTTCATGCGTCCACTTTACCTACATTACCATTCCACCGTCAACATGCAAGGTTTGACCAGTCATATAATTACTGTTGTCAGATGCAAGGAATAAAACAACACCAGAAATATCGGTTGTTTCACCAAATCGAGCTAGTGGAATTAATTTTAGCATTTCGTTTTTTACATCTTCAGGAAGCTGTTCAGTCATATCAGTAGTAATAAACCCTGGTGCTACTGCGTTCACTGTAATATTTCGGCTAGCTAACTCTTTAGCCGCTGTTTTTGTTAGACCAATTACTCCCGCTTTAGCAGCAACATAGTTAGCTTGTCCTGGATTTCCACTAACTCCCACAATAGAAGCAATATTAATGATTTTTCCAGAACGCTGTTTCATCATTTGTCTAGTTACAGCTTTCGTACAAAGGAATACACCTTTTAAGTTAATATTAATAACATCGTCCCATTCATCTTCTTTCATTCTCATTAATAGATTATCTCTTGTAATTCCTGCATTATTAACGAGAATATCAAGGCTACCGAAAGTGGAAATTACTTCTTTCACCATATTTTGAACGGAATCAGCATCCGACACATTCGCTTGAATCGCAATAGCTTCTTGCCCTAATGCTTTTATTTCATCTACAACTTCATTTGCTTTTTGTTCACTACCAGAATAGTTTACTGCTACTTTTGCACCTGCTTTTGCTAATTCAAGTGCAATTGTACGACCTATTCCACGTGAAGCACCAGTAACTAGTGCTACTTTGCCATTAATCATGTTAATTCCCCTCCTTTAACGCACCAATTGCTGCTTCTAGAGTTTCTAAATCACTGATCGCATATGTAGAGATTCTGCGATTTACTTTCTTAATTAAACCTGAAAGAACTTTTCCAGGACCAATTTCAATAAAGGTATCTACACCTTGATCTAGCATATACTGAACTGAATTTTCCCATAATACAGGAGAATATAATTGCTTAACAAGATTTTCCTTTATTTGCGTAGAAGATGTCATTTCTTTCGCATTCACGTTGGCAACTACAGGCACCGATGCATCACGAATCTCAATTTGGTCTAATTCTGCACGTAATTTTTCAGCGGCAGGCTCCATTAATGAAGAATGAAACGGACCACTTACTTCTAATGGGATGGCACGTTTAGCACCTTTTTCCTTAGCTAATTCACAAGCCTTTTTAACCCCTTCAGATGCTCCTGAGATAACAATTTGACCTGGACAATTAATATTCGCTAGTTGTACTGGATGACCAGTTGAAGAAATTTCATCGGTCACCTCTTGTAGATTTTCACTACTCATTCCGAGAATGGCAGCCATTGTTCCTTGTCCTGCAGGAACGGCTTCTTCCATAAATTCACCACGTTTGCGTACTGTACGGACTGCATCCTCAAAGCTGAGTGCTCCAGCAGCTACTAAGGCTGTATACTCACCAAGACTATGGCCTGCTACAAAGGAAGGTGATACATTTGCTTCCTTAAACTTTTCAAGAATCGCTATACTAGTTGTTAATAGTGAAGGTTGTGCATTCACCGTTAACGTTAGTGTATCTTGTGGGCCATTAAAAATAAGAGAAGACAGCTCTTCATCTAAAGCTTTGTCTGCCCTAGTAAATATATCATGTACAACTTCTGAAGAGTCTGCTAATTCCTTACCCATTCCTACAATTTGAGAACCTTGTCCTGGAAAAACGAATGCAATTTTACCCATCCTACACTCCCCCTATACTTCTTCTTTCAAATTGATTTCTTCTAATGTTTGATGTATGGTACCTGCCACATTTTTTTCTACCATATCATAGGTTTGGCGAATCGCGCTAAATATCCCATTTGCGTCCGATGAACCATGGGCTTTAATAACGGGAGCTTTTAATCCAAACAAGCCAGCACCACCATATTCAGAGTAATCCAACGTTTTTTTAAATCCCTTTAACTCAGGCATTAATAGACCTGCCGCAATTTTGCTTTTCAGATTACTCGTAAATGCTGTTTTAAGCATTTTAAACATGGAAAGGGCAGTACCCTCAATAGTTTTTAAGGCTACGTTTCCTGTGAATCCATCAGTGACAACCACATCTGCAACCCCGTCTAATAGATCTCTAGCTTCTATATTCCCAACGAAATTAAGATTTGTTGCTTTTATTAATTCAAATGCTTCTTTCGTAAGTTCATTTCCTTTTTTGTCTTCAGTTCCAACATTTAATAGTCCTACTCTAGGATTACTAATCCCTCTAACTTTCTCAGAGTAAATGGATCCCATAATAGCATATTGCAATAGGTGATTTGATTTAGCATCAACGTTAGCGCCGACGTCTAACATAATAAATCCCTTTTTATCCAAAGTAGGTAGGGTAGGTGCTAATGCAGGGCGGTCAATCCCTTCAATTCTCCCAACGATAAAAAGTCCTGCTGTCATAAGGGCACCAGTATTCCCCGCTGAAATACATGCATCTGCCCGTCCTTCACTCACTTCTTTCGCCATTAAGACCATGGAAGCATTCTTTTTTCTTCTTACAGCTCTCACAGGCTCGTCTGTGCCTTCAATCACTTCTGTTGTATGTAAAATCGATACTCTTTCATCTGACGTTATGTATGGACGAATTTTTTCTTCATCACCAATCAGAGTAACCTCTAGGTCTTTATACTGCTGTAATGCAGTCATCGTTCCCTTTACAATCTCCTCTGGTGCATGATCTCCACCCATGGCATCAATTGCAAGTTTCATCTAGTATCATTCCTTTAGTTAGCTTATATATAGGTAGTAGTTATAATGTTTGGTCATTTGTTGTTTTTTTATGAATCAGAATTTACTTGTTTATTTGAGCGGTACATCGTAAATTCACCAGAAAATACAAGTTCACTTCCAACAAAACTATTTACATCTACTATTGTTCTTCCCTTTTCCTGGGCCAATTTCACTTTTGCTTTTGCAACAACTCTTTCACCTAATTTAACTTGTCTGGTAAAACGAATATTTGCTTTTGCTGTTAAGGCAAGTTCATCGTTTATGACAGCAACTGCTAGCGAGTTTGCTTGGGCAAAGAGATGATGGCCTCGGGCAATATGATTTCGTTTGAAAACATGTTCATTTGTGACTTCAAAGATTGAAATTGCACTAGCATCAAGCTCGATATCTATAATTTCACCAATTACTTCGTCAATTGGTAAAGATTTCACTTCATCTTCTAATTTTTTTTCGGCAACATTCTTAATTCGTTCACGAAGTTCTGGAATAGATAATTCTAGCCTATCCAGACGAATCGTTTGAACACTTACCATAAATTTTTCAGCCAAATCTTCATCCGTAATAAATGGATTCTCTTTAATTGTTTCCTGAAGTAATTGTTGCCGTTCTTTTTTATTCCTTCTCATTCGTTACACACCGTCCGCACTCTTATGACTAGGTACTAATAGTTAGTATATAATTTAAAAAGGCAGATTGCAAGAAGAAATACTTCTAACAATCTACCTTTTAGTCGAGCTTTTCACCATCAAGAACTCCAGATTGAATTAAGTGATCTCTTAGAGGTTGATAAGACGGTTCATTCCAGAACACTTGCGAATTTATTAGTTTTGAAGCATCATTTCGAGCTACTTCCAAGGTACGATAATCATGAACCATATCTGCCACCTTGAACTCTGGTACACCACTTTGCTTCCTCCCAAAGAAATCGCCTGGACCTCGAAGCTCTAAATCTTTTTCCGACAATACAAAACCATCATTTGTTTCAGTCATGATTGTCATTCGTTCTTTTCCAACTTCAGATTTCGGATCAGCAAGAAGAATACAATACGATTGTTCACTACCTCGTCCAACACGACCACGTAATTGATGTAGTTGTGATAGTCCAAATCGTTCAGCATCATAAATGACCATCAATGTTGCATTTGGAACATTCACACCAACCTCTACAACTGTTGTTGAAACAAGGATTTGAATCTCATTTTCGCTAAATTGCCTCATGACATGTTCCTTTTCATCGGCAGATAATCTACCGTGCATTAAGCCAACGTTTGCTTTATTTTGGAAATGAAAAGAAAGCATTGAGTGCACATCTATCGCATTCTGAACATCAAGTTTATCTGATTCTTCTATAAGAGGACAAATTACATAAGCTTGTCTTCCTTTGGTAATCTCTTTTTCCACAAAGGTTAATATCCGCTCTAACATGTCATGCTTTACCCAATATGTTTCAATTTTTTTTCGTCCAGCTGGCATCTCATCAATAATTGAAACATCCATTTCCCCAAAGACAGTAATAGCTAATGTCCTCGGTATTGGTGTCGCAGTCATAAAAAGCACATCAGGATTTATTCCTTTTTCACGTAAAATCCTCCGCTGTTCCACACCAAATCTGTGTTGTTCGTCCGTAATGACAAGACCTAATCGTTGGAAATTAACTTCATCCTGAATAAGTGCATGTGTTCCCACTAAAATATGAACATCTCCCGACTCAAGTTCTTGTAAAATTTCTCGCCTTCTTTTCCCTTTTACCGAACTTGTTAACAACTGAATATTCAGCCCATACCCAGAGAACAACTCAGTAAGTGAGTGAGCATGTTGTTCGGCTAAAATTTCTGTTGGGACCATTAATGCCCCTTGATACCCCGAAAGTATTGCAGCATATAAACTTATGGCAGCAACAACAGTCTTACCAGATCCAACGTCACCTTGAAGCAATCGATTCATTCGATAAGGAGAACGTAGGTCATTCATGATTTCATTAACAACCCTCTCCTGAGCATTTGTTAACGGAAATGGTAGTCCTTCCAGAAATTTTTCTAGTTTCACCATCGGAAATTCCATGGCTAAACCCGCCGTTTGTTCTCGCTCAAATTTCCTTAATGCTTGCATTTTCAGTTGAAAAAGCAGAAATTCTTCATATACAAAACGCCTTCTGGCTTGCTTTAAGTCTTGATGACTTGTTGGATGATGCATGATTTCTATTGCTTGCTTCTTAGGTAAAAGACGATATGTCGACAACAATTGTCCTGGTAGATTATCTTCGATATGGTCACCGTATTGCTTGAGAGCGAGCCCAATAAATCGTTTCATTCCTTTAACAGTAATTTTTCCTTTTACCGAATAGACAGGTTCGATAGTGTTATCTTTTTTCATTGGGCCAAATACAAGTTCACTCACAGTTATTGTTTGCCGATGTTGGTCCCATTTCCCCGTAACTGTAATCGTGTCATTTAATGAAATCTTATTCTTATAATACGGCCGATTGAAACAGGTCGCTGTAATTAAATAGCGACCAACTAGGACTCTGAAAGTTAAGCGAGAACGTTTGCGATTGTAATAGGTTAACAGGGGTTCACTATGAACCTTCCCCTCAACAGTGACTTTCTCTTCATGCTTCACCTCTGCAAGGTCCCGTAAACTGTAATCTTCAAATCGATAAGGGAAGTGTAATAGTAGGTCAGAAACGGTAAAAATATTCATATCATTTAGTTGTAAACCTGTCTCCTCACCGATCCCTTTTATTTCAGTAACAGGCTTTTGTAGATGATTATTCACCGTTGTTTAGGGAACTTCCAAAGATCTTTGCTTCAAGAGCACGACCTGTTGGAGTTGCCGCTAGTCCTCCTTGCGCTGTTTCTTTAAGTGCCGTTGGCATTGTCTGACCTATTCTATACATTGCATCAATTACTTCGTCACATGGAATTCTACTTGATATACCTGCTAGCGCCATATCAGCAGCTACCATCGCATTTGCTGCTCCCATCGCATTACGTTTTACGCATGGCACTTCAACCAGGCCAGCTACAGGATCACATACTAAACCGAGCATATTCTTTAATGTTATCGCCATCGCTTCTGCAGATTGTTGCGGAGTACCTCCTGCCATTTCGACAATTGCAGCTGCCGCCATACCTGCAGCTGAGCCAACTTCTGCTTGGCAACCACCTGCAGCACCCGAAATAGAAGCATTATTGGCTACAACAAAACCAAAAGCACCAGCTGTAAATAAAAACTGCACCATTTGTTCCTTTGTTGGATTTAATTTTTCTTTCACGGCAAACAATGTTCCAGGTACAACACCAGCAGAACCAGCTGTAGGCGTTGCACAAATTGTCCCCATAGCAGCATTTACTTCATTTGTAGCAACAGCCTTACTGACAGCATCTAAGACGGTTCTACCAGTTAAAAAGTTTCCTTTTTTTATATATTCTTGTAATAAAACTGCATCTCCGCCTGTTAATCCTGAATGGGATGAGACGCCAGCAAGGCCCCTTTCAACTGCTCTTTCCATCACTTCTAGATTTTTTTCCATTTGAGAGATGATTTCATCACGACTTTTGCCTGTAACACTGACTTCTTGTTCAATCATCACATCTGCTATTTTCATATTTTTAACAGTAGCCAGTTCTACTAACTCAGCAACATTCCGAAACATAAATACCCTCCTATCATATAGCGAAACTGTAATTGCAGGGTTATCTTCATTACCATTGATTGTTAGTTAGATCCCACACGAGGTGGTTAACAAATTCGATACCACTCGAGGTGGTATTCGTTTACGGGCAGCTAACCCCCATCGTTCTTCTTTGAGGTCTCGAATCTAGAGGTGAGATTTTTTTCCGCCCGTTAAAAGTGAGATAAAGGCGCTATACACGCCCATTTATCTGCGACAAGATGGCACATGAAGATAGACATAATGTCAATTGAATAGAAAATAATTAGTCGTTTATCTTGGCTACCTTTATTATATTGGGTAAGGTAGAAAGTTCATCTAGAATTGGCTGATCAATATTTTGGTCAACTTCAATTGTCATAAGGGCCTGCATTCCCATTTCTTTTCTTGCTACTTCCATATGACCAATATTAATTGCATATTTTGCTAGTACATTCGCAACTCCTGCAATTGCTCCATATCGATCATTGTGGACAACGAGGATGGCAGGGTGATTCCCAGATAAACGTAGCTGAAATCCATTTAACTCTGTTATTTCGATTTTCCCTCCGCCAATTGAAATCCCAACAAGCTCTAATTCTCCTTCATCATCCCCAATTGATACACGGGCGGTATTAGGGTGATCTGGGATCGCATCTTCTTCATGAAATTGAATCTTCAATCCAACCTCTTTGGCAATTTCCAAAGAAGTTTTAATTCTTTCATCAAAAGTGTCAAAATCGAGTAATCCACCGACAATGGCTATATCTGTACCATGACCTTTATATGTTTGAGCAAAAGATCCATAGAAGGAGATGTTTGCCCATTTCGGTTCTCGACCAAATAAACTTCTTGCGACTCTTCCAATACGCGCAGCCCCTGCAGTGTGTGAACTTGAAGGTCCAATCATGATCGGACCAATAATATCAAAAACACTTCTATACTTCATCGTTTCTCCCCCTTACATACTATTTTCTATGGTGTAAGGTCTAACTATGTTCTTACTAATTACTCTAGTTATCTATAAACTTTTTTTCTACAGGAAAATGTGCCCAAACATTGAAATAGAAGGGAATCATCCCTTCTATTTTACAATACTTATTCAATTGAGAAAATAAACGAATAGAGTGGTTGTTCACCATTATGTGTTTCAACCTCGATGTCCTCAAACTCTTCTTCAATATATTGGGTGATTGTCTCAACTTCTGCTTCTGTAGCATCCTGTCCATAAATAATGGTTACAATTTCGTCTTCATCAGGAGCAATGATTTTTGCTAAGAGTTCTTTGACCGCTTTAAGCTTATCCTTATCCGTCACGACGATTTTCCCATCAGCAATGCCCATGAAATCATCTTTAGAAATATCAATTCCGTCAATATTTGTATCACGTACTGCATATGTGATTTGTCCAGTCTTAACATTTCCTAAAGCATCTTTCATTGAAGACTGATTTGTTTCCAATTCAATCGTTGGGTTAAATGCTAAGAGAGCAGACATTCCTTGTGGAACTGTTCTCGAAGGTACAACGACAACATTACCACCCACAACCGATGCAGCTTGTTCAGCTGCCATAATGATATTTTTGTTATTAGGGAGGAGAATAAAGTTTTCCGCATTTACTGATTCGATTGCTTTCACAAAGTCTTCAGTACTTGGATTCATCGTTTGTCCACCTTCAATAACGACATGTGCTCCTATACTTTTAAATAATTCTGTAATTCCTGAACCCATCGCAACAGTAATGATTGCATACTTTTCTTTTTCTTTATTTTGTTTGATTTGTGCAGGTGCTTCATCTTCATTAAGAATTGCCGTATGCTGCTCGCGCATATTTTCAATCTTCATGTTAATTAAGCTACCATACCGTTGTCCGTATGACAAAACTTCACCTGGCTGCTCAGAATGGATATGTACCTTTACAATATCGTCGTCAGAAATAACCAATAACGAATCACCGTATTTACTTAGATCATTACGGAACTTATCTTCTGAAAATGGATTTTTTGTTGTTTTTTCTTCCTCGAACTTAACCATGAATTCTGTACAATAACCAAACACGATATCCTCAGTGTTCATATGACTCTGCACACTTTTGTGATGTTCCGCATTTACAAGTTCGTTCATAGATGGCTCTGCAATTGACATATTCTCAATGGATTGTCCTTTTAATTCAGAAAGGAAACCTTCATAGACAAGGAGTAATCCTTGACCACCACTATCAACAACACCTACTTCCTTCAACACTGGAAGTAAATCAGGTGTACGTTGTAACGAAGCATTTGCTTCCTTTACGATTTCCTCCATTACAACAATAATGTCAGACTCATTTTTCGCTACAGCAACACCACGATTTGCCGCATCTTTGGCAACTGTTAAAATCGTACCTTCAACTGGTTTCATAACAGCTTTATACGCTGTTTCCACACCCATTTCAAATGCGTGAGCAAACTCAGAAGCAGTTAATGTTTCCTTCTGTTCAATTGCTTTAGAGAACCCTCTAAAAAGCTGGGATAGGATAACACCAGAATTACCTCTTGCACCCATTAGTAAACCTCGGGCTAAAGAGGCACCGACCTTCCCTATATGTGGAGTCACATTATTTTTTACTTCCTTTGCTCCAGATGTCATGGAAAGATTCATATTCGTTCCAGTATCACCATCTGGGACAGGGAAAACGTTTAGGGCATCTACCATTTTTGCATTATTCGATAAATGAGTAGCACCGAATAACACCATCTTTGCAAAACGTTTTCCATCTAATGTAGTAATTGACACACGAATTTCCTCCTCTTTATGGGTTCGTAACACGAACTCCTTGCACGTAAATATTAACCGATTGGACAGCAAGTCCCACTGTCTGGTTTAATGTGTATTTCACCTTTGATTGAACATTGTGAGCAACCTCAGATATTTTCGTGCCATAACTTACAATTATATACATATCGATATGTACTTCATCATTTTCTTGACGAACAACAATACCGCGGGCAAAATTTTCTTTACGTAAAAGCTCAGTAATACCATCTTTAATCTGCTTTCTAGATGCCATGCCTACAATACCGTAACAATCTATAGCAGCTCCACCAGCAACCGTTGCAATTACATCATTTGATATATCAATTTGTCCGTACTTCGTTTTTAATTCGATGGACATAAAATTCTCCCCCTTTATAATTGTTCACCTTGGCTAAAGTCATTTTACTATAACATAAAGCATTTTTAAAGTAATTCATTAGGTTTACTGTATGTATAATCATCTTTTATTATATTGCTTTTTAAAAATTCTATGTCTTGACAAGTATTTTTACTTTAAAGACATGATTTGAACTATTGCAATATCCTTTTTAGTATGATAAATTATATAAGTATTTCTATGAAGAAAGCGATTATGTATGATTTTTGCTGTGTAAGTTAGGAGGGAAATAGAATGGCACGTAAATGTGTAATTACAGGTAGAAAAACTACCACTGGTAACGCTCGTTCCCATGCAATGAATGCTTCAAAACGTAAATGGGGAGCTAACCTACAAAAAGTTCGTATTTTAGTTGACGGTAAACCAAAACGCGTATACGTTTCTGCAAGAGCTTTAAAATCTGGTAAAGTAGAACGCGTGTAATAACGAAAAGCAAAGCGACTGCTCGGCTCCAGCAAGTATAAGACAAGTGCTTAAGGATAAGGTGATTTTACCATCTGAAGCAATTGGCTTTATACCTCGGAGCTAAGACGCTTGCGCTATCAATAAAGAAAAATTAGCTCTTACAATCGTAAGAGCTAATTTTTTTCACAAAAAAAGCACCTACGGACGGTGCTTTTTTTATTCTTTTTTAAATGATCCTAACATCGCACGGACAATACCACCTAAAAACTTTGGTAACTTAATCGTATAAAATTTCATACTTTCCCTCCTCAATGCGCTTATCACGTACTTTTATTAAATCCCATTTAGTCTACCTTATAATAATATTCAAATGAAAATAAATCGTACCATAGTACATATAAATAAAAGCAATTCTCTTGTAACCTTGCTTAAAATATTCATATGCCCATCTGGGAAAAAAAAGTACAATTCAATCGAAGTTCGTAAAGAAAACTTTGTGCAAAATTAGTTAAAAACCCATAAAAAAAGAGCAGATTTCTC
>Ga0079224_100002307_pt1 | contig 23055 bp, 22 predicted proteins | sample Stecom2015_FD_80414 | JGI IMG/M metagenome (GOLD analysis project Ga0079224, IMG submission 80414) | Agricultural soil microbial communities from Utah to study Nitrogen management - Steer compost 2015 | ecosystem: Environmental > Terrestrial > Soil > Agricultural land | place: USA: Utah... | reverse complement strand
GAGGGCATTCAATACCTTTGGAATCGATAAAAAAGCCAAATACTTTTGTGAAGCATCTTCTGTTCAGGAAGTTATAGAAGCACTAGAAGAAGCCGAAAGGCTAGACATTCCCGTTTATGTCCTGGGAGGAGGTAGCAATATACTGCTGACCCAAAATGTGGAAGCCTTGGTCATCAAAATGGACATCAAGGGAATCCATCCTTTATCCGAGACAGATGAACATGTTTTGGTACAGGTGGGGGCAGGAGAAATTTGGCATGATTTCGTCCGTCACGCCATCACCTCCGGCTGGGCGGGAGTAGAGAATCTTTCCTTAATCCCGGGGACCGTGGGCGCCTCTCCCATGCAAAACATCGGAGCCTATGGGGTTGAAATTAAGGAGGTGTTTGATAACTTGGAAGCTATAAACATCAAGACTAAGCAACAGGAGACGTTCGATCACGCTGCCTGCCAGTTTGGTTACAGGGACAGCGTTTTTAAAAATGAAGCCAAAGGCAAGTACATCATCACGCATGTCACCTTAAAATTGAACAAAACGCCCTCCTTCAACATTTCCTATGGTGCAATAAAGGCCACCCTGGATCAGATGAACATCGAAAAACTCAGTCTTGAAGCTGTCAGTCAAGCGGTCATTGCTATCCGGCAAAGCAAACTCCCTGACCCCAAGGCCATCGGCAATGCCGGGAGTTTCTTCAAAAACCCCACGTTGGCCCCATCCCACTATGCGGATCTTCAGAGACAACACCCTACCATTCCTGGCTTTCCCGTTGAGGGAGGCATAAAGGTACCAGCTGCCTGGCTACTGGAACAAGCCGGTTGGAAAGGCAAAACGTTTGATAAGGTGGGCGTGCACAAAGACCAACCCTTGGTATTGGTCAACTACGGAGGAGCTGATGGTAAAGCCATCAAACTTCTGAGTGAACAAATACAAAAGGATATTCAAGTGAAGTTCAATATCCCACTACAACCCGAGGTCAACTTTATCTAGATGAGGACATCGTCGAAGTGAATCTGTTTGGTGTACTGCTCCGTGTGTACTCCAAACTTGTTGAGAAAGGCAATTCCTTCGTCTTCCGGCAGTCCCTTATAGGCAGCATATGAAAACATAAAGACAACTTTCGAAATCCCCATAGAGTAAATGATTCTCGCGCAGGCCAAACATGGCGCCAAGGTGACATATAAAGTAGACCCTTCAACCGAGGCTTTATTTTTCACCGCGTAGAGAATCGCGTTTTGCTCCGCGTGGAGCGCTAAAGAGCAACTTCCCTTGCTATCTCTACTGCAACCCGTCGTTGGAAACTCTTCATCGCAGTTGTGGGTGCCTGCTGGAGGTCCATTGTATCCGATGGAAATTATCCGTGTTTCTTTGGTCAGTACAGCCCCCACATGCTTTTTTATACAATGCGATCTTTTAGCGAGATTAACCGCCAATTCCATAAAAATATCATCAAAATCAGGCCTGGACATAGAGAATCTGGACTTACATCGTTTATAATACTGTTCGGATAGGTCAGCAATGGCTATCCGATTGCACCAAAAGTAAGCAAGAATCACCTCATGGAAAAAATTTAATTCAAAATGATTGTTAATGATACATTCTCACTGTATTTTTGTATGTCGTTTTATGCGTTTCAACCCTATATTTTTGCACTTTAATGATCAACATAGTCTTAATCGATGATGACCCAATAAGCACGTTCATTACGGAAAAGCTTATTTTTAAGAATATTAGAATCCCTTATAGCATTTTCAAGTTCTCCAATGCCGTTGATGCGTTGAAAGAAATCGACCTAATCCAACCTCACTACCTGTTTTTAGACCTGAATATGCCAGAGATGTCGGGCTGGGATTTTTTGGAGCAATTTAATTATAAGAAGAACAACCCGGAGATTTATATATTGACAAGCTCTGTAGATGAACGCGACATCAAAAAGGCCCGCAAGTATAGCCAAGTAAAAAAATACCTTTCCAAACCCCTGATCAACCAATCTATTAAGAATATCTTTTCCAAGCATAAAGACCAGTTCTAATATAGCAGAGGAGTCTTGACATATCTCTGTTCACCTCCTGTCACACTCGTCCTAATTTGCATTATAAAGCGGTAGCTGCATCATTTTTGATAGTCATTAAATAAAGAGACTTGAAATGATAAACCACACGCTGTTAACGGTTGATTTGGAGGCACTTTTCAAAATAGAAACCGCGATTCTGGAATTAATCATCAAGGGTTCGGTAATATATCTGGGCATATTGTTGCTTTTTAGGATACTTCCGCGGAGGACTGGTGGAGAAATGGCCATGATGGATTTAATCTTCGTGCTATTGATCGCAGAAGCTGCGACGCATTCACTAGGCGGATACTCCACCATCACGGAAGGTTTTATCGTGATCGGCACCATGATGGCTTGGAATTATTTGTTCAACTTCCTGAGTTACCATATTCCGTTTGTTGAGAAATTGGTATCGCCGCCACACCTGCAAATCATCAAAAACGGCAAACTTCTAAAAAAAAATATGCGACGGGAATACTTGACGGAGGAAGAGCTAAAAGACCACCTTCGATTGGAAGGATTTGACCAAATAAGTGAAGTAAAAGCTGCCTACGTGGAGGGGGATGGTAAGATAAGCGTGATTGCAAGAAAAAAGGAGAACCGATGATTTACTGTCCACACTCCAAATACCAAAATTCAGCATCAGCTTATTTTACCTGGTCTTAAAAATTGCGCTATAGGTAAGGATTGGGCTGAAAAGGACTTCATAGAGGCAAAGACATAGGTAAGGAACAACCGAGAAAATAAATAGCGGAGCCCAATTGAGTTAGTTCTATATTTTTCATTATTTAGCAGAAATTTACCGGACTAATTACACAACTAAATTTCACTTCTATGGCAGAGGATTTTGAAGACGACTTTGACGAACTAGACGAAGAGGACGAATTCGGGGAGGATTTCAATGACGAAATTTTCGATCCAGAGGAAGAGCATGGACTTATAGATGATGCTTTTTCCGATTTCGATGAAGAGGATCTCGAAGACGACTTCGATGATGATTTCGACGAAGACGATGACTCATACGACGATCTTGATTAAGGAGCTTACGATATTACCCTTTTGCAAGGGGTAATATCTTTTTCTTCCTTGGGGGTTTTGTCCTCTGTATCTATAGTGGTATCTTGCAGAATTACTAAATCAAAAAAATATGTTGCTGGAAATATTCAACGCTCCCCTCGCCTCCGGTGCGCAGGTGTTTTTAACAATTGTTTGTGTATTGATCGGGCTTGTGGCAGGTCTTTCGATGATTGATGTCAAGACGACACTCTTTAAGAATAAAGAAGAAAAGCATTAAAAAAAGCAGGTTTCGGACCTGCTTTTTTTATTAGTTCATTCTCCACTTAGTGGACATTGCCCATCAGCTTGCGGATTGGCTTGCTCAATATCAACAACAGCACGCCCGCCCCTACTACCGTCATCACAATAAGCATATACTGATCCGGCATCTGCTGTAACGCCTCTTCTGTACCTCCGCTCGCTCCACCAGCAATTCTTCCTGCAATCAAGTTACCCAAGGCCACAGAAAGGAACCACATGCCCATCATCTGCCCGGTATACTTTTTAGGAGCAAGTTTGGTGGTCAAACTCAAACCAACCGGACTAAGGCTCAATTCACCGAAGGTGTGGAAAAGGTAAGTAAGAATCAGCCAGGTAGGTGCGGCCAATTCTCCGGAAGCAGCAATTTTTGTAGCGAAATACATGATAAAAAAGCCGATCCCCAGCAGAATTAGACCGAAGGCGAACTTCAAAGGGGAGCTCGGTTCGAGATTTCTTCTCCCAAGCCAGATCCACATCGCTCCAAAAATGGGCGCAAATATAATGATGAAGAGGGAGTTGATGGATTGAAAATATCCTGTAGGAATCTCCCATCCTAAAACCGTTCTGTCGGTAAAACGATCCGCAAATAAGTTGAGGGAGGATCCCGCCTGTTCAAATCCAGACCAGAACATGGCAGAAAACAGAAACAGGATAGCTATAACGCCTATCTTCTTCTTTTCATCGCTATCGAGCCCACCTAAAAAGATCAGGTAACCGAAATATAAAAGCGCGACAATGGCAATCACATTATTGGAAACCGCCGCTAGACCGATGGCATCAATGGAGACGGCGCCTAAGAAAATAAGTAAGATTAGCAATGCTGTGAGCCCCAAAGCAATTAAAGACATACGTATCATTTTAGCCCTCTTTTTCTGCTCTTCAGGCGTGGTGGCTATTACTTCCTCTCCTACCCCTTCCAGATGCTTGTCTGTCAGCTTATATTGCACAAGACCCATCAACATCCCAAATCCTGCAAGACCAAAACCTAAATGCCAATCGTAGATGGCCAAGGTACTACAGGCTATCGGAGCGAAGAGCGCCCCTAGATTGATACCCATGTAAAAAATGGAAAAACCAGCGTCCCGCTTGCTGCTGCCATCAGGATAAAGCTTGCCAACAATTGAACTGATATTGGGCTTGAGCAAGCCCGTCCCCAGTACGATCAGAATCAAGCCCAAGAAAAAAGAGTTGGTGTCTAAGGCGGTTAATGCGGTCTTTTCTCCACTAGTAGAAGCAAAGAGAGAGACCACACCAGGAAAAGCCATAGTAAAATGCCCGAGGGTAATTATTATGCCTCCATACCACACTGATTTTTTGAGACCAAGAATCCGATCAGCAGCCCATCCGCCCGGCAAAGCCAACAAATAAACGCCCATCGAATAAAGCCCATAGATGGCCCCTGATGTTTTGTCATCAAAGCCCAATCCGCCATCTACAACCGCAGAGGTCATAAAAAGTATCAACAGGGCGCGCATCCCATAATAACTGAACCGCTCCCACATTTCCGTAAAAAAGAGGGTCATCAATCCCTTGGGGTGACCAAAAATCTGCGGCCCTTCAAATAGGTCTTCAGGGGCATTGGGCTTTCCTATATATTTATCGCTTTTTTCCGACATTCGATTGAGTTAAGGTGATCATTTTTTAAGATGGTCGCAATTTATAAAAAATCCCAATAGGTAGCTCTCATTTTACAGTAAAGCCAAGTCACACAATAGTTTCCCCGACGTTCTCATAGGAGGCTTTACCCCTCTTTGAAATTTGTTATATTTATTCAAAAAAAGACCTTTTGCTATGATATCAGATTTTTCCACCTCCCCTTTACGGCAGCTGTCCGACATAGGAGTGACTAAAATAAAAGACCTTTATTGGAATCTAGAACCAGCCGACCTGATTGAGCATGTCGTTGTAAATGGTGAAGGCCTGCTCTCCGACACCGGTGCAGTTATGGCAGATACCGGAAAGTTCACCGGCAGGGCACCCAAAGACCGTTACATTGTAAAAGACAACGAGACCGAAAATTCCATCTGGTGGGGGGACACCAATGTCCCCTTTAGTCCGGAGGCTTTCGATGTGCTGCATCTCAAAATGATAGAATATTTAGCAGACCGGCGAATATATGCCCGAGATGCCTATGCAGGGGCTGATCCGGGTTTTCGACTGAACCTGAGAATTATTAACACCAAGGCCTGGCACAACCTGTTTTGCTACAACATGTTTCTCCGGCCAACCTTGGAGGAAAGAAATGCTCTGCAACCAGATTTCACCATCATCTGCATCCCCGAGTTTGAGGCTGATCCTCAGACCGATGGCACAAGACAGAAAAACTTTGTCCTGCTTAACTTGAGCAAAAGAATTATTCTGATAGGCGGAACGGCTTATGCCGGCGAAATGAAAAAAAGCATCTTTTCCGTACTGAACTACCTTTTGCCTTTGAAACACCAGGTATTGCCCATGCATTGCTCCGCCAACAAGGGCGAAGATGCGGATACTGCCATATTCTTTGGCCTATCGGGTACCGGCAAAACCACCCTATCTACCGTCCCCAACAGGCAGCTGATCGGCGATGATGAACATGGATGGTCGGACACCGGCGTCTTCAATTTTGAAGGGGGCTGTTACGCCAAAGTGGCGGATTTGAGTCGGGATCAAGAGCCAGACATATGGGGAGCGATCCGATTTGGTGCCATCCTGGAAAACACGAGGTTTATTAAAAATACGCGTGAGGTAGATTATGGGAATAAAGAAGTAACGCCCAATACCCGCACAGCTTATCCCATCCACTTTATTTCTAACACGGCTAAGCCTTCTATCGGCGACACGCCCAAAAACATCTTTTTCTTGACTGCAGATGCTTTCGGCGTATTCCCGCCGATTTCTAGATTAAATACCAATCAAGCCATGTACCACTTCATTTCCGGCTATACGGCTAAAGTAGCAGGAACAGAGGTGGGCATAAACGAACCACAGGCTACTTTCTCGGCTTGTTTTGGCGAAGCCTTTCTACCACTCCACCCTACCACGTACGCCAAGCTTTTTGGTCAGAAGATAGAGCAACAGGAGGTAAAGGTGTGGTTGATCAATACAGGATGGACAGGCGGTGCCTTCGGCTCAGGGTCGAGAATCAAGCTCAGGTATACGCGAGCCATGATTTCTGCAGCACTTGGAGGTGTGTTAAGCGAAGCAGACTTTAGCATCCATAACATCTTTGGTTTCCGGTTTCCCAATTCTTGTCCAAGGGTTCCTAAAGAAATCCTCGATCCCCGGGCTACCTGGAAAGACAAACAGGCTTACGAACAAACCGCCAGAAAAGTTGCTGAGCAGTTTGTCGGGAACTTTGCCAAATATGCCGACTTTGCTACTCCTGATATGCTTTTAGGAGCCCCCAAATTGCTCTAGATGTCCCATTGCGGAAGAACCTCCAGTCTGCGCGGAACCTTCCGCGCCTAAGCTTGGGACAATTCAGGAAGAAACACTTCCCAATGGCAGGGATAATTTCTATTTTTGTAAAAAAACTAATATATGAAGACAGCTGAAATCCATACAGAAAAAGGCGTGATGAAGGTGGAGTTTTATGAAAAAGACGCCCCTAATACCGTAGATAATTTTATCAAACTTTCCAAGGAAGGGTTTTATGATGGACTGACCTTTCACCGGGTGATTCCCAATTTTGTTATCCAAGGTGGCTGCCCCCAAGGCACCGGAACAGGTGGTCCAGGTTACAAAATTGACTGTGAACTCACCGGAGAAAACCAATATCATGACAGAGGCGTGCTTTCAATGGCGCATGCAGGAAGAAACACAGGTGGCTCGCAGTTCTTTATCTGCCATAATCGGGAAAACACCAAGCACCTCGACAGAAACCATACCTGCTTCGGGAAAGTCGTAGAAGGAATAGACATCGTCGACCAAATCAAGGCTGGAGACAAAATAGAAAAAATTGTAGTGGAAGAAGAATAAAGAAAAAGCCATCATCAGATGGCTTTTTTATTCTCATTGCATCAGGCACCAGAAAGGGCGCCTGCTATCGCAGCGGTCATCATACAGGCCAGCGACGCCGCAAGCAAAGCCTTCATCCCCAATCTTGACAGTTCTGCCTGTTGGGTTGGAGCAATGCTACCGATCCCACCTACCTGAATAGCAATGGAGCTAAAGTTGGAAAACCCACATAAGGCATAGGTGGCAATCACCACGGATTTGGGAGAAAGCGAACCAGCCTCCTTTAGCTCAGCCAAACCGAGATAGGCTACAAATTCATTGATCACCGTCTTTTGTCCCAATAAAGACCCTACCTGAAGCGTGTCATTCCATTCCACTCCAATTAGCCAAGCGAATACCCTAAAAATCTGACCTAAAATATATTCTAACGAGAAGCCCTGGAAAGCCCCATTGGTTGACTGTACGACAAATGCATTGAGCCCAGTATGTTCGCCAATGATCGCCATCAGTAAATAATTTAAAGCCGCTATTACCGCGATAAACGCCAATAACATCCCCCCAACGTTCAAGGCAAGCTTCAGTCCATCGGAAGCCCCTCTTGACATGGCGTCAATAAGATTTACTCCTAAATTTTCGCCGCTCACTTCAAGCCTGTCATCCAGTTTGTCCACGTCGGTCTGCGGAATGATAATCTTGGACATAACAATGGCTGCGGGTGCATTCATTATACTTGCGCCCAACAGATAAGCAGCAAACCGGCTTTGCTCCTCAGGATTATCACCTCCCAAAAAAGCCACATATCCTGCAAGGACCCCCCCGGCGATGGTAGCCATTCCACCCGCCATCAAGCACATCAACTCTGACCGCGTCATGTTAGGGATAAATGGCTTCACCAACAACGGCGCCTCTGTCTGCCCCAAGAAGATATTTCCGGCAGCTGAGAGGCTCTCTGCTCCCGAAAGCCGCATGGTCTTCGCCATCACCCATGCAATTGCAAAAACGATTTTTTGCAGAACACCAAGGTAGTACAGCGCCGCTGAAATAGTGGAAAAAAAGATAATGGTAGGCAGGACCTGAAAAGCAAAGATGAAACCGAAGGAATCGGTCGCCAAATCTCCAAAAAGAAAAACAGCGCCATCTTGAGAAAAGCTTAAGAACTTGACAAAGCCACGGCTAAGGCCTAAGAATAAATTTGCAACGAAATCAACTTTGGTAATTAAAAACCCAAAAAATACCTGAATCAATATCCCTACTCCCACTAGCCGCCAATCCACTGCCTTTTTATTGGCCGAAAAAATAAAAGCTACTCCTAGAAGCGCAATAGTTCCCAAAATACCCCTGAAGTACTCCATGTATAGTAATGTGCTGCTTAACAGCAATAATCTTTTAAATCAGCACGCAAATATAGCGTGTTATTTTAAGCAGCACGGCTGATTTTCGAAAATCTTTTAGTTTCTTCGGTTAATCTCATCCCTTAACCGGGCCGCCTTTTCATAATCTTCTGCATTAATAGCCTGTTCAAGCATTTTGTTGAGCTTATCGAGACTATAATCTTTTAGCGAAGTATCAGATGCTTTTTTCTTCGCGCCTGCAGAAGCTCCGCCTTTTGGACTGGATTGCTGTTCTCTCTTTTCATCTTCTTCGGTAAACTCAATGGCGGCTTCTGACATCACTGAAGTAGAACAATAAATGGGGGCATCAAACCGCAACGCAATGGCGATGGCGTCCGAAGGCCGGGCATCGATTTCAACCCGTTTGGTCGCACTATGGCAAATGATCTTCGCATAAAAAACCCCCTCCCGCATATCTGACACCAGAATATGCTCGATTGTAAAACCGAAGTTAGAGGAAAAAGACTTGAACAAATCGTGGGTCATTGGCCTGTTAGGGATGATTTTTTCAATCTCAATAGCAATAGCCTGAGCCTCAAACATCCCAATAACAATAGGAAGCCTCCTTTTACCCTCGATCTCGCCTAAAATTAAAGTAAATGAACCAGATTGCGAGTGGTTCGACGACAGCCCTAAAATTTCTAATTCAACGGTATTCTCCACAAGTTATTTTTTTAATGCGCTAACAGCCTCGGTTAACTTCGGCAAAACCTCGAAGGCGTCCCCGACAATACCATAATCTGCTGCTTTGAAAAAGGGAGCTTCGGGATCATTGTTAATGACTACGATGACCCTGGAGCCATTCACTCCTGCAAGATGTTGAATCGCACCTGAAATTCCAACAGCAATGTACAAGGAGGGAGACACTTTTATACCAGTTTGTCCCACATGTTCATGATGCGGTCGCCATCCGAGGTCCGACACCGGTTTGGAGCAACCCACTGCCGCACCCAAAGCAGCGGCCAGATTTTCTAGAATGCCCCAGTTTTCAGGACCTTTCAATCCCCTTCCCCCCGAAACGACAATATCAGCCTCCGGGAGCAGGATATCGCCGGTAGCTTTGTCAGTAGCGGTAAGCCTGACAGCGGTATTTTCGGGATAAGTAAAGTCTAGGGTTTCAACGGACGCATCTGTGCCGTCTGACCTCAGATCCACAGCGTTCTTCTTAATAGACAGGATCTTGCTTTCCTTCAAAATGCTGGTTTCAGCAAAGGCTTTACCCGTGTAAATGCTTCTTTTAACCGTAAAACCAGAAGAGGTATCCGGTAACTCTACCACATTGGACACAAGGCCGGCGTCGAGCATCACAGCCAGTCTGGCAGCCACTGCATCTCCTAGAGAGGACTTGGCCAGCACCAAGAGGGAAGCACCTTCCTTTTGAAAAGCTGCTTCTACTGCTCTGCTATGCGCATGGATATTTGCTTCAGCAAACTTCTCATCTTGCACATGAAGCACCTTTGACGCTCCGGCGACACCTGCTTTTGCCAACTCAGCATTATCTATTGCGCCCAAAGCTAAGGCCGTTACGCTGCCTCCTTCTCTTTCTGAAAAAGCTTTTGCATAGGATACGGCCTCTAGAGACGATTTTTTTATGGTTCCGTCTACCTGTTCAAGATATACTAATATAGACATGTTAAGCAATTTTAAAGATTAAAAATCAAAGCACTTTGGCTTCAGTTTGAAGGAGCCTGACTAATTCTTCCACATTGTCCTTGTCAATTAACTTCACGGCTCCTTTAGCAGGGGGAAGCTCAAACGCTGCTACCTCCGAGGCAACATCAGCCGAGCTGGGTTCAACTACCTTAAGTGGCTTTGTCCGCGCTGACATGATCCCCCGCATATTTGGGATTTTCCACTCAGCAATCGGCTCCTGACACCCCGCGATAAAGGGAAGATCTACTTGCAAACACTCCTTACCCCCTTCTATTTCACGTTCTAATTTTGCAGTATTCCCGTCCAAGTCCAGCTTTACTGCGGGCGACACGGAAGGAATCCCCAACAATTCTGCGACCATGCCATGTACCATGCCGCCGTTGAAATCAATGGATTCTCTTCCCATCAATATCAGATCATAACCTACCTCCTTAGCATGATGGGCTATCTGCTGAGCCACAAACAGAGAGTCCTTGGGGAAGGCATTGATTCTCACTGCTTCATCCGCTCCGATAGCAAGTGCCTTGCGCAAAGTGGGCTCGGTGTCAGACTCGCCTACGTTCAATACGGTCAGCTGACCACCGGTCTGTTCTTTTATTTCAACGGCTCTCGCCAGGGCGTAATCATCGTAGGGGCCGATGATAAACTGTACTCCTGACTTGTCCAACTGGGTATTATTGTCTGTAAAATGTATCTTGGAGGTGGTATCCGGAACGTGGGTTATACAAACAAGAATTTTCATATATAATCTGGGGTAGTTATATTTTTTTTAAATTTCGTGAATTTAGTGAATCCACTTTTAATTAAAAACAGAATCATGAGCAATTTAAACCGCATCCAACAACTGCTGGAATTTTTGGAAGAAGAACCCGAAAACCCTTTCAACCTTTATGCGCTTGCCTTGGAATATCAAAAGCATGATCCAGAGAAAGTTGCCTATTATTTCGACGCTCTCTTACAAAAACACAAAACCTATCTGCCCACGTACTACCATGCCGCGGATTTTTTTGCGCAACGAAATGAAATTACCAAGGCAAAGGCAGTTTACGAAGACGGAATAAGACTGGCCAAAGAGCAAAACGATAGCCATGCGCTAAGGGAGCTGCAAAATGCCTATTTAAATTTTCAGTTCGAATATGAGTAAAACAAAAATCAGAACGGAGCGGGATCGTTACTGCCAAATCCTCCCGGGAAAGGTTCGTTATCCCCATCCGAACCACTTGCCTTACTTCGCATGCGTATTGTATTTCCCTCGTCAAAACCTTGGCCTGACGCAGCGCTGGGGAACTTGCTACCATACATCGCATCCTGCGGTTGATAAGGTACGTTCATCTCCAAGTCAGCAAATTTGGTATACTTCCCGATGAAGCGCAGCTTCACATTCTCCAGCGAGCCGTTCCTGTGCTTGGCGATAATGACCTCGCCTAAACCCGCCGTACTCTGGCCTTCCTCCGTCTCCGTGATCCCGTAGTACTCGGGACGGTAAAGGAACATCACAATATCGGCATCCTGTTCGATAGCACCCGACTCCCTCAAATCCGAAAGTTGTGGACGCTTGTCCCCTCCTCTTGTCTCCACTGCCCTCGATAGCTGTGACAGCGCAATCACCGGTACATTTAGCTCTTTGGCGATCTTTTTCAAAGCCCGGGAAATACTGGAAATCTCCTGTTCCCTGTTTCCTCCATTGCCCCCTTTAGAATCGCCGGACATCAGCTGAAGGTAGTCAATGACGATTAACTGGATGTCGCTTTGGGCTTTTAACCTTCTACATTTGGCCCTGAGCTCCAAGATAGAAAGTGCCGGCGTGTCGTCGACAAAAAGCGGTGCGGAGGAGAGCTTGCTGGTCTTGTGAATCAATTGCTCCCATTCGTAATCCGCCAAGTTTCCTTTCTTAATCTTTTCAGAATCCAATTCGGCTTCGGAAGAAATCAACCGGTTAACCAACTGGATGGAAGACATCTCTAGTGAAAAAATAGCCACCGGTCGGTTATGGTCTACTGCGGCATTTCTCAGTACTGACAATACGAAAGCTGTCTTACCCATAGCAGGTCTTGCCGCAATGATGACCAAGTCGGATTTCTGCCAACCGGAAGTCACGCGGTCCAATGCCGTAAAGCCACTAGGCACCCCGGTCAATCCATCTTTTTGTCCTTTTTTGCCCTCCAGCTCATTGATGGCCTCCCGCATGATGGAACGCATATCAGCATAGTTCTTCCGAATATTATTCTCTGAAATTTCAAATAGAGATTGCTCCATCTTGTCCAGCAGTTCGAAAACATCCGTGGTTTCCTCATATGCATCGCGCTGGATCTCTGAGGCAATGTGGATCATCTCCCGCTTCATCGCCTGCTCCGTGATGATACGGGCATGGTATTCTATGTTAGCCGCAGATGAAACCCGCGAGGTAAGTTCAGTAATAAAATAAGCTCCTCCGGCAATTTCCAATTGCCCGGTCTTTCTCAACTGGTTGGTCACCGTCAGCAAATCGATCGGTTCACTGGCGTTGAACAAATCAAGTATAGCTTGATAAATTACTTTATGGGAGTCTTTGTAGAAGCTTTCAGGCGTGAGGATATCCACCACAGCAGTTAAAGCATCCTTCTCAAGCATCAAGGCGCCCAGCACCGCTTCTTCCAAGTCAATTGCCTGTGGCGGCAATTTTCCGATCCCCATGGTAGCCTCCAGTTGGTGTTTCCTCCTGTTGGCCATCCTGTCCTTGTTTACGAAATTAGGTTCTGCCATACCAGCAAATGTACAGGGTTTGGGCGAAAGGTTTTGAACATTTTGTGCACGCGCTTATCAACATTCAGATAAGCGACTATCCTTCAAACGCTTAGACCACTAAATTAAAGTCATAATAAAAACCAAGTGGGAATACTCAGGGCCACCGCAACCATCCAGCTGGTTTTCAGACGGCTTCTGCTACATATTCAAACCGCAGGTATTTTATTTTTTCGCCCTGTTCACTAAACATTTTTTCATAACGCGTTTGGATACCAAAATGCTCATCCCGGTAAGGAGAGTTGTAAAAGTCATGGGTTGACACCAAAACTTCTACATCTACGCGGTTTTGAAGTACTTCTAACGTATAATCAAAAAGTCCGGTGTTGTCCGTTTTCAGGTGCACTACCCCGCCTCGTCTGATCAAAGGCTTATACATATCCAAAAATTTGGGGGAGGTAAGTCTTTTTTTCTCGTCACCATCTCTAGGGCGTGGATCCGGAAAAGTAATCCACAATTCATCTATTTCCCCCTGACCAAAAAACTTATCCAACACCTCGATCTGGCTTCTCAAGAAGGCTACGTTATCCAATCCTTCTGCAATGGCGATAGTACTTCCCTTCCATATGCGGGAACCCTTGATGTCTACACCTATGAAATTCCTATCGGGATACTGCTTGGCTAGGCCGACGGTAAACTCTCCCCTGCCACAGGCTAACTCTACGGTGAGCGGATGATCATTTCTGAACTGCTCCTTATTCCAAGCTCCTTTTATGTGGTCAAAAATGTCCTTTCCTTGCTGAACGACATTTCTGTTCATCTCATTTTGTCTAAATCTCTCTAACTTTTTACGACCCATTTTTATAAATTATCTAATTCGGCTACTACAAAAGTACTCCCGCCGACAAAAACCAAATCATCCTCCCCCGCTTCCTTTAATACTTGTTTCAAAGCAACATTGACGTCTGCCACTACGCTCCCTCTTAAGCCAAATTCCTCCGCCTGTGCCTGAAGGGATTCAGCAGACATAGCCCGAGGAAGCTTGGCTTCGCAAAAGGTATAGGATGCCTCCCGAGGCAAAAGGGACAACACGGGAGCAACATCTTTGTCATTCGACATCCCCAAAATAAAAAACAGACGCTGGTGGGGCGTAGCCCTGAGCTGTTCGACGACCATCTTAATCCCTTCAGCATTATGCCCCGTGTCACAGAAGACCAACGGTCTTTCCTGCAATTTTTGCCACCTGCCCTTCAACCCTGTATTAGCTATAATCCGACACAGCCCACGCTTTACCACTTCCTCTGTTAGGCCTGCGATGCTTTCCTTAAGCACTTCCACCGCCATGAGGATGCCCGCTAGGTTTTTCTGTTGATAATTGCCTCTTAGGTCAATGCGATAGCTATTCTCCCCCTTACGATCCTCTACCCGATATTCCCTAAACGATTCGTCAGGGTTATTTTCAACCGATATAACACTTATCATCGCATCGGCAAAATATATCCGGGCATCTTGAGCATGAGCCACTTCCTCGAAAACCGCTTTGGTTTCAGCATGGCTTTCACTGATTACCACTGGAACTCCCGGCTTGATGATTCCTGCCTTCTCTCTGGCAATAGCTTCTAAAGTGTCGCCAAGAAACTGCATATGGTCATAACCAATGTTGGTGATGACGCTGAGTAACGGCGTTATAACATTGGTGGAATCCAATCTCCCGCCCAACCCCACCTCGATCACGGCATAATCTACTTGTTGGGCGGCAAAATGAGCAAATGCCATGGCCACCGTCATTTCGAAAAAGCTGGGTTTTATTTCTTCTAAAAATGGCTTATGCTTTTGCACAAAAGCCACCACAGCTTCCTCGCTGATTTCCTTCCCGTTGATCTTGATCCTTTCGGTGAAAGATTTGAGATGCGGAGAGGTGTACAGTCCTACCTTATAACCCGCCTCCTGCAGAATAGAAGCTAAGGCGTGGGAAGTACTGCCCTTCCCGTTGGTACCGGCTACATGGATACTTTTGAAGGCCTGATGGGGATCGCCCAGTCGGCTACACAGCGCTAAAGTATTATCCAGGTTGGCCTTATAAGCGCTTTTGCCTACGCGTTGAAAAATAGGCAAAGCATTGAACAAATAGTCCAATGTTTCTTGATACGTCATGATGATGCTATTCTACCCTGATGATAAAAGTGATTTTCCCGGTAGAATACTCAGCAGAAGGATTTCCGCTTTGTCTTTTAAAAGTGAGCTTGTTGACAATGCCTCTGTAGTAGGCCAACACTTGATTACTCACATTGTATTCCAACGGAATAGCCTGAACCAACCTTCCATTATTATCCACAGTTATTTGAAAAACAATCTTCCCATTGCGTGTCGAAACATTATCATTGATCGCCGGACGGGAAGAGAAATCCCATCCTGCCAGATCGAGGTTGTAGCCGGATCCTTCTCCAGCGTTACCCGAACCCGACTGCATCAATGCACGACCATCTACTGTGCCTTGCGGATTACCGGCATCCCCTCTCTGCGTAGAGGAGCCCTGATTGCTACCTGAAGACGCTTGCTGGCTGGTACCTCGGGTACCTCCTGCACCAAATATGGCCCTTTGATCAACTGTAGGTTTCTCTTCTGCCTTCGTTACTGTTTCGGTGGCTTCTTTTTCAGCGGGTTTGGTCACGGGCTTAGGTGCTTCTTTAGGAACAACAGATTCCTTCACCGCTTCAGCGGGCTTTTCCGCGGCTTTCACAGGACTAGGCACTGGCGATTTAGCTTCTAAGGCACTTTTCGATTGTGTGGGTGTAGGCTGAGCCGCTTTGGTCTCAGGCTGTGTCACTGGAACCACCGCCTCTGTAACCTGCGGTGCTGGATCCCCAGGCGCTGGCGCTTCCGTGCTTTGGCTCTCGCTGACAGAAGGAGGTGTATTGGTTTGAATATTTTCACTGCCCTCGGTATCGAAACCCAGGTTTAGCTCCATGCCATACTTGGGAATCGGGGGCACCGGCTCGCGCCATACCATGATAAAGAAGATGCCGACCAAGACAATCACGTTGATAATCGCCGTGATGATCATGGCTTTTCTTCGGTTATCTATTTCGTCTTTATTTACCTCCCAAGCTTCCATAGCACAATTAATAAGGTTTGGTGGCGATGGATACATTGGCCTGAAGAGAGGCCGCTATTCCCCCCACTTCTACCAAGTGTTCAACGGGTACGTCCTTATCAATGTGCAGGACGACCTGCCCTTTCTTACCTTGCAATAACGTTGTCAGTTCATTTTTAATTTCCTCCCTGCCGATTACTTTCTCGTTAACCGAATAGCGAAGGTCTTTGGTAATGGTAACCGTCACCTCCTGCATAATGATATCTGAGGTCTCGCTAGAAGGCAAATTTACCGGCAAACCCGAGGGGGTAATGAAAGAAGATGTCAGCATAAAGAATATCAATAACAGAAATATCACATCCGTCATGGAAGACATGCTAAAGACCGACTCGATTTTGTTTTTGGTTTGTAGCGCCATTATTTCCTTTCCTGTAAAAGATCGATAAACTCAATCGTGGTATATTCCATACTGTGGACCAGCTTAGACACTTGGGTTACCAGATAATTATATCCCAAATAGGCGATAATCCCTACCACCAAGCCAGCTGCGGTGGTAATCATGGCTTCGTAGATACCTGATGACAATAGCTTGGGCGAGACGTTGCCCTCCTCTTGCGCAATAGCAATGAAAGCCTGAATCATGCCCGTAACTGTGCCCAAAAAACCAATCATGGGAGCGGCACCGGATATGGTAGCAAGCATGGCCAGATTTTTCTCCAATTTATAAATTTCGACTTTTCCTACGTTTTCAATGGCCACTTCTATGTTTTTGAGAGGGCTGCCAATGCGCTCTAGGCCTTTGGCAATCATATGGGCTACAGGTGTGTCCTCACCCTGACAGATCATCCTTGCCTGTTGTATATTTCCGCCCTGCACTAAAATCTTGACTTGATCCACCATCGCCTGAGGCGTTTTAGCTGCTTTCCTAAGCGTAATAAGTCTTTCAATAAATATATAGATGGCCAAAATAAATAACGCATAAAGGGGTATCATCATATACCCGCCTCTAATCAGCAAATCCAAAAGCGCTATGTCCGACGAACCTGTCTCTAAAGTTGCCAAAGTGTCGGCTATGGTATCGTTGCCAGTTGATAAAGTTTGTAGTAACGTCATATTAGTATTTCAAAACCCATAAATTCTCTTTAAACGCGCCCTTTACCTTTTCGATGTCTTCGGCAGCAAGCGCAAAACTCTCATATTGTCCGATAGCCAATCGGTAATAGGCAATGTCCCCATAGGGATACACCAGGAAGGTGTTCATCTCTTTAGCGTGTAGCTCGTCTGCACGGTCTTTAGCCAAATCCTCATCAATAAAACTTGCTACTACTAAGAAATATCTCGGCCGATCAATTCGCGACTTAATTTCCGTTAAAGTAAAGGTTTCTGCTACCTCCTGAGGTACTTCTACCGCTTCCTCTACTGGAGTAGGTGGTATAGAAGTCGGTACTTGTTCCTCAACGATGACCTCTTTACTGGCAGCATCCTGCTTCTCGCCAGATGAATAATCGTAATAGAACCAGCCCCCCAACAAAATGCCCACAATCACCAAGATGAGCACCAAGCTTGAGTAGCTTTTATCGTTGTCTGCTATTGGGGTGTCACGTGCCGGCTCTTTCCTTTCCTTAGTTTCTTGAGCAGCCGTTGACTTTACCGGTTCAGCCTCACCACCAACCGATGCCACCACCGGCTTCTGTTCCTGTGTAGATTCCGCCTTCTGAATAGGTTTTATCTCAATTTTTGGAAGCCCATAATCCTCGTCAGGATCTGATGTTTCTTTGCTATTGTCAAAACCTTCTTCAGCCATTTCCGATAATCAATTGTCTGTTTAATCTGCGAAACTAAGATAAAACTTTCTATTCGCCACTATCAGAATTTGAAAGTTAAGCCCCCGATACCTTGGATACCGCGCGCCCGGTAATTCCAATAACGCTCATTTTTTTGATTTAGTAGGTTATTACCTTCTACAAAAACAGAAAACCTCGGAGTAAATGCGTAATCCACTTTGGCCGCCAAGTCAATGATTGGGTTTAATGTCGTAGATTCTGCCGATTGTAGGTTCAAAGCCTGTATTCCTCCGAGTACGTTTAGATTGGCAGTGATAAACCATTTATCGTTAGGCATTATGTAGTTCTCTACACCCAAAGCCCACTCCGGTCGGTGCCAAGGGCTGCTGATGTCCGAAAGTTCGTAATGATAATAATTGCCCGACGCCTGCAGCTTGTACCAGTCTTCATATTTCCACCCTATACTGATATGGTAATTTAGTACCTTGGTTCCACTGTCATAAATCAGTTGGAACCTCGCACTGTCCGACACGTGGTTGCCGTAGAAGTGCATGTTTTCGTAGTCCCCGTAACGGACACCTGTCTTATAGCTCAATTCATCGTTAATGGCACCTTTCACTCCTGCGTCTATCTGAAAGTTCTGAACGGTGTTCTTTAGCTCGGCACTGGGACCCAGAAAAGGATTTTCCATTACAAAATCGTAGTAGGTTTTCCTGATCACGTCCCCCTCATATTCGGCATAAATGCCAAAGGACTCTGAAAGGTGGTAAGAGGCTGAGATGCTTGGGAAGACTTGGAAATTGGTGCTCATCTCGGGAAGACCGTCATTGTCTACCACTAAGTTGGCTCCTGCCTTTATATTAAACTGATCATCGGAAAACTGTACAGAGGGTGACAGCCTCGCATAATTCCGGTTGATATTTGAATAAGAGGAATCTGAAGGGGATGAGACAAAACCCTGAATGCGTAAGCCACCCCGCCATCTTTCGTCATTGGCCTTAATGCCTAATTGGGCGTTGAGGCCGACCTCATGTTCCCGCGCGGAAAAGTTGTCATTAAAAAGCCTAAGACCCAGCCCTGCCTCGTAGTAGAACATGGCGTCCCTGTCAATCCTCCTCAAGCCCACGTTACCATAGATCGTGTTTAGAATCTGTCCGATGGTGTCCCGGGCCACTTCTAGTCCCGGCTGGTATCCATAAAAATAATGTTTATCCCTATCATACCCCAACTTGCCAAAGAACTCGATGTCCTCTTGAAAATAACTGCCATCCAACCGGATATTGGTATGGTCCTCTGCGGAATTCTTACCGTCTACTGGTCCTTCGTAAAAGCCTTGGTGTTTTAAAAACACACCGTAATTGAGGATATCACTTTCTACATTGTTAATGTAAAGTTCACCTAAAGGGGACTGGTAATTGCCATATCCGGCTTTCACATAGCTGTGGTACAACATTCCCCTGTTGCTTCCAAAAACTTTCTGGAATGGCTCAGTATCCGTGATAGCAGGCTTGGCATCTAAAAAGAAGTTTTTTACCTCATAAGTATAGCTTCCTTTACTTTGGCTACTAGGCAAAGGCGGAGTCCGTTCGAAAACTCTTGGTTGTTTTGGTAAGGTCAGTACCCTATCCTTTCGGATGATAAACTCCGCATCCTTTACCTCTCCCCTCTCCTTGGGTTGCGTGTCTTGGGCCCACAAAAAAGCCCCGGGAGCAAACAAAGTGAAAGCAATAACAAACAGCTTTTTATACATAGATATTACAATAAATCTCTTTAATTAATTAAGCGTCCGTAACAGCTCATTGGCCTCCTTCTTAACCTCCTCGTTGGCCGAGCCCTCCACGATAGATTCCAAGGTAGCTTTAGCTTGGAAAGTCTCTCCTAGAGCAATATAATTTTGGGCTAAAAGAATAAAACTCTTCCCGTACCAGAATTCATACATACCAAAAGGACCAGAGAAATCAAAGATCATCTCATTGGACTGTACATAGTTCTTGCTGTCGTGGAATTGCAAGGCTAACAAATAAAGACCTTCGGCACCTTGTACGGTCTTATGTTCATTGATGAGCGCCATTAACACATCTTCCGCCTCTTGAATATTTTTCTGTCCCAATAGGGATTTCGCTTTTACCAACATGGCAGCCGCCTCAGAATCCGCTGTAATATTACCCAGAGAAATAACCTTATCGGCATAGTAAGATGCCGAATCGAAGCTACCAAGATGGAAGTAAGCGTTCATCAAGCCACTATTGGCTTCATATTCTTCAATTTTATCACGGGCAGAAGCAGCAGATCGGATGAAATAAGGAACCGCTCGGGCGAAGTTCTTATTTTCGTATTCGATTTCCGCTATTTTCTGAATGGCGTTGGCTTGCTGGGCAGCACCGGTTGTTTTTTCCAATTCATAAAAATACTGCAGCGCCTGGTTCTTGTCCCCTAACCTGTAATAGGCATCGCCAATGAAGTAGTTAGCTTCGTGCGCTTGTCCCGATCCGGGATAGCTCTTTTTATAACTCTCAAAAGCAGCAATGGCCTCCTTAAAAGATTGGTTAAAGAACAGATTCTTGGCAGCTTCGAATTCTATGTTTTGTAAGCTTGAATTATCCGGATTAGACTTTTTATAGTCGGCCAAATAATTAGAAAATTCACCGGACCTTCCTTGAAGGGCCAAAGCTTCCTGTAACCCTACTAAAGCCGCGTCTGCGTTGCCCGAATTAGGATAGGAAGAAAGGATCCTCTTGTAGTCGTTGATGGTCTCGTCATAATTTTTCAGGGAATAATTGGCTATTGCCCTGCCTTCCAAAGCAAAAGGTACAAATGGACTATTGGCTTTGGTGTTGATCAATTGGGTGAAGCCGGCGCGCGCATCTGCATATCGGCTCTCCTCCATATTGATTTGGGCTTTTTGGAAAATAGCATCGGCCTGATAAATGCTGCTGGGGTAATTATTGATCAATTCATCCAGCTGCCGGATCGCTTCAGTATTTCTGTTCTCAAAATTTAACACCACGCCTGCACGAAAATGCGCGTAATCCGCAAACCGGCTTCTTTCCTGAATTGCCCGCTGAAAAGTTGCCAATGCATTAGCAAACTTCTTTTGCACGTAGTAGGTATCTCCCAACCTCACCAAGGCTTCATCATAATTCTCTTTATTCGAAGCACCCCGCAGTTTGTCGGTGTAAGTTTTGTATTGCACTTCGGCCTTTGCATACTGGTCGCTGTTATAGTAAGTAGAGGCAAGGCCATAATGAGTCTTGATCAGATAAGGATCGTTGGCATTTGGGCGCAGCCTCAACACCGCCTCATAGGCTTTGGCTGCTTCTGCCAGGTTGTTGTTGACGGCATGGGCCTCTCCCTTCCAAAAATGGGATTGAATAAGAAGATTTCTATCGACTGGATAGGTCTGCGACTTGTCAAAATACGCTAAAGCAGGCGTATATTTTCCGTCACGGTAGTACGTTATCCCTTGATAAAATGTCACTTGCTGATAAGCAGCCTTGATCCGGTCGGACTTATTGTTGATCTTTTCAATATGCTCTATCGCCCGAAGGTAATTATTGGTATTGATCAAAGCTTCGCTTAGGTGATTTTCCACCTCCCTCACATGGACTCCTCTTGGGTAAGAACTGAGGTAAGTGTCCAAGGCATTGACCGCGTCCTGGAAGTTCCCTCTCTCCAGGTTTACTTTTGCATAGTTAAACAAGGCTTCCTCTTTGATACTGGCATCGTGGTCGCTTTTGTAAGCTGCACTAAAACTATTGGAAGCAAACTGGGGATTATTTAATTTGATGTACGCATGGCCGAGATAGTAGCTTGACACCTGCCCCAGTCGATCGTTTTCCAAAGCCACCTCTTTAAAATAGTTGCTTGCTTGTTCAAAGCGCCCTACTTCATATTGGGCTACGCCAGCTTTGTATTTTTGATCCCTTGTCAGGCTGCCCTTTTTGCTATTCACAAACGCATCGTAATAAGTGGCGGCATTGACGTAATTTTTATTTTCAAAGGATGCCTCTGCCAGCAGCAGGTAGATTTCTTCCTTCTTTTCTACTGGGCGGTTGGAATTTAAGATGGGTTCTGCATAGTCCGCTAGGGCCCGGAAATCGCCTTGACGATAATAAATCGCCGCCAGCATATAGGGTACCTTACCCGCATAAGCCGGTGATTTTTCAGCTTCCTTAAAGTCCTGTACTGCCTTATTGAAATCACCCGCTTCCATAGCGACGAAGCCGGAATAATAATAGGCATCCGCCAGGTACGCCGATCTGGTACGCTTGACCTGCTCAAAATACGGAGAGGCGTTTTTATAATCCTTTAGCTGAAAAAAGGAATAGCCGGTTTTGAAAAGAACATCGGCTTGCTGTGTAGCATTGGTTCGGTCGGTATTGACTTTTCTAAAGCTGGCGATGGCGTTTCTGTAATCACGCTTTGCAAAGTAAAAGTCACCCAAAATATGCGCCGCATCATTGGCTTTGGGTTCATTGGGATACGCCGCCAGAAACTCGTTGAGCAGGCTTGGTCCATCGGGATTCTCAAGGTAAAGTGCCGACACTGCATGATAAAAGTCGACATCTACCCGCTGGGCATCCTCTAGTGGCTTTTCTTTAAGATACTCAAAACTATATTTAGAGGCCGAAAACTGCTCCTTATTAAACAATTCCAAGGCCTCATTAAAAGCCTTGTCTGGACTAGTTTGATAAAAAGATGACTGAGCCTGGGCGTGGCTTACCGCACAAGCCATCAACAGTATAAACAAAGGTTGCTTCATTCTTGTCAACAAGGTGATTAATGCAATAATTTAAATATCAATTCTTTGAGAATTTGGGAATCCTCTGCACTATTGGCGCCAATACCCTTAGAACGCAGGTCTGCTTCTTTCAGATATCCGATGTTATCAATAACCTTGCCCAACCCGAAATTTTTTGCCGCTACAAGATACTCCTTGACGAAGAAAGGGTTGACCTTAATCATCCCGGCCAACTCCCTTTCAGGCAAATGTTTGTTGGCATGCACCAGCAGAAGCCTGGAGAAATGCAGGTATAACAGTGAAATCAGCGGGATCAAGGGGTTCGCTTTGGGATTCTGGCTGAAATGGTCGATAATCTTGTTGGCTT
>Ga0079224_100002306_pt1 | contig 23056 bp, 22 predicted proteins | sample Stecom2015_FD_80414 | JGI IMG/M metagenome (GOLD analysis project Ga0079224, IMG submission 80414) | Agricultural soil microbial communities from Utah to study Nitrogen management - Steer compost 2015 | ecosystem: Environmental > Terrestrial > Soil > Agricultural land | place: USA: Utah... | reverse complement strand
GGAGGCGACCGGCTCGGACGATCCGCGGACGGTGATCGCCAAGATGCGGGAGCTGCCGATCAACGACTTCTTCGCCCGCAACGGCCGGCTGCGCGAGGACGGGCGCATGGTCCACGATATGTATCTGCTGGAAGTGAAAAGGCCGACCGAGGTCGGCGAGCTGGGCGACTACTACAAGGTGGTGCGGGTCATCCCCGGTGAGGAGGCCTTTCGGCCGCTGGCTGACGGCGGCTGTCCTTATCTGGCAGACTGAACCGGCACGGCACAGTGCGCGGCGCTTCGGGCGCCGTTTTTGTTTGCGGGGCGTTTTTTCGAGACGTGGATCGGCTGTATGCTGCCGGCAAACCGAATATAGTTATTCGCCGACTCGACTATATCCCCCCCTTTCGCTGAATCTGAGGAGAGGAAGAATGACATCTGTCTTGTCCATGCCGGTGTATGCCAAGCCGGTGATAGAAGGCGAAACCTTTCTGCCGGTGCCGCAAATGATCCGGCAGACGGCCGCTACCCAGCCCGACAAGCCGGCCATCTACGACGGCGAGCGCTGTGTTCGCTGGGGCGAGCTGGGGCGGCAAGTGAACCAGATTGCCAACGCGCTCATCGCCGCCGGCGTCAGGCCGGGCGATATGGTGGCCGGGCTGTCGGAGAACACGGCCGAGTACGTCGCGCTCTTCCTCGGCGTGCTGTCCGCCGGCGCCTGCATGGTGCCGCTGTCCGGCATGGCGACGGGGGAAACCCTGCAGCTGATGATCGATGACTGCGGCTCGCGCTGGCTGTTCGTCTCCGCGCGTAACCGCGAGCTGGCCGAGCCGCTGCGCGGCAAGCTCAAGAACGTCGCGTCCGAGCGTATGATCGGGCTGGATTTCAGCGACGAAGGCTGGCAAGGTTTCGCGGAGTGGCTGGCCGGGGCCCCCACCAGCGCGCCGGAGGTGGAGATCACGCCCGACCATCCCTTCAACGTCATCTACAGCTCCGGCACCACAGGCACGCCCAAGGGCATCGTGCACGACCATCGCATGCGCAGTCGCCAGATCAACCGGCTCTGCGCCGCCTACGGACTGAACGGCGACGCCATCACCCTGGTGTCTACCCCGCTGTACTCCAACACCACCCTGGTCAGCGTGCTGCCCACCCTGGTTTTTGGCGGCACGCTGGTGCTGATGCGCAAGTTTGATGCCCGTCATTTCCTCGAGCTCGCGCAGCGGCACAAGGTCACCCACGCCATGCTGGTGCCGGTGCAGTACCAGCGCATCCTGGCCGTGCCCGATTTCGACCAGTTCGACCTCTCCAGCTTCAAGGTCAAGCTGTCGACCTCGGCGCCGCTGCGTGCCGCGGTGATCCGCGAGGCGTTGGACCGCTGGCCGGGCAAGTTGTACGAGATCTACGGCCTGACCGAAGGCGGTATCAGCACCTCCCTGGATGCGGCCAGCTATCCGGACAAGCTGGATTCGGTGGGCAAGCCAGCCGAAGGCGTGGAGGTGCGGATCATCGACGAGGAGGGCCGCGAGCTGCCGGTGGGCGAGATCGGCGAGATCGTCGGGCGTGCCGGCACCATGATGCGCGGCTATCTCAACCGCGACGACCTGACCCGGGAAATGCTTTGGAAGAGCCCGGAAGGCGAGTGGTTTTTCCGCACTGGCGACATGGGGCGCTTGGACGAGGACGGCTTCCTCTACGTGCTCGATCGCCGCAAGGACATGATCATCTCCGGCGGCTTCAACATCTACGCCAGCGACCTGGAGCAGGTGCTGCTCCAGCATCCAGAGGTGGCCGATGCCGCCGTCATCGGCATCCCCAGCGAGCAGTGGGGCGAGACGCCCCTGGGTCTCGTCGTGCCGCGCCCTGGCGCCAAGGTCACCGAGGTCGAGTTGCTCGAGTGGGCCAACAGCCGGCTCGGCAAGGCCCAGCGCCTGTCCGGCATCGAGTTCCGCGATGACCTGCCGCGCTCGACCATCGGCAAGGTGCTCAAGCGCGAGCTGCGCCAGGCCTACATCGAGCGGATGGAAAAGCAACGCCAGAGCGCGTGAGAACAAGACTTTCGGCCCTCCCGCTTCGGCAGGGCCGGAGTCGTCGCTGCAGCCGCAGCCAAGTCCTCCCAACGGTCTCGTCAGAAAGCCGACCGCGAGCTTCCCGCAGAAGATACTGCCGCATACGAAACGCTGTGCAGCTGCTGGCGGACAGCGTTCGGGCGATCAAACGGGCCCGAGCGAGTCGCCCGAGCCGAAGCGGCGAAAATTTCGTCAGGTGCGGGCAGGCCTGATCGGGTGCGGCTCAGGCGAAGTTATCCACAAGCTTGTCCACGGAAAATGTGGATAACAGAGGGGCGGCCAACCCAACGTCACCGGAGGGGTCTGGCGTGATCGCTGAAGCGCGTGCTTGCCAGGAATGGCCGCTGCGGCCGGCGGCTCGGGGCGCTCCCAAGGCCGTGCCGGTCTGCATGCCAGGCTCTCACGCACTGTCGTCAGCGCGGCAATGCTGTCATGCGATGGCGCGATGGGCTCCCGCTATTGCCGAACCGATGGGTCAAGTCAGCAAGGTTCGCGAGCTTTTGGGTTATGCAGCGAGGGAGCCATTGAGGAAAGGTTGCGACCAGAGCCTGCCGGCTCTGGTGGCGCTTGGCCTTGGTGGTTGGCTAGCGGCTTAGATTGGTGGGCCCACCAGGATTCGAACCTGGAACCAAAGGATTATGAGTCCTCTGCTCTAACCGTTGAGCTATAGGCCCATCGCGAGATCATGCCGAGCGGGAGCGGCGGCTTGCGTGGGGCTGTCCTGACAAGCGCTCCCTTGCCGAGCACCGCGCATTATAGCGGCGCCGCCAGGTGGAGCCAATGCGCCTCAGCCGTCCAGCAGCTCGTAATGGTTGGTCCAGCTCGGGGGGCTGTGCTCGCCCGGCCGTAGCCGGATGTGGCGGCCATCGACCCGGTCGATCAGCAGGCAGTCGTCGACGTCGATGACTGCGTCGGCATGTGGCAACAGCCACTCGCGCTCCGCCTGTTGCTTGCCTTTGCGCTTGGCCTCGGCGGCGTCGTGGGCGACCACGGGGACGTATTTGTGCTGCTCGCCGAACGCGTGCGCCAGGTAGCCGCCCAGGTTGATCAGGTAGAGGCGAGGCGCGTCGGACGCGGGAGGCTCAGCGGAGAACTCCAGGCGGTATCCTTCGAGCCCGTCGAGACAGAACCAGCCATCGACGTGGGCCCCTTCCGGGGTGCCGAACCACTGCCGGAGCAGTTGCGGAAAGGCCTCGCGGTAATGCCTGGCGATAGCAGGGACGATGTCATGGACCTCAATGCGGGCGCACGGATGCTTACCACCCAGCAGGAAGATGAACAGCTTGTCCATGTGTCGATTCGGTGCCAGTGGGCCTGAAAACGGAAGCCCCGGACGGAGCCGGGGCTTCGTGGGGCAAGAGGCTTAGTCTTCCAGGAAGCTGCGCAGCGAATCCGAGCGGGACGGATGACGCAGCTTGCGTAGCGCCTTCGCCTCGATCTGGCGGATGCGCTCGCGGGTGACGTCGAACTGCTTGCCGACCTCCTCAAGGGTGTGGTCGGTGTTCATGTCGATGCCGAAGCGCATGCGCAGCACTTTGGCTTCGCGCGGCGTCAGACCAGCCAGGACCTCGTGGATGGCCTCGCGCAGGCCTTCGCTGGTGGCAGCATCCACCGGCGAGATCGCATTGACGTCCTCGATGAAGTCGCCGAGATGCGAATCCTCGTCATCGCCGATGGGGGTCTCCAGGGAGATCGGCTCGCGAGCGATCTTGAGGACCTTGCGGACCCGGTCTTCCGGCATGTCCATGCGCTTGGCCAGCTCCTCCGGGGTGGGTTCGCGGCCCATCTCCTGCAGCATCTGCCGGGACACCCGATTGAGCTTGTTGATGGTTTCGATCATGTGGACCGGGATGCGGATGGTCCGCGCCTGGTCGGCGATGGAACGCGTGATAGCCTGCCGGATCCACCAGGTGGCGTAGGTGGAGAACTTGTAGCCGCGGCGGTACTCGAACTTGTCCACCGCCTTCATCAGGCCGATGTTGCCTTCCTGGATCAGGTCCAGGAACTGCAGGCCGCGGTTGGTGTAGCGCTTGGCGATGGAAATCACCAGCCGCAGGTTGGCCTCGACCATTTCCTTCTTAGCACGCATGGCCTTGGCCTCGCCGATGGACATGCGGCGGTTGATTTCCTTGATCTCGCTGATGCTCAGCCCGCTGGCACGCTCGATCTTGCGCAGCTCGGCCTGGGCCGCCCGGATCTCGTCGGCCACCTCGGCCAGCTTGGCGGCATACTCGGCACCGCTGTTGGCGTGCTCGTCCACCCAGTTGGGATCGGTCTCGCGGCCCGGGAAGCTCTCCAGGAACACCTTGCGCGGCATGCCGGCCTTGCGCACGCAGGCGCGCATGATGTCGCGTTCATTGCTGCGGATCCGGTCGATGTCGGCCCGCAGATTGGCGACCATCTCGTCGACGATCTTGGGATTGAACTTGAAGGCCAGGAACATGTTGCTGATTTCTTCGCGCACCGTCTTGATGCGTTCCTGGTCTTCGGCCGCCAGCGCCTCCTCCATGTTCTGGTGGAGGGTCTTCAGGCGCTCGAACATCTCGGCGGCAATGGCTGGGTCCGGGCCGGTGTCGGTCGGCGGCGCCGCATCCTCGTCATCGAGGTCCTCGTCCTCGTCGTCGGCCGGGATGTCGTCATCCTCAGCCAGCAGCTCGGACTCCAGGCTTTCCTCCGGCATCGCGGCTTCCATGTTGTTATCGCGGAAGCCGGAGATGATGTCGGTCAGGCGGCCTTCGCCTTCGGTGAATTTGTTGTAGGCATCCAGCAGGATGGCGACCGAGGCCGGGTAGGCGGAAACGGCGGACAGCGCCTGGTCCAGTCCTTCCTCGATGCGCTTGGCGAGTTCGATCTCGCCTTCCCGGGTCAGCAGCTCCACCGTGCCCATCTCCCGCATGTACATGCGGACCGGGTCAGTGGTGCGGCCGAACTCGGAGTTTACGGCGGCTAGGGCGGCGGCGGCTTCTTCGGCTTCCTCGTCGTCGGCCGTGGCGGCGGCATCGGTCAGCAACAGAGTATCCGGATCCGGCGCGACCTCATGGACGGGAATGCCCATGTCGTTGATCATGCTGATGATATCCTCGATCTGCTCGGGATCGACGATGTCATCAGGCAGATGATCGTTGACCTCGGCGTAGGTCAGGTAGCCTTGCTCCTTCCCTTTGGCGATGAGATCCTTGATTTGTGACTGTTGATCTGTCATAACAAGTCGGATACCGCTGCTGTGAGTTGGTGGCGCAAAACGAACCGCGCATTATAGCGCTGAATTGCGGCCTTACAATGTGTTAGCCCCGGACGGGGCGGTATGCCGTCGCCTGAGCAGTTCCTGCCATTCCCGCAGTTCGGCTTCCGACAAGTCGCCTTGCCGTAGCCTTTCATCCAAGTATTGCAGGCGTTTCTCGTCTAGCAATCTTTCCATCCATGCAAGCGCGCCCTTGAACTCGGCCTCCATGCCTTCGTCGGGAACGGCATGCTCCCAGGCGGCCAGCTTCCCGAGCGCTGCTGCATGAGGGCTGTCCCTGAAGCGCTCAAGAATTCCTGCCGTGTTCAGGCTCGGCTCGGCGCCGGCGAGCCTGACCATGTCGATAAATAGATCCATGCCGGGCACATTCAGTTCCGCCAGGCGCTGCGGATTCGTGACCAGCTTGGCAAGCTGCGGCCGCTGCAGCAGCAGGGCGATGGCAAGCCTGATCGGCCGGCGGGTTAGCCCCTGCGCGGCTGGCCGCGCCGCGGGCGCTAACGCCGGCCTCGGGGGGGTGCCGTCCTCCAGCATGGCTTCCAGGCGGGCGACGTGCACCTTGGCCAACTCGGCCAGCTGCTCAAGCATCATGCCGCGAAAAATGCCAGGCGGCAGCCGCCGCAGCCCTGGCATGGCCCGCTCGACCAGCCGGGCACGGCCGTCCACGCTGCTGATGTCGATGTCCTCGGCGACTTGCGCAAAGAATACTTGCGACAGCGGCTGCGCCTGCTGCAGCCGTTGCTCGAAGGCGGCGACGCCTTCGCTCCGGATCAGCGAGTCCGGGTCGTGGCCTTCCTGCAGGAACAGGAAAAAGGCCTGCCGGCCATCCCGCATGGCGGGCAGGGCAGCTTCCAGGGCGCGCCAGGCCGCTTGCCGGCCGGCTTGGTCGCCATCGAAGCAGAACACCACGGTGGACGTGTGCTGGAACAGGCGCTCCACTTGGCGCGTCGAGGTGGCCGTGCCCAGCGTGGCGACTGCCTCGCGCAGGCCGAACTGGGCGAGAGCTACCACGTCCATGTAGCCTTCGACCACGATCAGCCGTTTCGGCCGCGGATCCATCCGCAGACACTCGTACAGCCCGTAGAGTTCCCGGCCCTTGTGAAACACGGCTGTCTCGGGCGAGTTCAAATACTTGGGCTGGCCGTCTCCCAGCACCCGGCCGCCAAAACCCAATACTCGGCCGCGGCGGTCGCGGATGGGAAACATGATGCGCTGCCGGAAGCGGTCATAAAGGCCGCGTTCGCTGCGCGCGGCCAGACCGGCGGCCAGCAGCAGCTGCTCGTTACGCAGGGCCCGCAGCAGATTGCTGCCGCCGCCGGGAGCGAAGCCCAGTCCGTACTCGGCGGCGATTTCCCCGCTCACGCCGCGCTGGCGTAGATAGTCCACCGCCAGGTTCCGCTCGGGGTGCTGGCGCAGCCAGTGCTGAAACTGCTGCATGGCCCGCTTCAGTACTTCGTAGAGCAGCTCCAGCCGCTGCCCGGCGGTATCCTGCGCCGTCCTGGGCAGCTCCATTCCGACCCGCTGGGCGAGGTATTCCACCGCTTCCCGGAAATCCATCCGGTCGTATTCCATGAGGAAGCGGATGGCGGTGCCGTGTGCGCCGCAGCCGAAGCAGTGATAGAACTGCTTGCTCGGGCTGACGGTGAAGGACGGCGTCTTTTCCGCGTGAAACGGACAGCGCGCATGAAGGTTGCTGCCGACCCGCCGCAGCTCGAGTCGCTCGCCGATGATGTCGACGATGTCGACCCGGTGCATGAGCTCATCGATGAATTGGTCGGGAATGCGGCCAGCCATACCGTGCGCGTTATTGTCGATGTCCGCCGCCGGCTGCGGCAGCTACCAGCATAGCCTACACGCGGCAGGCAGCCTGTGAGGCCGGTGCCAGGAATGGCCCGACGGAGCGGGCGGCGCAGCTCAGCCGCTCAGGCGCTGCTTGACGCGGGCGCTGACCACTGCGGGATCGGCGCGTCCCTGGATCCTGGGGCGCAGGTGGCCCATCACCTTGCCCATGTCGCGCATGCTGGCGGCGCCAGTGTCGGCGATCGCCTGATCGATGAGGGCATCGAGCTCCGCCGCGCTCAGTGGCTCGGGCAGGAACTCGCTGATGATGTCGATTTCCGCTTGCTCGCGAGCCGCCAGCTCGTGACGACCGGCTTGCTCGTAGTGACTGATCGACTCGCGCCGCTGCTTGACCATCCTGGAGAGGATTTCCAGGACGTCGGCATCGGTCAGCTCGATCCGCTCGTCGATCTCGCGCTGCTTGAGCGCGGCAGAGATCAGCCGCAGCGTGCCGAGGCGCGCCTTGTCGCCGGCACGCATGGCGGCTTTGACAGACTCGTTGATTTTGACCTTGAGTTCGCTCATCGAGCGAAAGCCCCAGGCTCAGTCTCAGTACAGGCGAGTGCGGCGAGCCTGTTCGCGGGCAAGGCGCTTGAGGTGACGCTTGATGGCGGCGGCAGCCTTGCGCTTGCGCTCCTGGGTCGGCTTTTCGTAATACTCGCGGCGGCGAACCTCGGAGAGAACGCCGGCCTTCTCGCAAGAACGCTTGAAGCGACGCAGAGCGACCTCGAACGGCTCGTTTTCCCGTACCTTAACGCTGGGCATGTAAAATCACACTTCCTTTGACTTGAATGGGCTTTGATGACGAATCCGTTGCCGAACAAAACTTTCGGCGGGCGCCGTATTCTAAGCGGCCCGAGAGACAATTGCAAAATCAGGAGCTAGTTGCAGCGTGCGAGTACTGGGCATAGAGACCTCCTGCGACGAGACCGGCGTGGCCATCTATGGCGAGCCCGGCGGACTGCTGGCACATCGGGTGCACAGCCAGATCGCGCTGCACGCCCGTTATGGCGGCGTGGTGCCGGAACTGGCTTCCCGCGACCATGTGCGGCGGCTACTGCCGCTGGTGGACGCCGTGCTAGAGGATGCCGGTATGCAGCGCCATGAGCTGGACGGGGTAGCCTATACCCGCGGTCCCGGCTTGATCGGCGCGCTCATGGTGGGGGCCGCTTTAGCCCGCAGCCTGGCTTGGACGCTGCAGATCCCGGCCGTCGGCGTGCACCACATGGAGGCGCACCTGCTGGCACCCATGCTGGAACAGCCGGCGCCGGAGTTTCCCTTCGTCGCCTTGTTGGTCTCGGGCGGCCATACCATGCTGGTGCAGGTGGCCGGCATCGGCCGCTACCGGCTGCTGGGAGAGTCGCTGGACGATGCTGCCGGCGAGGCCTTCGACAAGACCGCCAAGCTGCTCGAATTGCCATACCCCGGCGGGCCGGCGCTGGAGGCCTTGGCCGCCCAGGGTGACCCTGGCCGCTTCCAGTTCCCCCGTCCCATGACCGACCGGCCTGGCCTGGATTTCAGCTTCAGCGGCCTCAAGACCTATGCCCTCAACACCATCCGCGCCCACGATCGAGAGGCGCGGGCCGACATCGCGCGCGCCTTCCAGGATGCGGTGGTGGATACGCTGGCCATCAAGTGCCGCCGGGCGCTGGAGCAGACCGGGATTCGGCGCTTGGTCGTGGCCGGCGGTGTGGGCGCCAACAAGGCGCTGCGGGAGCGGCTGCGGCAGGAGGCGCAGTCGCTGGGCGCCGCGGTGTACTATCCGCGCCTCGAGCTGTGCACCGACAACGGCGCCATGGTCGCCTACGCTGGCTTTTGCCGGCTGCGGGCCGGCGAGCGCAGCGGGCTGGACTTCTCGCCGACCGCGCGCTGGCCGCTGGAGCAGCTGCGCGAGCCGGGCGTCGGCGCCTGAGTTGCCTGCAACGGTCAGTTCTTTTCGCCGATGCGGCTTTCCGTGCCGGCCAGCAGCTTGCTGATGTTGCTGCGATGCCGCCAGTAGGTGACGATGGTAAGGACGACGGTGGCCCCGATCAGCTCCGTGGAGCCGGTGGAGAACCAGACATAGAGCGGAGCCAGCAGAAAGGCGGTGAGCGCCGCCAGCGAGGAGATCTTGCCGACGCGGGCCACGATCAGCCAGGTCAGCGCCGTCGCCACAAAGGCCGCCCAGTGCCAGCCCAGCAGTACGCCCAGCCCGGTGGCGACCCCTTTGCCTCCCTTGAAACCGAAGAAGATCGGGTAAAGATGGCCGAAGAAGGCAGCCATGCCGACCAGGGCGAGGGTGAGCGGCTCAGGCTCGATGGCCCGCGCGATCAACAGCGGTATGGTGCCTTTCAGCAGGTCGCCCAGCAGCGTGAGGGCGGCTGCCTTCTTGCCGCCGACGCGCAGCACGTTGGTGGCGCCGGGGTTGCCGGAGCCCTCGGTGCGCGGATCCGGCAGGCGCATCAGACGGCAGACGATGATGGCCGCGGAAACCGAGCCGAACAAATAGCCAAGCAGGGTAAGGACGAAGGTGCTCATGGGCGCTATTGGACTGGCTGGCAGGGCCGCGGTCAAGGGGGCGAAAAGCAATCCGCGTCCTGTCGGCGGGGCTCAACTCGTGGGCGCCGGCCCGGCTTTACTATAGTAGTCCGCCACACCTGCGGTCGGGCCGCATTGATTGGAGCGATCATGGATTACGTTTTTCTGCGAGGCCTCAAGGTCGACACGGTCATCGGCGTCTATCAGTGGGAGCGGCGCATTCGGCAGACGCTGCTGCTTGATCTCGAGCTCGGCACGAATGTGGCGGCAGCCGCAGCTAGCGACGACATCGCCAAGGCGCTGGACTACTATGCGGTTGCGGTGCGGGTGCGGGAGTTCGTCGAGTCGAGCGAGTTTCGGCTGGTGGAGACCTTGGCGGAGCGGGTCGCCGAAATGGTGCTGACGGAGTTCCCGGCCGATTGGCTGCGGCTGACGGTGTCCAAGCCGGGCGCCATCCGCGACTGCGCAGCGGTAGGGGTGCATCTCGAGCGGAGGCGCTAATGGCGCGGGTGTTCGTCGGCATCGGCAGCAACAGTGAGCCGGAGCGCCATCTGCGCCTGGCGGTGCAGGCGTTGCGTCAGCGCTTCGGCGCACTGCGCTGCTCGACCATTTACGCCAGTGCGCCGGTCGGCTTCGAGGGCCCGGATTTCCTCAATCTGGTGGTGGGCTTCGACGCTGCCGACCCGCCGCGCGCGCTGGTTGCGACCTTGAAAGCGCTGGAGCAGGAGCTTTCCCAAACGCGGACGCCGCGGGGGCTGGATTTGGATCTTCTGCTGTACGACGACCTGGTCCTCGACGAGGACGGCTTGCGGCTGCCGCGCGCGGACATCGAGCGCTATGCGTTCGTGCTGCGGCCGCTCGCGGAGCTGGCGCCCGAGCAACGCCACCCGGTCACGAGACAGCGCTTCGCCGACATGTGGGCCGCTTTCCCCGCCCATGGCCAGCCGCTCAGACCGGTGGAGGTGCAGCTGTGGTGAGAACGCCGCGCGCGCGCATGCTGATCGAGCAGATACGCCGCGACTGGCCATTGCCGGACGAGGCCGCCGTGGAGAGCAGCCTGCAGCTGGTGGAGCGCATCATGGCTGCCATCGCCGCCGCCGGCGGTGCCATCGGCTTCGATGAATACATGCGGATGGCGCTGTACGAGCCGGGGCTCGGCTACTACAGTGGCGGCAGCGCGCGCTTCGGCAAGGGGGGCGACTTCGTCACCGCGCCGCTGCTGTCGCCGCTGTTCTCGCGCACGCTGGCCCGGCAATGCGCCGACTGCCTGGAGGCGATGGCGCAGCCGGTGATCCTGGAGCTGGGCGCTGGCACCGGCGAGATGGCGGCCGAGCTGCTGGCGGAGCTTGCGACGCTGGAACGGCTGCCGAGCAAGTACTTGATCCTGGAGCTGAGCGGCAGCCTGCGCGCGCAGCAGCAGGAAACCCTGCAGCGCAGGGTGCCGGAGCTGCTGCCGCGCATCGAATGGCTGGATCGTCTGCCGGAGCAGCCGTTCGAAGGGATGGTGCTGGCCAACGAAGTGCTGGATGCCTTGCCTGTGCAGCTCTTCAGGATCCGGGCGGGGGAGGTCCTGGAGCTGGCGGTGGGGCAGGAGGATGGTCGCTTGGTCTGGATCGAGCGGCCGGCGCCAGAGCCGCTGCAACGGGCGGTGGCGCGGATCCAGGAGGATCTGGGCGGGCCGCTGCCGGACGGCTACACCTCCGAGTACTGCCCGCGGCTCGAGCCGTGGCTGGCCAGCCTGGCGGAGGTGCTGCGGCGGGGCGTCATGCTGTTCATCGACTACGGCTATCCTCGTGCCGAGTACTACCATCCGCAGCGCCACATGGGTACCTTGATCTGCCATTACCGGCACCGGGCGCATTCCGATCCGCTCATCCTGCCGGGGCTGCAGGACATCACGGCGTTCGTCGACTTCACAGCAGTGGCCGATGCCGGTACCGCGGCCGGGCTGGAGCTGCTCGGGTTCGCGCCACAGGGGCAGTTCCTGCTCGGGGCCGGCTTGCTCGATTTGTTGCAGGAGGCGATGACCGAGCCGGGATCGCGGGAGAGCCTGCTGCTGGCTCAGCAGGTCAAGACCCTGACCTTGCCGGGGGAGATGGGCGAGCGCTTCAAGGTTATGGCCTTCGGGCGCGATTTCGCTGCGCCGTTGCGAGGATTTTCTCTCGCCGATCAGCGCTTTCGGTTATAGTGGCGCAAGGCACCGACTCGAGTGCTGGGGCACATCATCATGGCCGAGTATGGGTAACACGAAGCGTCAGAACAGGGTGTTGGTGGTGGATAGCCACCCGGCATCGGTGGCTGCTCTGACACGCATTCTTGAATCGGCAGGTTTTGCCGTCACGGCTGCCGAAAACACCGAGCAGGCGCTGGCGGCTGCCGAGGATGTGCCGGACGCCTTCATCATCGACGTCGAAATGCCCGACATGGACGGCTTCGAGCTGTGCCAGCGCCTGCGGCAGGATCCCCGCTACCGCTTCACCCCCATCATCATGATGACCGCGCTGGAAGAGGGTTCTGTGCTGCGGCGGGCCTTCGCCGCCGGGTGTGACGATTTTTTGCAGAAGCCGCTGGAGCCCATCGCCGTCATCGCCCGCCTGACCGGCCAGCTGCAAAAATACGAGATCTTCGCCCAGCTGGACCGGGTGCGGCGCAACCTAGCGCGCTACATCTCGCCGCGGCTGCGGCGGCTGATCGAGGAGAGCAGCAATGGCAGCGGCTATCTGCCGCCGCAGGAGCGCGAGGTCTGCATCCTGTTCTCCGACATCCGCGGTTTTACCGCGCTCTCGCAGACCATCCCCGCCCCCATGCTGTTCTCGACCATCAGCCGCCAGCTAGGCACCCAGGTGGACGCTGTCTACCGTCATCGGGGCTACGTCGACAAGTTCGGCGGCGACGGCATCATGGCTGTCTTCGACAGCGACTGCATGGCCTGGGACGCCTGCCATTGCGCGCTGGAGATCATGCGTCTGACCGAGAGCATGCGCAGCGACGACGTACCGCCGATGCCGGTCGGCATCGGCATCCACATGGGGATGGTGGTCGAGGGCAACATCGGCAGCGGCGAGCACCTCGATTTCTCGGTGATCGGCAATACGGTCAACCTGGCAGCGCGGCTATGCGGCTACGCCCACTCCCGCGACATCATCGTCTCCGAGCATGTGCGCGAGGCGGTCGGGGACGATCCGGAGCTGCGCTTCGTCGAGCCGCAACAGGCGCACATCCGCGGCTTGCGCGAGCCCATTCGGCTCTATCGGCTGGTGCGGGTAGAGTCGGCCGAGCGCCGTCAGGCCGACTGAGCGCTGCGCTAGCCTGGCAATTGCGGATCCGCTCATGAACGACGTCTTCCAGCCGATCGAACCCGCCGCTGTGGTGCGGGACGGCACTGCCCTCTACGCCCCCCGCTTCGACGATCACTACTATGCCAACAGCCCGGCCTCCGCGGACGGCGTGGCGGAGACCGACTATGTGTTTATCGATGGCAATGCGCTGACCGAGCGCTTCTGCCAGCTGCCCGAGCAGAGCGTCTTCGTGATCGGCGAGACCGGTTTCGGCTCGGGGCTGAACTTCTTCCGTGCGGCCACCCGCTTTCTCGAGCAGGCGCCCGCAAGCTGCCGGCTGTTCTACTACAGCTCCGAGAAGCATCCGCTGCCGTTGCCCGAATTCGCCGCCATCCAGCGGCAGCGCCCGTGGATTCCTGCGGAGCTGCTGCACGATTTTGTCGCCAACCCGGCGCCGGCTGCGCCAGGCTTCCATAAGCGGGTGCTCGCCGGAGGGCGCATCCACCTGTGCCTGCTCTACGGCGATTCTGGTGCGCTTTGGCCGCTCGCTCGGCTGCGCTGCGACGCCTGGTTCCTGGACGGTTTCGCTCCGCGCAAGAATCCGGACATGTGGCGGGACGAGCTGTTCCAGGCCTTGGCCCGCCGCAGCAGCGCCGGTGCCACGCTGGCGACCTTCACCGCTGCCGGCTTCGTGCGCCGTGGGCTGCAGCAGGCCCGCTTCCTGGTCGAGCGGCGCAAGGGCTTCGGCGGCAAGCGGGAAATGCTGGTGGCGCGTTTCCCCGGCGAGTGGCGGCCGGCGCGCATTCGCCCTCGGCAGGTGGCGGTGATCGGCGCAGGCCTTGCCGGCAGCACCACGGCTCGGGCGCTGGCCGAGCTGGACTGCCGGGTGACGGTTTACGACGGTCGGGGCGTGGCCCAGGGCGCCTCCGGCAACCCGGCCGGCGTACTCTATTGCAGCGCCACGCCGCACTTCAGCGACCGCAATCGCTTCTACCAGAGCAGCTATTTCCATGCCCTGGCCTGGTTGCGGCGGCTCGGCTTCCCGGCCGATCCGGCCCAGGGTCGGCTCAACGGGGTCTGGCACCTGCCGACGGATGCGGGCCGGCTGGAGCGGATGCGCAAGGCGCAGGAGGCTGGCTATTGGCCACCGGAGGAGCTGCAGTTTGGCACGCATGCCGGGCGCGCGGGCGCCTGCTTCGTGCATGCCGGCTACCTGTCGCCGCCGCTCTGGTGTCAGCGACTGCTCACGCATGCCGGCGTACGGCTGCTGCAGCAGCGCGTGCGGTCGTTGCAGGCGGCGCCCGGCGGCTGGCGTATCGAGAGCGAAGCTGGCACGGAGGAATTCGACGCGGTGGTGCTGTGCGCCGGCCACGAGACGCAGCGACTGCTGGACACCGGGCCGGCCCGGTTGCGGACGCTGCGCGGCCAGATCACGCTGGTCAAGGCAACCGCTGCCTCGCAGCGCTGGCGGCAGGCAGTGTGCCATAGTGGCAGCGTGATTCCCGCTGTCGGGGGGCTGCACGTGGTCGGCGCCACCTTCAACCGGGGCAATGACAGCCTAGCGCCCGACCCGGCGGACGACGCCGCCAACATCGTCGCCCTTCGCGCAGCGCTGCCGATGTATTGGCAGGAGCTGGGGGGAGTGGCGCTGACGCTGGCCGGCAGTCGGGTGGGTTTGCGGTGCTACAGCGCGGATTCGCTGCCTTTGGCCGGGCCGGCAGCGGACGCTGCGGGGCAGGCGATTCCAGGACTCTGGATCTCCGCCGGTCACGGCAGCCGGGGGCTTACTAGCACGCCGCTGTGCGCCGATCTCATCGCCGCGCAGCTGCTGGCGCTGCCTCTGCCTTGCGATGGGCGGCTGCAGGAGGCGCTGGTGCCGGCGCGGTTTTACCGCCAGCCGTAGTCGGGCAGCACCGTCACTCGCCCTGCTGCTGCCAGCGCTGCTTGATCGCAGCGATCCGGGCGATGCGTTCCTGCCGCACCGCCTCGGCGACTGCAGTGCCTTTCAGGCCCTGGCGGGCAAAGCTGCCGCCGCTAACCTCCATGGCGGCGGCATGGGCTTCGCGTAGATAGTCGGCCTGCGGGTAGGGGCGATCTTCCAGGCCGGTGCGGCCGCGGGCGTCCGCTTCGCAAGCGCGCACGAACTGCTCCAGCCGCTGCGGCCGGCGAAAGGCGTCGAGCTGCTCGAACAGCTTGAGTACGGTTTGCGGCCGCAGCTGGAAGGCCGTGTGGCAGTGCAGGTGCAGCTTGGCGACCAGGCAGCCGAGGTCGCGGCAATCGTTGGGAGCTCGCAGCCGCCGGCACAGCGCCTCCACCAGCGGCACGCCGCGATGCTCATGGCCGCGGTGGCGGGGCAGCTCCTCCGGCGGCGTGGTTCCCTTGCCGAGGTCGTGTACCAGCACCGCGAAGCGGACACAGAGATCGTCGCTGAGACGGGCGGCCTGACGCAGCGCCAGCAGCACGTGCACGCCGGTGTCGATCTCGGGATGATGCTGCGGCGGCTGCGGGATGCCGAACAGGCGGTCGACTTCTGGCATCAGCCTAGCCAAGGCGCCGCACTCCCGCAGCACTGTGATGAAGACTTCTGGCGAGGGCTCCATCAACGCCTTGGCCAGCTCCTGCCAGACGCGCTCCGGCACCAGCGCATCGACCTCGCCGGCGGCTACCATCCGCTGGCACAGCGCCATGGTTTCCGGCGCGACCTTGAAGCCGAGCCGGTGGTAGCGGGCTGCGAAGCGGGCCAGCCGAAGGATGCGTACCGGGTCTTCGGCGAAGGCAGGAGAGACGTGGCGCAGTAGACGCTGCTCCAGATCCCGCTTGCCGCCGAAGGGATCGACCAGCTCGCCATCGGTCGTCTCCGCGATGGCGTTGATGGTGAGGTCGCGTCGCGCCAGATCTTGCTCCAGGGTCACGTCCGGCGCGGCATGGAAGGCAAAGCCCCGGTAGCCGGGGCCGGTCTTGCGCTCGGTTCGCGCCAGGGCGTACTCCTCCTTGGTGCGCGGGTGCAGGAAGACCGGAAAATCTTTGCCCACGGCCTTGAAGCCCCGCCGCAGCATCTCTTCCGGGCTGGCGCCGACCACCACCCAGTCGCGCTCCGTGACCGGCAGCCCCAGCAGCTTGTCGCGGACGGCACCGCCTACCAGGTAGACGCGCAGCCCAGCCGTTTCAGACACGTCGCGCTTCCTTGCGAAACTCGTTGTAGCGACTGCGGGCGCCAAAGTTCCCCAGGTAGCCGGGAACAATGGCCTCCACGGCGGTCGGCCGGATGCCGAGCCTTTCCAGGTCCTCCGTGGTGCCGACGTTGTCGCGGGTGGAGGAGAGGTAGTTGTCGTAGCTGTATGGCTGCCCAGGCAGACGCTCAAGGATGCGCGCTTGCAGCCGAGAGAGGCCGTCGCCGAGGCCGATGATGCGGCGCTTGTGGCCGGTGACCTCGGTGGTGTATTCCACCAGCTCGCGCAGGGTATAGGTGCGCGGACCGCACAGCTCGTAGGAGCGGCCGTAGGCGTCGCGCTCGTCCAGGCTGTTGATGAAGGCGCGGGCTACGTCGCCGACGTACACCGGGCTGAAGCGTGCATTCGGCGTCGGCAGCGGGAAGAAGCCCGGGGCTAGCCTGAGCAGCCTGGCGAAGCGATTGAAGAAGCTGTCGCCCCGGCCAAAGATCACCGAGGGCCGGAAGGTGGTGGTGGCGAGCTGCGAGGAGTTGGCGTCCAGCACTAGCGCCTCGCCCTCAGCCTTGGTCTGCTGGTACTTGCTGGGTGCGTCGCTGGCGGCGCCAAGAGCGCTCATGTGCAGCAGGCGGCGGATGCCGGTCTGGCGGCAGATGTCCACGATCTGGCGCGGCAGCTCCACATGCACGCGCCGGAAGGTGCGGCCGTCGCGATGCGGATCGTTGAGGATGCCGACCAGGTTGATGACCACATCCGACTCGCCGAAGTGCTTGCGCAGCACGGTTGGGTCGTGGATGTCGGCTTCCACCAGCTCCAGGCTGGGAATGACTAGCAGGTCGCGGTTGCGTTCGCGGTTGCGGGTCAGCACCCGGATGGATACGTTCTCCTTGCCGAGGGCGCTGGCCAGATGCCGCCCGACGAAGCCGGACCCACCAAGAATGCAGATTCGTCGCTTGCTCATGGTTGCCTCTTACTTCTCATGCTTGTACGAGCAGGAAAAAGCTTCCAGCTGTCTGATCCGCAACGACCGTGGAAGGGATAGTTTAAGGCATGCGGATGCTTCGTGGCGGGAAGGCCGAGGCGGCCGTGGCTGGTTTGGCTGGCCGTGGGGAGCGCAGGCTGCGCAGCCGATGAGACGGGGTCCGTCGGCGGGATGCTCCCGCCGACGGCGCTGAGGATCAAGTGATTCCCAGCTTCTTTTCCAGGTAGTGGATGTTGGTGCCGCCGCGCTGGAAGTTGGTGTCGGCCATGATCTCCTGGAGCAGCGGGACATTGGTCTTGATGCCCTCGATGACCAGCTCCGACAGCGCCATGCGTATGCGGGCGATGGCGGACTCCCGGGTGTCGCCGTGGGCGATCAGCTTGCCGACCATGGAATCGTAGTAGGGCGGCACGTGATAGCCGCTGTAGAGGTGCGACTCGACCCGGATGCCGGCGCCGCCGGGCGCATGGAATTCCTCCACCTTGCCCGGCGAAGGGATGAAGGTGTGCGGATCTTCGGCGTTGATCCGGCATTCGATGGCATGGCCCTGTATGCGGACATCCGACTGCTTGTAGCGCAGCGGCTGCCCGGCCGCGATCAGCAGCTGCTCACGGACGAGGTCGATGCCGGTCACCATCTCCGTCACCGGATGCTCGACCTGGATCCGGGTGTTCATCTCGATGAAATAGAATTGGCCGTCCTGGTAGAGGAACTCGAAGGTGCCGGCGCTGCGGTAGTCCAGGCGGCGGCAGGCCTCGACGCACAACTCGCCGATGCGCTGGCGTTCTTCCTCACTGATGCCGGGGGCCGGGCTTTCCTCGATGACCTTCTGGTGGCGGCGCTGCATGGAGCAGTCGCGCTCGCCTAGATGGATCACGTTGCCCTGTCCGTCGGCCAGCACCTGCACCTCGATGTGACGCGGGTTGTCGAGGAATTTCTCCATGTAGACGGTACTGTTGCCAAAGGCCGTGCGGGCCTCGGAACGCGTCATGGCGATGGCTGACAGCAACTGGTCCTCGCTGTAGACCACCCGCATCCCGCGGCCGCCGCCGCCGCCTGAGGCCTTGATGATCACCGGGTAGCCGATCTCGGCGGCGATCCGCAGGTTCTCGTCGTCGTCGTCGCCCAGCGGGCCGTCGGAGCCCGGCACGCAGGGGATGCCGGCCTCGCGCATGGCGTTGATGGCGGAGACCTTGTCTCCCATCAGACGAATGGTCTCTGGCCTGGGGCCGATGAAGATGAAGCCGGAGCGCTCGACCCGCTCGGCGAAATCGGCGTTCTCGGCCAGAAAGCCGTAGCCAGGGTGGATGGCGACGGCGCCGGTCACCTCGGCGGCGGAGATGGTGGCGGGAATGTTGAGGTAGCTCTGGCCCGACTGCGGCGGGCCGATGCAGACTGACTCATCAGCCAGTCGCACGTGTTTGAGGTCGCGGTCCGCGGTGGAATGCACGGCGACCGTCTTGATACCCAGCTCGCGGCAGGCGCGCAGGATGCGTAGCGCGATTTCGCCGCGGTTGGCAATGACGATTTTTTCAAGCATGGAAGAGTGCGTGTCCCGTTGGCGAACGTTATTCGATGACGAACAGCGGCTGGTCGAACTCGACCGGCTGGGCGTTTTCGACCAGGATGGCCTTGATGACCCCATCCTTGTCCGCTTCGATCTGGTTCAGCATCTTCATGGCTTCGATGATGCAGAGCGGATCGCCAACCTTGACCCGGGTTCCGACCTCAACGAAGGGCTTGGCGCCCGGCGCCGGCGCACGGTAGAAGGTGCCGACCATGGGGGAGCGGACGACGTGGCCTTCCGGCAGCTCGGATGCCGGGTCGGCAGCCGCCTCCTGGGCAGGCGCCGCCGCCGGGATGGTGTAATGCTGCACGGTGGGCACCGCAGGGCCGCTGGGGGTGCGGGTGATGCGCACCGATTCCTCGCCTTCCTTGATCTCGATTTCGTTGATCCCGGACTCCTCCAGGAGCTCGATCAGGCGTTTGAGTTTGCGGATATCCATCAGCGTGAATCCTTACTTGTTCTTCTGAAGGTGGTTCAGGGCAGCCTTCAGAGCGAGTTCATAGCCAAATGCGCCGAAGCCGGTGATGACCCCGACGGCGATGTCCGATAGGTAAGAGCGTTGCCGGAACGCCTCCCGGGCATGCACGTTGGAAAGGTGCAGCTCGATGAAGGGGATGGCGACGCCGAGCAATGCGTCGCGCAGTGCCACGCTGGTGTGGGTGTAGGCGCCGGGGTTGAAGATGATGAAGTCCGTGCCATCGTCGGCGGCGGCGTGGATTCGCTCGATCAGGGCATGCTCGGCATTGCTCTGGAAGCACTGCAACGCCGCGCCGGCCTCCTGCGCCAGCTTGGCCAGACGAGCCTCGATATCCGCCAGCGTGTCGCTGCCGTAGATTTCCGGCTCCCGCCGTCCCAGCAGATTCAAATTCGGCCCGTTGAGTACAAGCAGCTTCGCCATCGTTTCCTCGTACGCCTCCAGCGCAGCATGTGCGCTGTCAGCGGATTCTGGCGGAAGCCGAGCGGGTTGTCCACCACATCGCTGCAGTTTCCGTGGAGTTTGCCGGATTTTCAGGCCAAATTCGCGACAAAGTCACAACAGCGACGTGACCAGCTCGAGCAGCTGTTCGCGCTCCAGCTCGCCGCGGATGATGTGGCGAATGTAGCCTTGACGGTCGACGATGGCCGTGTGCGGCAGCGTTCCGGCATCGTTGCCGTAGAGCAGAGAGACTTCCAGCGCCGACTGGACGCCGTAGAGGACCGGGTAGTTTACCTTGAGCTGATGGACGAAACTGCGGGCTGGATCACGTTTGTCGACGGCAATCCCCACGATTTGCAGGCCCTGCTCGCCCAGCTCTTGCTGGATCTCGACCAGCATAGGGATCTCGCGTATGCAGGGCGGGCACCAGGTGGCCCAGAAATTCAATACCAGCACCTTACCGTCCCATTGGTTGACCGACTGCAGTCGGTCGTCGAGGTCGGGCAGCTGGAATGCCGGACGCGGCTCCGCCCCGGCCGACTGCAGCCGGGATTCATAGAGCATGTAACCGCCGATGCCGGCACCGGCGCCGATCAGGGCGGCCAAGACCATCGATGCCAGCAAGCGACCGTTCATAGCGGTTGAGCCTCGTCAAGCAGGGCCTGGCGCGCCCGAGCGGCGAAGGCAGCCGGCTCCAGGAAGCCCACCACGCGGAACTCGCGGCGCTCGTTGCCGTTGGCATCGTAGAAGATCACCGCGGGGGGCAGGAACACGTCCAGATGATTGAGCAGCGCCTTGTCGTCGTTGCTCATGGCGGTAACGTCAACGGTTAGTAGCAGCGCATCACGCAGTACCTGCTGCACTTCGGGCGCTGGGAAGGTGGTCCGCTCCAGCTGGATGCAGTAGACGCACCAATCGGCGCGTACGTCCAGCATCACCGGGCGGCGGGCGGCACGGGCCTGGGCGAGCGCCGCCTCCAGTTCGGCGACGGTATGCACGCGGCGGGAAGTCGCTGTCACTTGGCCGTCGCCGGGGACGGTCGCGGCGGTGAAGCCGGCCAGGGGGCGCCAGAAATCCGAGCTGCCGCCTGCAGCCCCCAGGAGCAGCAGGCTGCCCCAGATCAGCAGCAGCACGCCGGCGAACTTGCGCAGCCGCAGCAGGCTGCCGGCGTCGCGGGTGATTTGGTCGAAGGCGCCCAAGAAAACTGCGATCCCCAGCAGCAGGGCGCCCCACAGCGCCAGCGCCAGATGCCCCGGCAGCAGCCGCTCCAGCAGCCAGACGGCAACCACCAGGAAGGCGATCCCGAACAATTGGCGGATCCGCTCCATCCAGGGGCCAGAGCGGGGCAAGAAGCGCCCGGCGGCAGTGCCGATCAGCAGCAGCGGTAGGCCCATGCCATTGGCGAGTGTGAACAGCGCAAGGCCGCCGAGCGCATAGTCGCCGGTGGTGCTGATAAAGGCGAGGGCTGCGATCAGGGCCGGACCGGAGCAGGCGCCAACGATGAGCGCCGACAGCACGCCCATGACCGCTGCGCCGATGAAGGTGCCGCCTTTCTGGGCAGCGGACAGCGCGGAGAGGCGGGTTTGCACGGCGGCTGGCATTTGCAGGTTGAAGACGCCGAACATGGACAGCGACAGCAGCACGAACAGGCCGGCGAAGCTGCCCAGGATCCAGGGATTTTGCAGATTGGCTTGGATGGCGATGCCGGAGAAGCCGGCAGCGACCCCGGCCAGGGCGTAGGTGACGGCTGTGGCCTCGACATAGGTCAGCGACAGCAGGAAGGAGCGCAGGCCGCTGCCGCGGTGGCGGTCGCCGGCGATGATCCCGGAGAGGATTGGGATCATCGGGTACATGCAGGCAGTGAAGGCCAGCAGCAGGCCAGCGACGAAGAAGGCTCCCAGGATCAGCGGCAGGTTGCCGCCGGCCAGCAGTGACTGCAGGCGGCTGCCCTCATCGAGCGGCGGGGGCGGGCTGGTTGCCGTCGCCGGCGCGGCCGAGGCCGTGCCGGCGGTCAGCGTCCAGTGCACGGTTTGCGGTGGATAGCAAAGCCCGGCCTCGGCGCAACCCTGGTATTCGATCTGCAGCAAGGCCTGCCGCGTCAGCGGCCGATCCAGCCGCAGGCGGGCTTCTATCGGGCCGTACAATACCTGCATGGGGCCGAAGTAAGGATCGTCCAGCAGCTTGCCTTCCGGCAGCGTCAGCTCGATGATCCGGGCCTCGCCGTTGGGCAGGGCAAAGGCGATCTTGTCGCGGTAGAGATAGAAGCCGTCGCGGGTGTCCCAGCGGGCCAGGACCTCCTGCGGCGCCGCCAGCTCGACGCTGAGCGGGAAGGCTTCCTCGACCGGGGGGAAGCTGGAGGTGACGCTGCCGCCGAACAGCCTGCCGAGTCCGCTGGCTTGGGCGGTGGCCAGCAGCAGGGAGCAGAAAATCAGGGCCAGCAGCGTAAGCCGCGACACGTGGGTCGGCATGGATGGACCTCTGGATCTTATTGATTAGCGCTCGTCTGCAGGGTCACCCAATGCAGATAGTCGCTCAAACCTTTGACCACAGGGACCGCGATGATCTCCGGAAGTTCATACGGGTGCAGGCGCTGGATGGTCTCTTCGGCCCGGCGGTAGGCGGCGGCGGTAGTCTTGACGACCAGCAGCAGTTCGCTGTCGTTGCGGGTCTCGCCTTGCCAGCGGTAGACCGAGGTCAGTCCGGTGACGATGTTGACGCAGGCGGCCGCACCGTCTTCGACCAGCGTGCTGGCGATCTCCTGCGCCGCTTCCATCGTGGGGCATGTGCACAGCAGGACCAGGTGGGACGCATCCTTCACGATGGCTTCCTCCTCAGGTGGCAGAGAGCGTTTCGGCGTGCGGGCTTGAATTGTAGCAGGCTATCCCATAGAGCGGGCCGAGTCGCCAGGGGGCGGTCGATGTCTTGACTCCCCGGTGCGCATGACTATCATTAGCACTCACCAGCTGCGAGTGCTAATAAGCGCGTCTGGCAGACCACAGTTTTCTCATTGCCGAAGTCAAAGCTAAATCCATAGGGAGACAAGGTCCGATGAAAATCCGTCCTTTGCACGACCGCGTAATCATCAAGCGCATGGAAGAAGAGCGCACGTCTCCCGGCGGGATCGTGATCCCCGACACCGCGGCCGAGAGGCCGATTCGCGGTGAAGTGATCGCCGTCGGGAAGGGCAAGGTCCTGGACAACGGCGAAGTGCGTCCGCTTGACCTGAAGGTCGGCGACAAGGTGCTGTTCGGCAAGTACTCCGGCACCGAGGTCAAGGTGGACGGCGAAGAGCTCCTCGTGATGCGCGAGGAAGACGTCATGGCCGTCATCGAAGGCTAAGACGCCTGCCTGAGCGCGCAATTACCAACGATTATCTTGAGGGAACCGGATTATGGCAGCGAAAGAGGTACGCTTTTCCGACGACGCCCGCAGCCGCATGGTAGAGGGCGTTAACATCCTGGCGAACGCCGTCAAGGTCACGCTGGGCCCGCGCGGTCGCAACGT
>Ga0079224_100002305_pt1 | contig 23056 bp, 28 predicted proteins | sample Stecom2015_FD_80414 | JGI IMG/M metagenome (GOLD analysis project Ga0079224, IMG submission 80414) | Agricultural soil microbial communities from Utah to study Nitrogen management - Steer compost 2015 | ecosystem: Environmental > Terrestrial > Soil > Agricultural land | place: USA: Utah... | reverse complement strand
CCGTTCGAGATCTTCATCAACTCCAAGAACATGGACCACTTCCAGTGGATCGTGGCGCTGACCCGGATCATGTCCGCGGTGTTCCGCAAGGGCGGCGACGTGACCTTCCTGGTGGAGGAGATGAAGGCGGTGTTCGATCCGCGCGGCGGCTACTTCAAGTCCGGCGGCGTGTACATGCCTTCGCTGGTGGCCGAGCTGGGCAGCATCGTCGAGGAACACCTGAAGGCGATCGGGATGATCCAGGACCCGGGCATGAGCCCGGAACAGCGCGCGCTGATCGAGGAGAAGCGCGCCGCCTACGCCGCGCTGGAGTCAAAAAAAAACAGTGACGAGCCGGTAGCACCGCGCGACGAGCACAGCGGCGAACTGTTCCCCGAGCCCCGCGTGCACGCCCCGCCGCGCGAGGAGGATGTCGCGGTCACCGGGGATGGCGGGGCCGCGTTCCCGCCCAGCGCCACCATGTGCCACAAGTGCTCGACCAAGGCGATCGTGATCATGGACGGCTGCGCGACCTGCCTGAACTGCGGCTACAGCAAGTGCGGCTAGTCCGCGGGGCCCCGTAACGGGCATCAGCGCAGGTGCCGGGGAACCTCCTCCGGCACCACCCACAGGTAGACCACCGACTCGCCGACCTGCAGCGACTCCTCCGGGGCCCAGTCGCCCATGTGGTAGTTGTGTCCGCCGATGCGCGTACAGGGCGCCAGGGACAGGGTGGAAGCCGGGAAGGGGGCGATGCGGCTCACGCGGTCTCCTCGCCCGCGGGGGGCGGCAGCGCCCCACCTGTGCCCGACTAGAAGCTGACGGTCAAGCCGGCGACCGGTCCCTTGAATTCCTGCCGCAGGCCGAGCATCCCGTCCGACCCGTAGCGGTCGACATCCAGCCGGAACCAGTCGTAGCCGACGTGGACCCCGAAGCGGTCGGTGAAGCGGTATTCGGCGAGCGCCTTGGCGCGGCTGAGGTCACCGTCATAGTCCCCGAAGTCGCCCCAGTCGGCATCGAGGTACTGGCCCTGGAGGATGAAGCGCCAGCGGTCCACGGGTGCAAAGGTCAACCGGGTCCCGACCACCGGTGCGAAACCATCGGCGGTGTCGCGGGCGTCCCAGCGCTCGCCGTCGATCTCGGCGGAGGCACGCGCCTTGGCGCCGGCGTAGGCCACGCCCAGCTGGAGGCCCCAGCTGACCGTGTCCGACTCCACCACCGCAAAGTCATAGGCGAAACTGGCCACCTCGAATTCCACGTCGCCCCCGATGGAACTGCCCGCCGGGATCGTCTCGCCGCCGTAGCTGATGTCCTCGCCCAGGGTCCAGCGCCGGTCCTTGTCGTAGTTGAAGTAGTCGAACACCAGGCGATGGCGGTCGCCAAGGCGGAACTGGCCACCGATCCGCGGCACGACCTCGTCACCGCCGAAGTCGAAATCCTCGCGGAAGCTGATCGGCTCTCCTTCGAACTCGCCGTCGCCCCGGAGCTGGCTCTCGGCATCCGCCGACATGGCGCCAATGCGCAGGATCACCCGCTCTTCGTCGATGGCGTGGGCAGGAAGGGCCAGAAGGGCAGCTGCGCCGCCCAGGGTGAGGGTCAAAAGAGTCTTGCAGGACATGTGCGCCTCCGTGGGGAACAGGCCCCGTATGAGGCCCGTCCCACGGTCGTGCCGGCGTGAACCGCGGCGCTTACTCCGGAGCGCGGCGGAAGCGGTACACCAGCGCCCCCAGCAGCAGGGCGACCAGACCGGCCAGCAGGTTTTCCACCCGCGCGCTGCCCAGCAGCCCGATCGAAAGCAGCAGGGCGAGGACCGGGATCAGCGGGCCGCCGGGCAACTGCATCGCGCCGGGCGCGGTGCCATAGCGGCGCTGCAGGACCAGCACCGAGCCGGCGGTGCCGATGTAGGTCAGCAGCCTTGCCACCACCGACAGCAGGGCAAGCTGGACGAAGGAGCCGGTCAGCGCCAGCGCCAGTGACAGCACGCCCAGGGTCAGGACCGCCGCGGCGGGGGTGCGAAAGCGGGGGTGCACCCTGGCCAGCCAGCGCGGCCCGAACCCGTCCATCGCCAAGGCATGCAGGTAGCGCGGACCCATCATGATCGTGTTGCTGTTGGTCCCCAGGATCGACACCGTCGCGCCGATCGTCAGGATCAGCGCCAGCCAGCCACCGCCGAACAGCGCGGCCGCGTCCGCCAGCGGCGTCTGCGACTGGCCCAGGGCAGGCAGGGTGCCCAGCGCCACCCACTGCACGGCGAAGTAGATGAGGGTCACGGTGGCGATCATCGCCAGCAGGGCGAACGGCACGTCGCGCCTGGGGTTGCGGTACTCCCCGGCAGCCGCCGGCAGGTTCTCGAATCCGGCGTAGGCGAACAGCAGCAGCAACGCCGCCTCCCCCAGGTCACGGACCGGGATCGGGCTGGGCACCGGTGCGGCGATCGACATGTCGACGTACATCGCGCCAATGCCGATGAACATGGCCAGTGGCAGCAGCTTGGCGATTGCCAGGAACACCCCGGTACGGGCCGCGGCACGCACCCCGACGATGTTGACGCCGACCAGGAAGGCCAGCGAGCCGACCACGATCGCGATCCGCAACGCGCCGCTGGCCGCACCTGGCCAGAAATGGGTCACTGCCTCGGCCAGGCCGTTGCTCAGCGCGGCCGCGCTGGCGATCCGGGTCAGGAACAGCATCCAGCCGACCTCGAAGCCGACGAAGGACCCGAAGGCCTCGCGCGCGTACAGGTAGCCGCCGCCGGGCTGGTCGAAATAGCTGGACGCCTGGGCATAGCACAGCACCAGCAGCGCCACGGCGGCGCCCGCCAGGAGGACCGCCCAGAGGCTGGCAGGGCCGAGCAGGAGCGCCGCGGCGGCGGGAAGCAGGTAGATGCCGCTGCCGATGACGTCATTGATCGCAAGGCCGAACAGCTGCCAGCGCCCGACTGCCCGCCGGAGGGTCGGAGTATCCTCGGGGACCTGTGCCGACGAAATTGCCAATGTGCTCTCCCCGGACTCGTGCTCGCACGGCAGAGTGCATGAACGGGACCACAGCGTCCATCCGCCGGCCCCCGGCCAGCTGCGCGGGGTGGCAGGTTCCGGATCGAGGCGGGTGCGAAGGCGCTTGGGCGACCGTGCACGCGCACCGCGCGCAGGCATGAAAAAGGCCGCCGGGATGCCCGGCGGCCTTGTTCCTTGCCCTGGCGGGTGGATCAGAAGTCGTAGCGCAACTGCACCTGGGCCAGGTCGACGTCGACATCATCCATTTCAAAGCGGCTGTACTCACCGCGCAGCGCGAGGCTGTCGTTGAAGCGGTACTGCACGCCCAGGCCATAGACCGGGTCCGTGCCGTCGGCGTCGGCGCGCACTCCGCCGAGCTCGGCTTCGGCGTCCCAGTGGTGGAAGCCGACCCGGCCATAGCCGGAGAAATTCGAGGTGAACGGCAGCGTGCCGACAGCGGTGAGCGAGACGGTGTCGGCCTCGAGCCTGCCGTCGACGCCGTTGATGCTGTCCTCGATCTCGCCAAAGTCGGTGTAGCCCAGTTCAAAGCCGAAGTGGCGGGTCGCCTGATAGCCGCCGAACACCTGGTAAGCGGTGTCGTCTTCATCGATCGGCCCTTCGTCGATCATGGCCTGGCCCACGCCCACGCCGGCGTAGAAGCCGGTCGGCTCGGCCGCCTGGGCGCCGAAGGAGGCGGCGCCAAGCGCCAGTGCCAGAAGGGTGGCGGATATGGTGTTGGTCTTGCTCATGCTGTTGCTCCTGATTGCCGGCGTCCCGAAGGGGAGGGAATGGAACGCCAAGGACCGCGGTGGAGATGTGCCACTGCGGCGTTGCGTCCCAATCTGGCGTCACCGGCTTGCAACGCAAAGCGTGCAAGGCAATATCCAGCTTTCCGGAAATGGAACGTCGCGATGCCCCGATCCATGACAGCCCCCACGGCTGGCCGCACCAGGACGCTGCGCGCCGCTGCCCTCGTGATCGCCACGGTCTTGCTGGCCGCCTGCGCCAGTGCGCCACAACGCAACCCGATCGCGCTGTGGGAGGGATCGCCCAACCACAGCACGCGCTGGGCACGGGCGATCGTGTTGCACCACACCGCGATGGACAGCGCCGAAGGCGCAATCCGCACCCTGCAGACCGCCAACTCGGGCGGGCCGGTGAGCGCGCATTACCTCGTCGGCGAAGACGGGAGGGTCCACCAGCTGGTCGCCGACGGTGACGCCGCCTGGCATGCGGGCAACAGCCGTTGGGCCGGAGTCGACGAGCTCAACGCCTGGTCGATCGGGATCGAGCTGGACAACGACGGCCGCGAGCCGTTTCCGCCGGCCCAGATCGAGGCGTTGCTGGTGCTGCTGGAAGACCTCAGTGTGCGCCTGCGCATTCCCCGGCACATGGTCGTCGGGCACTCGGACATCGCACCCACCCGCAAGGACGACCCGAGCGTACAGTTCCCCTGGCAGGCGCTGGCACGGGCGGGCTTCGGGTTGTGGCCGCGCGAGCCACTGGTGCCCGCCCCGGCGGGCTTCGACCCATGGGTTGCCCTGCGGCTGGTCGGTTACGACCTCAGCGACCCTGAGGCAGCCCTCGCGGCATTCCACCGGCGGTTCCGCGGCAACGACGCCCGTGAGTGGCTGCCCGGCGATGCGGAGATCCTGTTCGACCTGCAGCAGCAGTTGCTCGGCCTGCCTGCGCATGCGCCCATGCCGGTGACGGACTGAGCGCCCGACCGCCGCACTCACCCGCCTTCCACGCCCCTCGGCGGACCCTGCATGCCGGGCCAAAAGCAGTGGAGACCGGCATGAAGACCCACACGCTCCTGGCGGCGGCGCTCGCCGCCCTCCTGTTCCCGCTCGCGGCCTCGGCGCAGGCCGCCGCGGCGGATCCGACCCAGGGCGAGCCGGAGCTGCCGCCCATGGCCAATCCGGCCACGCCGCCGACGGACGATCCGAGGGTGCCGACCGCCGAGCAGCTCGAGGAGCCCATGACCACGCCGCCCGAGCCTGATGTGCCGCCCCCCGACATCCCGGACCAGGCGCCGCTGGACCCGGTTGACCGCTGGGGGCAGCTGGATGCCGATGGCGACGGCCGGATCAGCAGCGAGGAGGGACGGATCGATGCCGACTTCCACTCGAGCTTCGAGATGATGGACGCCAACAGCGACGGCTTCATCGACGGCAACGAGCTGGAGCACGGCGCCGGCGACGGGCAGGGTGATGACGGGCAGGGTGACGCGGGTGGCCCCCTGGACGGGCAGGACACCACCCGGCGTGCCGACCGCGACGACCACACCAAGGTGGTCGGTCGCGACCCCGAACCTCGAAAGGAGGAGTGAGTGCGGTCAGCCCTCGCCCGGCTCCGGGCTTGTCGTCGCGCTTGAAGCGGGGGCGGGCGGCGGAGCCAGCCGCAGGAGCCGTCCGTCGTCCCCGTCCTCAAGTACCCAGATCGCGCCGTCGCCGTCCTGCTCGACGGCGCGGACACGCTTGCCGTCCAGGCCGATCCGTTCCGCTTCGCGCGCACTCTCCTTATCGATCTCGACCCGGACCAGCGCCTGGGCCGACAAGCCGGCAATGAACGCATTCCCCTGCCACTCCGGGAACGCCTCGCCGGTATAGACAAGCAGGCCGGCCGGGGAAATCACCGGCGTCCAGTCCAGTACCGGGGCAATGAATTCCGGGCGGGTGTCGTGGTCCGGGATCGGGCGGCCGTCGTAGTGGTCGCCATTCGATACCAGGGGGTAGCCGTAATTGCCTCCGCGTTCGATCAGGTTGAGCTCGTCGCCCCCCTTCGGGCCCATCTCGACTTCCCACAAGCGGCCTTCGGCATCGAAGTCGATGCCCAGCGGGTTGCGAAGTCCCAGTGCCCAGACCTGCGCGGCGACGCCGCCCTGTCCTGCGAAGGGGTTGTCATCGGGAATGCTGCCGTCGTCCTTGAGTCGCAGCAGCTTGCCCATGTTCGACTCCATGTCCTGCGCCGGATCGAATTTCTGCCGGTCACCCGAGCTGATCCACAGGTAGCCATCCGGGCCGAACAGCAGCCGGTGCGCATAGTGGCCCTGGCCGCGCACCTTCGGCACCTGGCGCCAGATGACCTCCAGGTCGACCAGCTCCGGACCGTCCCCGTCGCTCACCAGGCGGCCCCGGGCAACCGCCGCCCCCCGGGTGTCGGCATCGCCCGCCTCGGCATAACTGAGGTAGACAAGCCCGTTGTCGGCAAAGCCGGGATGCACCGCGACGTCGCCCAGCCCGCCCTGCCCGCCATAGGCGACCTCCGGCACCCCGCCCACCGCCGTGGCTTCTCCACTGTCGGGGTCGACCAGTTGGAGCGTGCCGGCTTTCTCCGTCACCAGTAGCCGCCCGTCGGGCAGGAACGCCATCGCCCAAGGCTCCTCGAATGCGCCGAACGCCTCCACGACGAAGGGGCCGGCGGGCTCACTGGGTTGTTGCTGGACCGGGGCACTGTTGCCCGGACCACTGCAGCCGGCCAGGACGGCGAGGCAGGTGAGGGCCAGCAGGCGCTGGGGCAGGCGGAAGGAAGTACGCATGGGAAACTCAGCTTGCCGAGGAAGGAGCCTCGAACGGTAGCCGCACGCCGCCGGCGCTGGCAATTTGCGGGTCCACCCGCGGGAGCAGTTCGGCCGGAGCGTCGAGCACCACCAGGATCTCACCCTTCTGGATGCGTTCCTCGAAGCGGCGCCGCACCGGGTCCGGCAGGGTCGAGCCCATCAGTGCCGCCGACCAGGAACCGATCGCGGCGCCCGCCAGGGTGGTGGCGGCCGCGCCCGCCAGGGTGATCCCCAGCGGCGGGATCGCGACCGCGACGAGGCCGGCCAGCAGCCCGGCGCCGGCACCCAGGCCAGCCCCCTTGGCGGCGGCCGGCAACATGTCGCTGTCGGCTTCCTTCCTGTCGTCGGGAACCGATTCCATTTCGATGTCCGAGCGTGCGACCAGCAGGACGTCGGCGTCCCGGACCCCGGCGCTGCGTGCCGCGGCAATGACGCGCTGGGCCGTCGGCAGGTCGGGTGTGGTGTACACGTGGCGGGTCTTCATGAAGCCTCCTTCGTGTGTGTCGGGCCACCGCCGGGCGGCAGGCCAGCATCGGGTCCATGCGGTGACTTGGTGGTGATGGCACGGAGAAGGCGGCGAGGCCTGGCATCCGTGAGGATTCCGTTGGCATTCAGATTGCCCAGCGCGCCCCGCGACGAGGAAAGCCTTGATGCCAAAGGACCCCGCACGCCGGGCTTGCACAGTGCCGCGCCAAGCGGGTTAACGCCGCGTCGACGCCACGGGTCAAGGCAGACGAGCCGTTCATGCCCATGCCTGCAGGGTCTGCCTGCGCCTGACCCAACCCGGGGCCGGTGCGAAACAGACCACAAAGACGAGGTTGTCCATATGAAGACCAATATCCGCTTCCTGACCCCTGCGCTTGGCCTGGCCATTGCCCTCGCCGCTCCGGTCGCCTTCGCGCAGGACGCCGATCCCGCCGCCGCTCCGCAGGCCACCAGCTGGAATGACGTGGACGCCGACGGCAACGGCGTGATCAGCGCCGAGGAGTCGGCCGCCGCTCCTGCCCTCGCCGAGGTATTCGCCGAGGCCGATGCCAACGCCGACGGTGAGCTGACCGGGGAGGAGTACCGCGCCTTCGTCGCCGCCGGGCAGGCCGAAGCGGCGGCGGGAAGCACCGCTGCCGATGCTGGCGAGTCGTATGACGACGGCAGCACCGAAGAGCCCACCACCGAGGTCGAGGGCGACATCGAGCAGTAACGCGGCCCGCAGGGCACGCAGTGGAAGGGCGGCGTTCGCGCCGCCCTTCCTGTTTGCAACACGCGTATGGCCGCGCGGGGCGCGCGGAAGCGATACTGCACCGATGGGACATATCGCGATGGTCGGCTTCGATGCCGACGACACACTCTGGCGCAGCCAGGACTACTTCGACGACGCGCAGCTCGAGTTCGAGGCGATCGTGGCGCGTTACATCGATCTGGAGGACAAGCGCGTCCGCCAGCGGCTCTACGAGGTGGAAGGCGGCAACATCGGCGTGTTCGGCTATGGCGTGAAGGGCATGGCGCTGTCGATGATCGAGGCCGCCGTCGAGCTGACCGATTCGAAGATCCGCGCCGGGGACATCGGCAGGATCATCGACCTGGCCAAACGCCTGCTCCGGCACCCCGTGGAGCTCCTGCCCGGCGTGCGCGAAGCGGTGGAGGAAATTGGCAGCCGCTATCCGCTGGTGCTGATCACCAAGGGCGACCTGTTCCACCAGGAGGCCAAGGTCCGCCAGTGCGGGATGGCCAGGTTGTTCCGCCGGATCGAGATCGTCAGCGAAAAGGAGCCGGACACGTACGCCCGGCTCTTCGAGGAGTTCGGTCTCCCGGCCTCGCGCTTCGCGATGGTGGGCAACTCGGTGCGTTCGGACATCCTGCCGGTGCTTGGTCTCGGCGGGTGGGCGGTCCACGTGCCATACCACAGCACCTGGGTCCATGAGCAGGCCGACACGCCGGACGAGGGGCACCGCCGACTGTGTACCGTCGCCAGCGCCGCCGACGTGCCGGCAGCGCTTGAGGAGCTGGCGGGCCGGGCGAGTTCGCAGTCCGCCTGACAGCGCCGGCCATGTTGCAGGATCGTTCATGTGGCCCGGGGCATGTTCAAGCCACACACCCGACGAGGACGCTGCCCATGATCGCAATGCGACTGTTCGCCCCTGTCCTGGCCCTGGCACTTGGCGCGCTGGCCGTGTCCGCTCCCGCTCCGGCGAAAGCGGGCGACGACCTGGTCCGGGTCATCGTCGACGTTGCCGACGTGGTCCTGCGGGGTGGCCAGCCGTACTACCGCCACGGTCATTACGGCCACAACGACCGCCTGATCGTGGTGCGCGACCGCCACGGCCGGGCCAGCTACTACCGCCACGTGCCACGGCACCACTACCGGGGCAGCCCGCCGCGCGGCGTGGCGCACGGCTACTACCGCAACGGACCGGGCAAGGCGAACTGCAACAGCAACGGCAAGTGCAAGGTCACCTATTACGACCCGCGGCACGACCGCAAGCGGCACGCCCGCAACGACCGCCGCCACCGCGGCTGGTAAGCCACCGAAGGCCGGCCCTGCGCCGGCCTTCACGTTTCTGCGCTAGCCTTTGCCGCCGTCCCCGATCGGAGCTCCAGGAATGCGTTTTCCGCCCGTCGCCCTCCCTGGCCTGCTGGTGGCCGGGCTTGCCTTCGCTCCCGGGCCTGGCGCGGCGCAGGAGTTGATGGATTGCCAGCTGCGCTATGAGCTTTCGGGCTGGTCGGCGTTCTACAAGACCGGGTCCGGCAGCGGCACGGTGAGCTGCAGCAACGGCCAGTCGATGCCGGTGAAGATCCGCACCAAGGGTGGCGGGCTCAGCTTCGGCAAGACCCGGATCGTCGACGGGCGCGGCGAGTTTTCCGGCGTCCGCAACCTCGATGAAGTCCTCGGGGCGTACGCCACGGCGGAGGCCCACGCCAGTGCCCGGCGCAGCGCGGCTGCGCACGTGATGACCAAGGGCGGGGTTTCCCTCGCGCTGGCGGGCAAGGGTGAGGGCTGGAGCCTGGGCGTTGCGTTCGGAAAATTCGTGATCGAACGCTGAGCGCTGTTGAACGCTGGCCCAGCGGCAGGCTCCCGGGCAGGCCCGTTTCAGAGGGGGTTAACCCGGCCTCGCCAAGGATGGCAGCCCCTGCCCACTGCCCCGGATCGCCGGATGTCCCACGCGTTCGCACCTGGCAATCGAAGCAACGTGACGCGCCGCATGGTCGCGCTGGCGAGCGGCCTGGCGGCGCTGCTCGGTACCGGCCACGTGGTCGCCCAGGATTTCGCATTTGGCTGGGATCCGCGCACCGGTGATGCCTGGGTCGATACCTGGCTGGGCGACGTCAACGAGTACGGGACCCGCTACCGCGATCCCTTCATCGACGAGATGGTCCGCTACCACGCCGCGCCGCGGGCGCTCGTGGTCGAGTTGCTGGAGGCCCGCTGGGCGCCGGGCGATATCTACTACGCCTGCGCCATCGCGCAGGTCATCGGGCGCCCGTGCCGCCACGTGGTCAGCGAGTGGGAGCGCCATCACGGCGACGGCTGGGGAGCGCTGGCGGAGCGGCTGGGCGTCAAGCCGGGTTCGGCGGGATTCCACCGCCTCAAGCGCGGCTTCGTCCCCACCTACGACCGCTGGTCGCGTCCGATCTACATCGATGGCGACATGCGCGACGAGTATCCCGGGCGCAAGGTGATGCCCGGCCTGGGGCACGGGCCGTCGGCGGGCCCGCGGGCAAAAGACGACTGAGCGGGGCGTTGCATCGCCGGTACAATCCCGGCCCAGCCGCGGAGCGGCCGCGCGCTGCCCGTCGCGCCGCCGCGCCGGTACCAGACCAATCGGGATAGCCCGTTGCCAGCACCGCAAGCAAACCGCTACGACGCCTCGCTGCGCCTGTCCGTCGCGCCCATGATGGACTGGACCGACACCCATTGCCGGGTCTTCCACCGGATCCTCGCGCCCAATGCGCGGCTGTATACCGAGATGGCCCATGCCAATGCGGTGATCCATGGCGACCGGGCGCGGCTCCTGGCGATGGACCCTTCCGAGCATCCGGTGGCGCTCCAGCTCGGTGGCAGCGACCCGGCGTTGCTCGCGCACGCGGCGCGGATCGGCGCGGAGCTCGGGCACGACGAAATCAACCTCAACTGCGGCTGCCCGTCCGACCGGGTGCAGGCCGGGCGCTTTGGTGCCTGCCTGATGCGCGAGCCGGCACTGGTCGCCGACTGCGTGGCGGCGATGATCGCGGCCTCCGCGGTGCCGGTGACGGTCAAATGCCGCCTGGGGGTGGACGACGACGACGAGTACGAGCGCTTCCTCGGCTTCATCGATACCGTCGCCCAGGCCGGTTGCAGGACCTTCGTCGTGCATGCTCGCAATGCCTGGCTGCAAGGCTTGAGCCCGAAGGAAAACCGGGACATACCGCCGCTGCGCCACGACTGGGCATGGCGGCTGAAACGTGAGCGGCCGGACCTGCTGGTGGTGGTCAACGGCGGCATCGCCGATGCGGCGACCGCCGAAGCCCAACTGGCGCACCTGGACGGCGTGATGCTCGGTCGCGCGGCGTACCACGACCCCTACCTGCTGCACGAGCTGGACTGCGCCTGGTACGGCGGCAGTCCGCGTCCGAGGGCTGAGCTGCTGCGGCGGATGCGGCCGTATGTCGAGGCCCGGCTTGCCGCCGGCGTGCCGCTCAAGCACATCACCCGGCATGTGCTCGGGCTGTTCTCGGGTCAGCGCGGCGGACGTGCGTTCCGGCAGGTGCTGAGCGAAGGTGCACACCTGCCGGGCGCGGACTGGGGTCTGCTGGAGCGCGCCCTCGAGCCGACCGGGTGAAAGCCCTGAGGGAGACATGGGCGACGGGCGATGCGAGACTGAACGCGACAACGCCGTGAAGAAAAAGTTCAGATCGGATTCACCACAGTGTTCCAATGATGGAATGCCGCTTGGCTCCGGTCCCGTTTCTCCGTCCATGCCGCTTCGTCCCGCCCAATGTGTCGTACCCATGCTGGTGCTCCTCATCGCCGCCACGGCGAGCGGTGACGCGTGGGCGCAGCGCACCCGCGACAAGGCGCGCGAATCGCACCGGGACCTGATCCGGCGGCCGGCACCCGAAGCCGAGGCGCGGCGCCGGCACCGCGGCAGCGCCAACCAGCAGCAGGCGTTGTCGGATGCGGTGCGGCGGGTCGAACGGCGCACCGGCGGCCAGGTGCTCAGTGCCGAGCTCGTCCCCTACGACGGCCGCGACATCAGCCGGATCAAGGTGGTGGATTCCAGCGGCCGGGTGCGCGTGTACCTGGACGACCCGGTAGGCAGCCACGGAACGCGCCGTATACGCAGCGACGACAACTGAGGCGCCACTGTTCGGTTAGGATCCCTGTTCAGGGAATTCATATCCGAGGAGTGACCATGCGTATCCTGCTGGTGGAAGACGAAGCCCCGCTGCGCGAGACGCTCGCAGCCCGGCTCAAGCGCGAAGGCTTCGCGGTGGATGCTGCTCAGGACGGCGAAGAAGGGCTGTACATGGGTCGCGAGGTCCCCTTCGACCTCGGCATCATCGACCTCGGCCTGCCCAAGATGTCGGGCATGGAGCTGATCAAGGCGCTGCGCGACGAGGACAAGAGCTTCCCGATCCTGATCCTGACCGCCCGCTCCAGCTGGCAGGACAAGGTCGAGGGCTTGAAGCAGGGGGCGGACGATTACCTCGTCAAGCCATTCCATGTCGAGGAACTGCTGGCGCGCATCAATGCGCTGGTCCGGCGGGCCGCGGGCTGGAGCAAGCCGACCCTGGAGTGTGGACCGGTGATGCTCGACCTGGCCGCGCAGACGGTCAGCGTGCATGGCCAGAACGTCGACCTGACCAGCTATGAGTACAAGGTGCTCGAGTACCTGATGATGCACGCCGGCGAGCTGGTCTCGAAGGCCGACCTGACCGAGCACATCTACCAGCAGGATTTCGACCGGGATTCGAACGTGCTGGAGGTCTTCATCGGCCGGCTGCGCAAGAAGCTGGACCCGGAAGGCACCCTGAAGCCGATCGAGACCGTGCGTGGCCGCGGATACCGCTTCGCGATCCCGCGCAGCGGAGAGTAGTCGCCCGTTGCCCCAGTGCGCCAACCGGCTCGCACCGGCCGGCGCCAGCCGCTAACCTCCCGCCATGTCCATCATGAACTGGGGCCGGCCGCGCTCGTTGCAGGCGCGCCAGGTGATGGCCGCCAGCATCGGACTGGTGGCCTTCCTGGCGCTGGCCGGCGTGGCGCTGGACCGCGCCTTCCTCGAAACGGCCGAGAACAACCTCTACCAGCGCATGCGCAGCTTCGCGCTGGCCTACGCCGACAGCGACTTCGCCCGCGACGGCACCTTCATCCCGCCCTACACGCCGCCGGATCCGCGCTTCGAGCGCCCCGGCAGCGGGCTGTACGCCGAAGTGGTGCTGGATGACCAGCACTGGGACTCGTCGTCAGCGGTCGGTCCGCTGCTGCCCGACGGCGACATGCTGGCGGTCGGCCAGGAAGTGTTCGATGGGCCGCTGGAGATCGTCGAACTCAATGGCGAGGTGGGCCATGCCTACCGCTATGGCCGCGGCTTGATCTGGGCCGGCACCGACGCCGACGAGGGCGAGGTGCCGTACACCGTCTACATCCTCGAGGACACCACCGCGCTGAGCCGCCAGGTGGAGGTGTTCCGTGCCGCGTTGTGGCGGTACCTGGGAGGCGCCGGGCTCATCCTGCTGCTGGTCCAGGTGCTGATCCTGCGGTGGAGCCTGCGACCGTTGCGCCGCGTGATCTGGGACCTCAAGCGCGTCCAGCGGGGCGACGCCTCGCGGATGAGCGAGCGCCACCCGCGCGAGCTGGAGCCGCTGGCAGAGAGCATCAATGCCTTCATCGAGAGCGAGCGCGAGAATCTCGAGCGGCAGCGGAACACCCTGGCCGACCTGGCCCACAGCCTGAAGACGCCGCTGGCGGTGCTGCGCACCCGGCTTGACGCGGATGCGTCCGAGGGCGAGCTGCGCAAGGAAGTCGACATCCAGTTGCGACGCATGACCGAACTGGTGTCCTACCAGCTGGCCCGAGCGGCGTCCGGCGGCCATGCGCTGTTCTCGGTGCCGGTGGACATCGAGCCGGAAGCGGAGGCGCTGGTGAAGAGCCTGGAAAAGGTCTACGCGGCCAAGGGCGTGCTGTGCGAGTTCGAGCTTGCGGAGGGCGTGCAGTTCCACGGCGAGCGCGGCGACCTGCAGGAACTGCTGGGCAACCTGCTGGAGAACGCATTCAAATGGGCGTCATCGCGGGTGCTGCTGACCGCGAGGCACTCCGAATGCGAACCCGGCCGCCGGCCCGGCCTGGTGCTGGTGGTCGAGGACGACGGGCCCGGCATCGACGCCGACAAAGTGGCCACGGTGTTGCAGCGTGGGGTCAGGGGCGACGAGCGCGTGCATGGCCATGGAATCGGCCTGGCGATCGTGCAGGACATCATCCGCGGCTATCGCGGCACGCTGGACGTGACGCGCTCGGACGAGCTGGGCGGCGCCCGGTTCGAGGTACAGCTGCCCTCCAGGCTCTAGCTTGCTCCTGCCGGTGCGAAGGGGGAAGGCCCGTAGAGCCGCTCCAGGTGCGATGCCACCGCGGGCATGGCAATGCGAAGCGCGACCGGATCGCTGAAGTGGTATTCGGTGGCGACTGCGAAGAACTCTTCTTCGGCCTCGGCGGCGTAGGGATCGATGGTGGTCTCCTCGCCAGCCTCCAGCTGCCCGCGAAACGCCTCGAACGCGGCCTGGAAGTCCCGCGCCCACTGCCGCTGCCACGGGCGCGGCAAGGGGGGGGTGCCGTCGAGCACGCCGTCCAGCGCGTCGAGCTTGTGCGCCATTTCATGCGCGGCGACACAGAAGCCGGCCCGCGGATCCTCGCAGTCGGCCTGCACGTCGGCCCAGGACAGCACCAGGGGGCCGGATTCCCAGGCTTCCCCGATCAGCTCGTCGTGCCACTCATGCAACACCCCGGACGCATCGACGTGGCTGCGCTGGACACGGAAGGCCTCCGGATAGACCAGCAGCTGGGACCAGCCATGCAGGCCTTCCTCGCCGAACTCGAGCAGCGGCAGGCAACACAGTGCGGCCAAGAGGCAGCGCTCGGCGTCGTCGAGCTCCAGCCCGCCAAGCGGCGTGATCGTCTTGCGGCCTAGGAAGGCGGAGGCGAGTCCGCGCAGCCGCGCCTGCCGCGTGGCGGGCAGGGCCGAAAGCCAGGGGCCTTGCCGGACCGCGGCGTCCCAGACCGCCTCGGGAATGGGGGCGGGCTGCCCGCGGAGGCGCCGAAGGAGTGCGCGCAAGCGTCGGGTCAGCGCAGCATGCCGGGCAGGAAGCTGCGCCAGCTGTGCGTGGGCAGGCGGTCGCCCGCATCCGCGCCCGAACCCTGCAGGCCCGGCGTCGTCCCGGCCTCGCCGCCCGTGACCCCCTTGTCGGCTGCACCCGGCTTGGAAGGCGTGGCGGCGGCGTGGACTTCGGAGCAGTCGCTGCCGTCGGGCACGCGCGCGGCCTCTGCCGCCAAGGCAGCGGACCCGGGGAGGAACAGCAGCAGGCTGAGGATGATGCGACTCATGCTGACCACCGTTGACAAGTGCCTGACTATAACGCGAACGCCCGGGCGGCGCCGGTGCGGCCAGGACCAGGGTGGACAACGCCCGGTTGTGCAAGATCCGGCCGGGCGCGGCATGCTGCAATCCTTCCTGCCCTCCCGTGCACATGGTCGACCTGCCCGACACCGACCTGATCCTTGCCCGGCTGGCGCCGGCCGTCCGTGCCCGCATGGCGTCGCTGGAGGTACGGGGGAGCGTGGACTCCACCAATGCCGAGTTGCTGCGCCGGCCGATCCCGGAGGGCGGCCTCGCGGCCGTGCTTCTGGCGGACGGCCAGCTTGCCGGGCGGGGGCGGCGCGGCAAGCACTGGGCTTCGCCGCCTGGCGGGAACCTCTACCTGTCGCTGGCTCGGGCGTTCGCGGGAGGGCTGCGACGCCTGGAGGGGCTCAGCCTGGTGGCGGGCGTCGCCGCCGTCGAGGCGCTCCGCGCAATGGGCTACCAGGAGGTGGTGCTGAAGTGGCCCAACGACCTGGTGGTAACGCGTGGCGGTGGCCTGCACAAGCTGGGTGGGCTGCTGGTGGAAGGTGCCGGAAGCGCCGCCGGGGCCGCACGCGCCGTGGTGGGCCTGGGCTTGAACGTCCGGATGCCGGCCTCGGCCTCGGCCGCGATCGACCAGCCCTGGTGCGACCTGGCCGGCCTGGGGGGCCGCGCCCCGGGACGCAGCGAGCTGGCAGCGGCGGTACTGGCGCACTGGGTGCCTGCGCTGGACCTGCTGGACCGGGAGGGCTTTGCCGCGTTCCTGCCGCGCTTCCGTGCACTGGACGTGCTGGAGGGACGCGAGGTGGCACTGCGGCTTGAAGACCGGGTGCTGGCGGGCACCTGCCGCGGGCTCGCCAGCACCGGGGCGTTGCGGGTCCGTCTGGAGGACGGAAGCGAACGGCTGTTCCATTCCGGCGAAGTCAGTGTCCGCAGCAGCGGCAGCACGCTAGGCGCCACGGGGGGCGCGGATGAGGGGGCTGGCCGATGACGGACTGGTTGTTCGACCTCGGCAACACCCGCCTCAAGGCAGCACCGTTGCTGGAGGATGGGCGGGTAGGCGAGGTGGTCGCGATCGCCCATGCCGGGGGCGTGCTCACGGCAGGCCTGGATGCCGCTCTGCCGGCGCACTTCAGGGCGGCCTTCGTGTCCGCCGTTACGGGTCCGGGCCTGCGGCTCGAACTGGCGAAGGCATTGGCGGGGCGCTGCGGCCGGATCAGCTTTGCCAGCAGCGCCGCGCGCCTGGGCCGGCTGGTGGTGGGTTACCCCAGGCCGGAACGCATGGGCGTGGATCGCTTCCTCGCCCTGCTCGCCGCCAGCGCCGAGGGTGGGGGGCCGGCCCTGGTGTGCGGGGTGGGGACTGCACTGACCGTGGACCTGCTGGACGGCGCGGGTCGACATCGGGGCGGAAGGATTGCGCCATCGCCGGACCTGATGCGGGAGATCCTGCATCAGCGTGCCGCGCACCTGCCGCCACAGGGCGGGCACAACACGGGATTCGCCACGGATACCGCGGATGCCCTTGCCTCGGGTTGCGAGGGAGCGGCACTCGGGCTCATCGAACAAAGCCTGTCGGCAGCGGTCCGGCTGTTGGGCGAGGCGCCACGCCTGCTGCTGCATGGCGGCGGTGCGGCGCGGTTGCAGCCGGCGTTGCCCGATGCGTGCCTGCGACCGTCGCTGGTGCTAGACGGACTGGCCCGATGGGCCGGAGGGCAGCCGGCAGCCTGAACGGCCGCTTACAATCGCGGCATGCTGACGCGCGCACTCATCGTCCTGCTGCTGGTCCTGAACCTGGGCGTTGCCATCTGGTGGCTGCTGCGGCCGGCGCTGCCCATCGAGGAGCACCGGCCCGCGGTCGGCAATGCGACACTGCTCGAGCTGGTGGAGGCGCCTGCCGGTCCAGCGGAGGGAGTGGAGGCCGGCCCGGCGGAGGCGCCCGCGCGGGACCCCGCCGACCCGGTACCGGAAGCGTGCCACCGCCTCGGCCCCTTTTCCGACAGCGACGCAGCCGCGGCCGCCCTGGACCGGCTGGCGCCGCAGGTCGTGCTGGCCCGGCTGCGCCGTGAATGGCCGGAGGCGGGCCAAAGCTGGCGGGTCTACCACCAGGGCGCCAGCGTGGACGCCGCGGTCGCGGCGGCGCAGCGAATAGCCGAGGCCGGGTTCGACGATTACTACGTGGTACGCCAGGGCGTGGACGCCGGAACGGTCGCACTGGGCCTGTACCGCTCACGGGCGCGTGCCGACGCCCGCGCCGGCCAGCTGCGCACGGCGGGCTTCGTCGTCCGGGTGTCTCCGGTGGGTGGCGGTGACCCGGCCTACTGGGTCGAGGTCGCGGCGCCCGCCGGCTTCGACCCGGCGCGCGCCGCCTCCAGGGTTGGCGCTGACCGGGCAGAGGAGCTGAGTTGCGACGGGCTCGTTCCGGACCGGCCCGCTCCGGAACAGGAGGCCCGGACAGGCTAGAATCACGGGTTCCGGCCGGCTTAGCTCAGCTGGTAGAGCAACCGCCTTGTAAGCGGTAGGTCGTCAGTTCGATCCTGACAGCCGGCACCAGAGAAGGAGACGCCCATGCCTCGCAGCTATCCGCCCGTTTCGTTGATCGGCGTGCCGACCGATGTCGGTGCAGGCGAGCGCGGGGCGCGGATGGGGCCCGAGGCGCTGCGCATCGCGGGCATCCGTGAAGCCCTGCAGGCGCGCGGCCTGGAGGTGGAGGACCGCGGCAACGTCGCCGGGCCGCCGAACCCGTGGCACGGCCCGGTCAACGGATACCGGCACCTGCCGGAGGTGGCGGAGTGGAACCGCGCGACGATGGAAGCGGTGTATGCCGAGCTCAACCGGGGCCATCTGCCGATCATGCTCGGTGGCGACCACTGCCTCGGCCTGGGCTCCATCACCGCGGTGGCGAAATACTGCCGCGAGCAGGGAAAGAAGCTGCGGGTGCTGTGGATGGACGCGCACACCGACTTCAACAGCGCCGACGCCACGCCGTCCGGGAACATCCACGGCATGCCGGTGGCATGCCTGTGTGGGATCGGCCCGCGCGAGTTGACCCACCTGTCGGGCGAGTCGCCGATGATCCGGCCGGACGAGATCCGCCAGATCGGCATCCGCTCCGTCGACGAAGGCGAGAAGCGCATGGTCCGCGACCACGAGGTCCCGGTCTTCGACATGCGCTACATCGACGAGGTGGGCATGCGCCGGGTGATGCAGGAGGCGCTCGCGGACATGGACGAGGACACCCACCTGCACGTCAGTTTCGACGTGGACTTCCTCGACCCGTCGATCGCACCCGGGGTGCCGACCACCGTGCCCGGTGGCCCCACCTACCGCGAGGCGCAGCTGGCGATGGAGATGATCTGTGACACCGGCCGGATGGCGTCACTGGACATCGTCGAGCTCAATCCGATCCTGGACATCAGCAACAAGACCGCACTGGTCGCCATCGATCTGGTCGAGAGCCTGTTCGGCAAGTCCACGCTGCTTCGACGTTAGATTGGTGGCAGCGGCGACCCGATCAGGTTGCACGCCGGCTTCACGACACTCCACGCAATGATGCCGCCACGGCCGCTGATCGCGGCCCTTGGCCAACAGGCACATCGCCGACGAGGAGGAAGCCAATGAAGCGTTTGACCACCCTGATGCTGCTGTCGCTGTTTTCGCTGGGCTTGGCCGCCTGCCACACCGTGGCCGGTGCCGGCAAGGACATGCAGTCGGCCGGTGAGGCAGTGGAAGAGACCGCTACGGATTGCCGCGACGGCGACTGCTGAGCCTGTGGAGCCGCGTTATGCGAGCGGGGCCGGAGCGATCCGGCCCTTTCTCGTTCCGGGGCATCGGAACGCCGCATGTGAAGAGCCGGCTTAACGCGGCGACCACCGGGGTTGAACACGAGGCCCACCATTCTGGCGGCAAGGAGCGAACCCCGTTCCCCGAACCAGGAGGTACCAATGAACAAAGACATCATCTCGGGCAAGTGGAGCCAGGTTAAGGGCAAGGCGCAGGCGCGCTGGGGTGACCTGACCGACGACGTGTTCGACGTGGCCGAGGGCAATGCCGAGTATCTGTCGGGCAAGCTCCAGGAGCGCTACGGCTGGAACCGCGAGCGTGCCGACGAGGAAGTCCGCGAGTTCAGCCGTACACTGGGTTGAGTCTGCGGCGTTTTTGCCGGAAAGGCCCGGGCTGGCAGCCCGGGCTTTTTGCGTCCGCCCGGTGTGCGGCCCAAGCCACGGCTGCGCGGGGCTAAACTGGAGCGTTCACGCACAACCAGTGGTCCCAATGCATCCCACACGCGTCCTCACCGGCATCAAGCCCTCCGGCACCCCACACCTGGGCAACTACGTCGGCGCCATCCGGCCAGCCGTGGTCGCCAGCCGGGAGCCGGGGATTGAAAGTTACTTCTTCCTTGCCGACTACCACGCGCTGATCTCGGTCGTGGAACCGGCGCGCCTGCAGGACGCGACCCTGCAGATCGCCGCGTCCTGGCTGGCCGCCGGCCTGGAACCCGAGCCGGGAAAGGTGTGGTTCTACCGCCAGTCCGACCTTCCCGAAACCACCGAGTTGACCTGGCTGCTGAGCTGCGTGGCCGGCAAGGGCCTGCTCAACCGCGCGCACGCCTACAAGGCGGCGAACGATCGAAACCGGGAGAGCGGCGCGGACGAGGACGCCGGCGTGAGCGCCGGCCTCTACATGTATCCGGTGCTGATGGCCGCGGACATCCTGCTGTTCAACGCGCACCGGGTCCCGGTGGGTCGCGACCAGATCCAGCACATCGAGATGGCGCGCGATTTCGGCCAGCGCTTCAACCACCTCTACGGCGAGCACTTCACCCTGCCCGATGCGCAGATCGAGGAACACGTCGCCACGCTGCCCGGCCTGGACGGGCGCAAGATGAGCAAGAGCTACGACAACGTCATCCCGTTGTTCGCCCCGCGCGAGCAGTTGCGCAAGCTGGTGTTCTCGATGGTGACCGACTCGCGGGCGCCGGGCGAGCCGAAGGACACCGCCGGCTCCCACGTCTTTGAGCTCTACCAGGCGTTCGCCACCCCGGCCGAGACGGAGGCAATGCGCAAGGACTTTGCCGATGGCATTGCCTGGTCGGCGGCCAAGGAGGCGCTGTTCGAGCGCCTCGATCTCGAACTGGTGTCGGTGCGCGAGCGCTACCAGGCGCTCGTGGCCGAACCCGCCAGGATCGAGGCGCTGCTGCAGGAGCACGCCAGCCGGCTGCGCGAGGAGCGGGTGGCGCCATTGCTGCGCGAACTGCGCTCGGCGGTGGGGCTGCGTCCACTGACGGCGGGCGGTGCCATGCCTGGGACGGCCAGGCCGGTGCGTGCGGCAGCGCAGCCGGTCTTCAAGCAGTACCGCGAGGACGACGGACGCTTCGGCTTCAAGCTGGTCGAGGGCGACCGCACCCTGCTGGTGGCGGAAGGCTTCGCGTCGCCGAAGGAGGCGGGCCAGTTCATCGCCAGCCTGCGCGGCGGTCGTTACGACGCCGACGATGCGCGCTTGCAGCGCGGCGAAGGCGTCGAGGCCGAGGACATCCGTACGGCCCTGGCCACGATGGCGGAGGCCGACGCGCGCAAGGCGAAGGCCCGGGCCGGGGCGGCGGGCGGGCAGGACGCATGAGCCCGGGTGTCGAGCTCAACCTGACCCTGATCCTGTTCCTGCCCTGGTTCCTCATCCTGACGGTGTTGTTCTGGAAATTCCCGAGGGAGCCGAAGGGCGTGGCGCGCCGCGCGTACGACGTCACTGCCCTGGTGGTGGCGCTCGCGCTGTTCCTGGCCAGCGTCTACTGGGCCCATGACTTCGCCGATCCGGCGGCCGGCAAGATGTGGAAGCAGATCCTTGCCACTGCAATCGGCTACGCGGTGTACCTGGCCGCGATGACGGCCGCCTTCGTGATCCGCTGGTCCTGGCTTCGCCGGCCGTCGGGGCGCTAGCGGAGCACGGCGGCCTGGCAGCGGATCGGCCCGGCTGGCGGCGTGATCCAGGCTGCTCCTGCTCAGTTCCAGCGGTTCGGGGGCTCCCGCCTGTGTCGATGATGAAGCCGGCTAGACGGCTGTGGGGGGCACGGCGTGCTCTGGCCGTGACCGGGTGGCGGTCGCAGGCCCCGGATGAAACGGCCGCGGACACGACAAGGGCGGCCGGAGCCGCCCTTGTCGATTCATCTCCCCGCCGTGCTTACTGCGGAGCGGACAGGTCGTCCAGCAGCGCCTTGAGGAAGCGCGCGGCCTCGCCACCGGTGGCGGCGCGATGGTCGAAGGTCAGCGAGATCGGCATCCGGCGGTGTACCTCGATGCCGCCCATCACCGCGACCACGTCATGGCTCAGCTTGCCGGCACCGACGATCGCGACGCACGGCGGCACCACCACCGGGGTGGCGTAGCGGCCGGCGAACATGCCGAAGTTGGACAGGCTGATGGTGTAGCCCGACAGCTCGCTGGCCGGGATGGTGCGGTCCTCGACCTGCTGGCGCAGGCGCTGGATGGCCGAGCGCACGCCGGTGGCGTCGAGCACGTCGGCGTTGCGCAGCGCCGGCACGAACAGGCCGTCCTCGGTGTCGACGGCAATGCCGATGTCCACGTGCGGGTGCAGGGTGCGGCTCAGGTTCTCGCCGTCGAACCAGGCGTTGAGCGCCGGCACCGCCTTGGCCGCGGCACAGATGGCACGGATCAGGCGCGCGGTGATGTCCTGCTTGCCGATCCAGGCGTGGAGGTCGGCGTCGTCCACGAGGGTGGTCGGCACGACCTTGCTGTGTGCATCGGCCATGACCCGGGCCATGTTGCGGCGCACGCCCTTGAGCTGCTCCGGCTGGCCGGTCGCGGCCACGCCCGGCGGCTGGGTCCGCATCGGACGCCCGCCCTGCGACATCGTGCTGCGCTGGGCCGCTGCGGGAGCCGGGGCAGGCACAGGGGCGGAGCGATCCACCGCGCGCTGCGCCGGCGCGGCACCTGCCTGCGCGGTTCCGTCGGCCGCCGCCTTCTTCACGTCGGCCAGCGTGACAACGCCGTCGGGGCCCGTCGGGTTCACCCGCGACAGGTCGACCTTCAGCTTGCGCGCCATCGCGCGCACGGCCGGCATCGCCTTGACGCCGCCGACGGCGACCGCCTGCTCGGTGTGCACGGTGTCGGAGGACTGCATGGCGCCGACCACGGTGCCGGCGTCCTGGCGGACCTCGCCCTTGGCCGCGGGCTCGCCGTCGGCTTCGATCGCACCGCCCTCGTCGGAGGCAACCACGCGGTCGTCCGGCGCCGGATCCTGGCTGCCGACGCCCTTGTCGCCGCCACCGTGGTGGTGGCCGGTGTCCTGGCCTTCGGCGCGCTGCGGCATCGAGGGATCGACTTCGAACTCGGCCAGCATCGCGCCGGTGATGATCACGTCACCGGCCTTGCCGGCCAGCTTCAGCACCTTGCCCGAGACCGGGGACGGCACCTCGACCACGGCCTTGGCGGTCTCCATCGAGACCAGCGCCTCGTCCAGGCGGATCGTGTCGCCCTCCTTGACGTTCCACTCGACGATGGTCGCGTCCGGCAGGCCTTCGCCCAGGTCGGGCAGGTAAAAGGTCTTCTTGTTGCTCATGGCGTTTCCCGTAGGGCGGGCCAGGCCCGCCGTTGGTGTGTGGGTTCCCGGGGGCTCAGCCGTGCGCCACGGCGCGCTTGGCGGCCGCGACCACGCGATCGACGCTCGGCAGGAACTTCATCTCCAGCCGGAACAGCGGGATGTGGGTGTCGGGACCGGTGACGCGCTCGACCGGGGCGACCAGGTCGAACATCGACTCCTCGGCGAGGCGGGCGGCGATCTCGGCACCGAAACCGGCGGTCTTCGGGGCTTCCTGCACGATCACGCAGCGGCCGGTCTTGCTGACCGACTCGGCGATGGTCGCGAAGTCCAGCGGACGCAGGGTGGCGACGTCGATGACCTCGGCGCTGATGCCCTCGGCGGCCAGCTTG
>Ga0079224_100002304_pt1 | contig 23058 bp, 19 predicted proteins | sample Stecom2015_FD_80414 | JGI IMG/M metagenome (GOLD analysis project Ga0079224, IMG submission 80414) | Agricultural soil microbial communities from Utah to study Nitrogen management - Steer compost 2015 | ecosystem: Environmental > Terrestrial > Soil > Agricultural land | place: USA: Utah... | reverse complement strand
TCCGTCAGCACGCACCCGGCCCCTCGGGCGAAGCCAGGCCCTTGTCCACGTCCACGAGCGGTGACGGATAGGCGCCCGAGAAGCATGCGGTGCAGAAGGGGCCGGCCTGCTCGACTGCCTCGGTCATGCCCTCAAGGGACAGATAGCCTAGGGAGTCGACCAGGAGCTCGGCCTCGATCTCCGCGATGTCGAGCTTGGAGCCGATGAGCTCCCCCCGCGTCGGCATGTCGATGCCGTAGAAGCAGGGCCAGCGGACGGGCGGGCTCCCGATCCGGAAGTGGACCTCGGTCGCTCCGGCCTGGCGGAGCATCCGTACCAGGCTGCGGCTGGTCGTGCCCCGGACGAGGGAGTCGTCGACGACGACCACGCGCTTGCCTTCTAGGACCTCCTGCACCGGGTTGTACTTCATGCGTGTGCCGAAATCGCGGTCCTTCTGAGACGGCTTGATGAACGTGCGGCCCACGTAGTGGTTCCGCAGCAGCCCGAGCTCGAAGGGGATCCCGCTCTGCTCGGAATAGCCGAGCGCCGCGGAGTTGGCGCTGTCGGGCACCGCGACGACCGCGTCGGCCTCCACCGGATGCTCGAGCGCGAGCCGGCGGCCGAACGCCCTGCGGGCGCGGTCGACGCTCACGCCCCAGATCCTGGAGTCGGGCCTCGCGAAGTATACGAGCTCGAAGATGCACGGCGATTGCTGCTCGGCCGGCGGCAGGGACCGGAGCTCCTCGACCCGGCCGTTCCGGAGCCGGATCACTTCGCCGGGCCGCACGTCCCGGATGTACTCGGCACCGAGGATGTCGAGGGCGCAAGTCTCGCTCGCCACCACGTGCCCGTCGCCGAGACGTCCCAGCACGAGCGGCCGGAAGCCTCTGGGATCGCGGGCGGCGTAGACATCCTCGCCGATCGAGATCACGACCGAGAACGCGCCTTCGAGCTGGGAGAGCGCGTCGTCGACGTGCCCATCGATGGTGTCGCGGCGCGACTTCGCGATCAGGTGGACCACGGTCTCCGAGTCCGACGACGAGCGGAAGATCGCTCCCTCGTTCACCAGCCGGTCCCGCAGGTCGAGCTGGTTGGTCAGGTTGCCGTTGTGGGCGAGCGCGATCTCGCCGCGTGCGTACCGAGCGGTGATCGGCTGGACGTTTGCCAACTCCCCGCCGCCCGCCGTCGAATACCGGACATGTCCGACGGCCGTCCGCCCGGTGAGGCGCCCGAGCGCCGCCGCGTCGAACACGTCCGACACCAGGCCGACGCCCTTGTGCCCCCGAGCCGTGCCGGTGTCGTCTACGGCCACGATGCCGGCCGCTTCCTGACCCCGATGCTGCAGGGAGTACAGCGACAGGAACGCCTGCTCGGCGGCGTCGTCGACGCCGTTGATGCCGACGACGCCGCACTCCTCCCGCGGCCGGTCGTCGAGGTCGTCGCTCGCGATGTCACGAGGTCCCACGGACGATTGGATGGTTTTCAGCTTCACATCAGGTCCCTGACGCGGCGGGCGCGTCCATGATTCGGGGCAGGGCGCCGAAAAAGGCGTCGGACAGATCGTCGAGCTGCGCGTCGACCGACCCGTCCCGCGTGCGGATCCGGAATCCCGCCTGCGCGGCGGTCACGGACCCGATCCGGCGCGCCGGCACGTCGTAGAGTCCCGCGATGCGCAGGACTTCGTCCGTGTGCTCGGGTGCGCACGAGACGACGATGCGGCCCTGCGACTCCGAGAAGAGCGCCTCGACCGGGCGGAGCTCGTCGTCCAACTCGACGTCCACACCCAGCGGCGCCTCTCCGTTGCTGCCGAGCGCCGACTCCGCGAGCGCGCAGGCGAGCCCGCCCTCGGAGCAGTCGTGCGCGGATCGGAGCACGGTCTCGTGGATCATCCGCAGCACGGCCTGCTGGAGCGCGCGTTCCGCCTCCAGGTCCACGCGCGGGGGCGCCCCCGCCACGAGGTCCGCCGTCACGTAGAGGTACTCGGACCCGCCCATCTCGCCTTCGTTGGTTCCCATCACCACGATGTCGTCCCCCACGGCCCGGAACGCGTGCCGGACGAGCTTGTCGACATCCTCGATGATGCCGACCATCCCGATCACCGGCGTGGGGTAGATGGCGCGCCCGTCGGTCTCGTTGAAGAGGCTGACGTTGCCGCCCGTCACGGGCGTCTCGAACAGCGCGCAGGCCTCGGCCATGCCGAGCACGGACTCCCGGAGCTGGAAGTAGATGTGCGGCTTCAGCGGGTTGCCGAAGTTCAGGTTGTTGGTGATCGCCGTCGGCACGGCGCCCACGCACACCAGATTCCGCGCAGCCTCGGCGACCGCGATCTTCGCGCCGGTCCTCGGCTCGAGATAGACGAAGCGCCCGTTGCAGTCCGTGGTCGCGGCGATGGCCTTCTTGCTGCCGCGGATGCGGATGACACCCGCATCGCCGCCGGGGCGGACCGCCGTGCCGGTGCGCACCGTGCTGTCGTACTGCTCGTACACCCAGCGCTTGGAGGCCACGTTCGGCGAGCCGAGCAGCATGAGGAGGCTCTTCGTCAGATCCCCTTCCGGAATGAGGTGCTCCGACAGGTCGACCGCGCGCAGCGCCTGGACCTCCTCGCCCTCGATGCCCTCGCGCTCGTATGTCGGGCAGCCGTCGGTGAGGGGCAGAGCGGGGATGTCGGCGACCACCGCGCCCCCCTCGAGCACCCGAAAGCGTCCATCGTCGGTGACCCGTCCGATCTCGGCTGCCTCGAGCTCCCACTTCTCGAGGATGCGCCGGACCTCGTCCTCCCGGCCCTTCTCGGCGACCACCAACATGCGCTCCTGCGACTCGGACAGCAGGATCTCGTAGGGGGTCATCCCCTCCTCGCGCACCGGGACGAGCGCCATCTCGATCTCGACGCCGTTACCCGCCCGTCCCGCCATCTCGGAGGCCGACGACGTGATCCCCGCGGCGCCCATGTCCTGGATGCCGGTGATCGCCCCGCTCTTGATGAGCTCGAGGCTCGCCTCGAGCAGGAGCTTCTCCGTGAACGGGTCGCCCACCTGCACGCGCGGGCGGCTCGACTCGTCGGCGTCGTCGCTGAGCTCCTCGCTCGCGAACGTCGCCCCGTGGATGCCGTCCCGGCCGGTGCGCGCGCCCACCGCCATCAAGGAGTTGCCCACGCCGGACGCGGACGCCGTGATGAGCTCCTCCTTCTTCATCAGGCCGAGGCACATCGCATTGACGATGGGGTTGCCCTCATAGCCGCGATCGAACACGACCTCGCCGCCGATGTTCGGGATCCCCACGCAGTTGCCGTAGTCGCCCACCCCGCGGACGACGCCGCCGAACAGGTATCGCACGCGCGGCGAATCGAGGTCGCCGAAGCGCAGGGAGTCCAGGACGGCGACCGGACGGGCGCCCATCGTGAAGATGTCCCGCAGGATCCCGCCCACCCCGGTCGCGGCGCCCTGATAGGGCTCGACCGCCGACGGGTGATTGTGCGACTCGATCTTGAAGGCGAGCGCGTAGCCGTCGCCGACCTCGATCACGCCGGCGTTCTCGCCCGGCCCCTGCATGACCCAGGGCGCCTCCGTCGGCAGCAGCCGAAGCAGGCGCTTCGAGTTCTTGTACCCGCAGTGCTCGGACCACATGGCGCTGAACACGCCGAGCTCTGTGAAGGTGGGCTCGCGGCCCATGACCCGGCAGACCCGCTCGTACTCCTCCTCGGACAGCCCGTGCTCGGCGACGAGCTCCGGGGTGATGGCCGGATCGTCCGCCCTCGGCGGCACGACGGTTCCCGTGACCGCATCCTCGACTCTGCTCACGCTACCCCTGCTCCATGGAAAGACCTGTTCGTGCGTGCGGCGACCCGCCATCGTCCGGCGACGGCCCGTCCTGGACCGCGACCGCACCCCTCACCCGGTGGCGCCCGAGAGGCTCGTCATGAGCGACTGGAACAACCCGATGCCGTCGGTGGAGCCGAGCACGTCCTCCATCGCCCGCTCGGGGTGCGGCATCATGCCGAGCACGTTCCCGGCCTCGTTGACGATCCCCGCGATGTTGCGGTGCGATCCGTTCGGGTTCGCCTCCGTCGTCGCAGCCCCTCGCTCGTCGGTGTAGCGGAACACGACGCGGCCTTCGGCCTCGAGCCTGTCGAGCGTCTCCTCGTCCGCCTCGTAGTTGCCGTCTCCGTGGGCGATCGGGACCCTGAGGACCTGCCCCGCCACGTACCCGGTCGTGAAGAGCGTGTCGGCCCGCTCCACCCGCAGGTGGACGTCCTTGCTCGAGAAGCGGATCGACTCGTTCCGCACCAGGGCGCCCGGAAGCAGGCCCACCTCGCAGAGGATCTGGAAGCCGTTGCAGATCCCCAGCACGGGCCCCCCGTCTCGGGCGAACCCGATCACGTCCTCCATGATCGGGCTCAGCCGCGCGATCGCGCCCGGCCGCAGGTAATCGCCGTAGGAGAACCCGCCCGGCAGGACGACTGCCTCGTAGCCGGAGAGCCCGCGCTCGCGGTGCCAGACGAACGTCGGATCCGCGCCGACCTGTTGGACCGCCTTGTACAGATCGTAGTCGCAATTGGATCCGGGGAAGGTGAGGACCGCCACCTTCATGACCCCACCTCCCCGGCCGCGGCGGCCTCGGCCACGGCGGAGATCTCGTAATCCTCGGTGACCGGGTTCGCGAGGAGCTTGCGGCACATGGCCTCGGCCAGCTCGCGCGCTTCCGCTTCCGAGCCCGCCTTCAGGTCGAGATAGATGGCCTTGCCGATCCGCACGTCCTCCACCCCGTCCCAACCGAGCGAGTTGAGCGCATGATGCACCGCCTTGCCTTGCGGGTCGAGCAGACCCGGCCGCGGCCGGACGAGCACCTCGATTCGGAAATCCTTCAAAGTCGATCCTCCACACCGTCGTCGGTGTCGGTTTCGTTGAAAGCCCGCGCCCGCGGGCCTGATCCGAGGTCCGCGTAGTCGACGCTGCGCACCTCGCGGTCCAGGTCGTCTTCCTCGTCGTCGTCGAGGAGCGGATCACCCCCGGGCAGCCGGTCCAGCAGGCCGAGGAGCGTGGATCTCACGAGCCCCCACGTGATGTAGAGGAGCCCCGCGGAGAAGAAGAAATATCGCGGCATCGAGAGGGCCGCGAACAGGGCGGCGAGCACGAGCACAGAGGTCGTGATGCCCCTCGCGGTGCGCAGCCCGATCTTCGGAACCTTCGAGTACGGGACGTGGCTCACCATCAGCACGGCCAGCAGGACCATGCCGATGCCCATGATCTGCTGCCACCGGAGGTGCGCCAGGTTGTCCTGGAACCAGGGCGTCTGGCTGAAGGGATAGTACGCCGCGAGCGTCATCCCCGCCGCCGGTGACGGCAGGCCGTGGAAGATCCGCTTCGCCTCGCCGCCCTGCTCGACGTTGAAGCGCGCCAGGCGCACCACCACAGCGGTGACGTAGACGAACGTCAGGATCCAGCTCCACTGGGTATCCGCGAAGAAGTGCCTGTACAGGATGAAGCCCGGCGCCACGCCGAAGGAGATGGCGTCGACCAGTGAGTCGAGCTCCGCGCCGAAGCGCGAGCCGGTCCGGGTGAAGCGGGCCACGCTGCCGTCGAGCATGTCCAGCGTGCCGGCGAAGATGATGAACCACCCCGCCCAGATGAAGTCGCCCCGGGAGGCCGCGACGATGGCGTAGATGCCGAAGAACAGGTTCCCGAGCGTGAACGCCGACGGCAGGATGATGACCCCGCGCTGGAGCGTCTGGCGCCTCGGACCGAGGGGCGTCATGCGGGCGGACACCCCCGGGCCGGCCTCACCGGTCCTCGCCGAATCGCGGTGCCGCGAAGTCGCGCAGGGGCGTACCCACCAGTCGCTCGAACACGTCACGGTACCGCGCGGACGCGGCCGACACGACCTCGGCCGGGAGGTCGGGCGGGGGCGGCATCTTGTCCCAGCCGGGCACCTGCTCGAGCCAGTCTCGGATCGGCTGCTTGTCGAGCGACGGCTGGCCGCGGCCGACCTCGTAGTGCTCGCCCGGCCAGAACCTCGACGAATCGGGCGTGAGCACCTCGTCGATGAGCAGGATCTGGCCCCATGGGTCGAGGCCGAACTCGAACTTCGTGTCGGCGAGCAGGATCCCCCTGGGCGCGGCCACGTTCACGCCGTGCTCGTAGATGCGCAGGGACAGGTCGCGGAGCCGGGTCGCGCGCTCGCTGCCGATGAGGTCGCACATGACGCTGAACGGGATGTTCTCGTCATGCCCTTCGCTGGCTTTGGTCGCCGGCGAGAAGACGGGCCGCTCCAGCCGTGCGCTCTCCTCCAGCCCGGCGGGAAGCGGTTCCCCGGCGAGCATGCCGCGCTCCCGGTACTCCTTCCATGCCGACCCCGAGATGTAGCCCCGGACCACGCACTCCACGAGCACGGGATCGGTACGCCGCACGAGCATGGCGCGTCGGGCCCAGCGATTCCTGCTTGCGGCGAGCCCGGGGTGGCGCGCCACGATCCGGTCGGGATCGACGGCGATGAGGTGGTGGGGCACGACGTGCTCGAGCTGCTGGAGCCACCACGCGGTGATCATCGTGAGCACTTCACCCTTGTCCGGGATCGGCTGCCGCATCACGACGTCGAACGCGCTCACGCGGTCGCTCGCCACCATGAGCAGCGTCTCCGCGTCGATCTCGTACACGTCTCTGACCTTTCCCCGATGCACCAGCGGGAGGTCGAGGTTCGAATCGATCACCGCGCGCCCGTCAGACATGGACCACCGGCTCCGCGACCTCCCGGGCCTCGGGCTCGAGCCGCTCGAGCACCGGGGCGACATGGAGCTGGAGGAAGCGCGCGACCTGCTCGGGTGCGCGTCCCACGAAGCGCATCGGGTCGAGGAGCTTCGTCATCTCCTCCATGGAGAGGCCGAAGCCGTCGTCCCCCGCGATGCGCTCGAGAAAATCCCCGTCCTCCCCGTCCTTCATCCGGCGGGCGGCGGCCATGGCGTGGCGGCGGATCCGCTCGTGCAGATCCTGACGGTCGCCGCCGCGTGTCACCGCGTGCATGAGGATGGTCTCGGTGGCCATGAAGGGCAGGTGCTCCGCGAGGTTCCGCTCGACCACGCGCGGGTTCACCACGAGGCCGCGCGCGACGTTCTCGAGCAGCACGAGGCACCCGTCGAGCGCGAGGAACGCGTCGGGCATCGAGACGCGCCGGTTGGCGGAATCGTCGAGCGTCCGCTCGAGCCATTGCGTGGCGGCCGTGAACGCCGGATCCTGCGCCAGGACGATCACGTGACGGGCCAGCGCGCAGATCCTCTCGGCGCGCATCGGGTTCCGCTTGTAGGGCATGGCGGACGACCCGATCTGCTCCTCCTCGAATGGCTCCTCGACCTCCCTCAGATTGGCCAGGAGCCGGAGGTCGTGCCCGATCTTCGAGACCGACGCGGCCACACCCGCGAGCGACGCCTGCACGGCATAATCCACCTTGCGCGGGTAGGTCTGGCCGCTGACCGGATAGCTCCGCTCGAAGCCCATGCGGCGACCCACTGCGTCGTCCAGCCGGTCGACCTTGTCGTGGTCGCCGCCGAACAGCTCAAGGAACGATGCCTGGGTGCCCGTGGTGCCGCGCACGCCGCGGAACCGCAGCGTCTCGATGCGGTGGTCGAGCTCTTCGACGTCGAGGAGCAGGTCCTGCATCCAGAGCGTGGCGCGCTTGCCGACGGTGGTCGGCTGCGCCGGCTGGAAGTGCGTGTAGCCCAGCGTGGGCAGCCGCGCATGCTCGCGTGCGAACTCGGCCAGAGACGAGACGCAGCGCACGAGGCGGGCACGGATGAGCTGCAGCGCGGCGCGGGCCAGGATGAGGTCCGTGTTGTCGCCGATGAACGCGCTCGTGGCGCCGAGGTGGATGATCCCCTTCGCCGCGGGCGCGTCGTCGCCGAACAGGTGCACGTGGGCCATGACGTCGTGACGAAAGCGCCGCTCGTACTCCGCGGCCGCTTCGAGGTCGAGGTCGTCAAGGGCGCCGCGCATCTGGGCGAGCGCCTCGTCCGGGATGTCGAGCCCGAGCTCGGCCTCCGACTCCGCGAGGGCCAGCCACAACCGACGCCAGGTGCCGAAGCGGCGACCGGGCGAGAACACGGCCTGCATCTCCCGCGACGCGTAGCGGTCGGAGAGCGGGTGGACGTAGCGTCCGTGGGCGCTGTCGCTCAACTCATCGGCTCCAGTTGAAGTTGCGCATGTTGTATGCGCCGTCCCGCTCGAAGTACATCACGATGCGGCCCGTGCCGCGCAGCGCCTCGAACGCTTCGGCGGCCTGCTCGGCGCTCCGGATCCGCACGCCGTTGATCTGCACGATCACGTCACCGGGTGCGAGCCCGAGTTGCGCGCTGAGCTGCCCGGGGATGTCCGCGATGAGCGCCCCGTCGCCGCTCACGAGCCCGCGCTCCGCCTGGATCTGCGGCGTCACCGTGATCAGCTCGATGTCGGTCAGCACCCGGATGCGCTCGGCCGTGACCGACGGGAACGGGACCGCGTCGATCGTCACGGTGCGGCCCTGCCCCTCGACCTCGAGCACCAGGCGGTCGCCCGCCCTCAGGTCCAGGAGCGTGCCCTCGAAGTCGAGCGGCGCCGTCAGGGCGCGGCCGTTGGCCGAGAGCAGCCGGTCGCCGGGCTCCAGCGCCGCCGCGTCGGCCGGCGATCCGGGCGCCACCCGTCCGATCCGCACACCCCTCGTCCGGCCCCATGCGTCCGCGTCGACCGCCTCCACGTCGATGCCCACCCAGGCGCGCCGGACCTCTCCGAACCGGATCAGGTCGTCCACGATGCGCATGGCCCGGTCGATCGGGATCGCGAACCCGAGGCCCTCGCTGCCGCCGCTCCGCGAGATGATCGAGGTGTTGATCCCGATGACCTCGCCCAGGGCGTTCACGAGCGGCCCGCCCGAGTTGCCAGGATTGATGGAGGCGTCGGTCTGGATCATCCCGAAGTAGAAGCCCTCCGCATCCGACGAAGGCACGATGTTGCGGGACGAGGCGGAGACGACGCCCGACGTGACCGTCGGCTCGACGTCGGCGGCGTAATTGCCGAGCGGGTTTCCGATGGCGATCGCCCATTCGCCGATGAGGAGCCCTTCCGCCGTCCCCACCGGGGCGATCGGCAGCTCCTCGCCCTCCACCCGGAGCACCGCCACGTCGGCGACGGGATCCGTGCCCACGAGGGTGGCCTCGAGATCCCGGCCGTCGGAGAGCGTCACCATGATGCGCTCCGCGCCCCGGATGACGTGGTCGTTCGTGAGCACGATGCCCTCCCCGTCGTCCGCGCGGACGATCACGCCGGACCCGAATCCGGCGCTCCGACGCTGCGCGCCGGGCGGGAGAAAGAAGCTCTCCCACATGGAGCGGGGCCGCACCCGCGAGGTGCGCAGCACGTTCACGCTCACCACGGCCGGCGCGACCCGGGTGGCCGCCTCCACGATCGCGGTGCTGCGGCTCCGGTCGAGCCCGGCCGACGCCTGCTGCGCGTCGGGTGCGGGCGCCCGGGACGGCGCCGCCTCGGCGACACGCGCCGTCGCGACCCGGGTGTCCCCTTCAGAGCCGGATGCGTCGGCATCCAGGGTGCAGGCGGTAGCCAGCATCGCCGTGGCCAACGCGAGCATCCGAACGTGGATCATCCCATGAAATCCCGTGGCGAGTTCAGGAGCAGGCGGGGCCGCTCAGATCTTCGCGTCCAGCTTGTTCCAGTCGGCCAGGAACGACTCCAGGCCCCGATCGGTCAGCGGATGCTTGCCGAGCTGCCAGAGCACCGACGGCGGCAGCGTGCAACAGTCCGCGCCGATCAGCATGCATTCGACGACGTGCGTCGGATGCCGCAGCGACGCGGCGAGGATCTCGGTGTCGAAGCCGTAGTTGTCGTACACCTGCCGGATCTGGTGGATCAATTGCATACCTTCTCCGGACACGTCGTCGATGCGCCCCACGAAGGGCGAGATGTAGGTCGCGCCCGCCTTGGCCGCGAGCAGCGCCTGCGACACGGAGAAGCACAGCGTGACGTTTACCCGGTGGCCGTCCTCGACGAGGTCCCGGCATGCCTTCAATCCGTCTTCCGTCAGCGGGACCTTGACGACCGCGTTCTCATGGATCGCGGCCAGCTTCTTCCCCTCCGACACCATCGTCTCACGGTCCAGGGCCACCACCTCGAGGCTGACGGGCCCGTCGACCGCCTCGCAGATCTCGAGGTAGATCTCCTTGGGGTCCCGGCTCCCGGCGATCTTCGCCACCAGCGACGGGTTCGTGGTGATCCCGTCGATCAGGTTGGCGTCGGCGGCCCGGCGGATCTCGGCGAGGTCGGCGGTGTCGAGGAAGATCTTCATGCTGGGACGTCGCTCCTTGGATTCTGCGGTCCGGGAAAGCCGGAGCCCTTCCCATACTCCACAAGCGTGAGGAAGAGCCCTTCGGGCGGGGCGGGCGGGGACGTCTCCAGATCGGGCCGCCCTTCGAGGAGCCCGTTCAGGTCCGAGAGGGGGCGCCGGCCGCGCGCGATCTCGATCATGGTCCCGACGAGATACCGGACCATGTGGTGAAGGTAGCGGTTGGCCCTGATGTGGAACCGGACGCCGAGGTCCCACTCCGTCCAGGCGGCCTCTGAGACGATGCACCGGTCGCCTCGCTCCGGCTGACCGGATTTGGAGAAGGCGCGGAACGAATGCGTGCCCGGCAGCAGGGCCGCCGCCGCGCGCAGGCTCCCGTGGTCGATCTCCTCCCGCACCGCCCAGCACCACGGCCGGTGGAACGGAGAGCCCGAGCGGTCGTCGAGGCCGACGTCATAACGGTAGGTGCGGGCCACCGCGTCGTACCGGGGATGGAACCGGGGCGGCACGTGCTCGACTGTCTCGATCCAGACGTCCCTTGGGAGCATGGCGTTCAGCGAGCGGCGCAGCGTGGGCGGCTCCCAGCCGAGGGGCATATCGACGGTCGCGACCTGCCCGGTGGCGTGCACGCCCGAGTCCGTGCGGCCGGCGCCCACGACAGTCCTGGGCCGGTTCGCGAGCCGCGAGAGCGTGGCCTGCAGCTCGCCCTGGACCGTTCGGTGGTGCGGTTGGTACTGCCAGCCGTGGAAGGCCGAGCCGTCGTAATGCACGGTGAGCTTCAGGCGCGTCGTGTCGGAGGGATCCACCGCGCAAAGGTAGATCGGGGACCCGGCGTGTCAACGGGGGCCGGCCGGCGCGCCGATTGACCGGAAACCCGCGTCGTCATTAGGATCCCGCCCCGGACGCCCCGGCCTCCGCACGCATCCGTCAGCCCTCTTGCCAGCGATCCGCTCGTGCCCGAACCCCACGCCTCCAGCGATCTCGCCCCGCTCCTCGAGCGGGTCGCGGAAGGCTGCGACCTGAGCGCCGCCGACGCCGAGCACGCGTTCGACCGCATCATGGAAGGCTCGGTGCCGGAGAGTCAGGTCGCCGCGCTGCTCATGGGCCTGCGCACGAAGGGCGTTTCCGCGCCGGAGATCGCGGGCGGCGTGCGCGCGCTGCGCAAGACGATGATCCGGGTACCAGGGGGTGATCCTTCCCTCCTCGTCGATACCGCGGGAACCGGCGGCGGGACGCTCACGACGTTCAACATCTCGACGGCGGCCGCGCTCGTGGCCGCGGGTGCCGGCGCCCGCGTGGCGAAGCATGGCAACCGCTCGTTCACCTCACGGAGCGGGAGCGCGGACGTGCTCGAGGCCCTGGGCGTGCGCATCGACCTCACGCCCGCACGCATGGGCGAGGTTCTCGACGAGGCAGGGATCGTCTTCATGTTCGCGCCGCTCCTGCATCCCGCCATGCGGCACGTCGGTCCGGTCCGGCGGGCGCTCGGCATCACCACGGTGATGAACCTGCTGGGCCCGCTCACCAATCCGGCCGGCGCGTCCCGGCAGGTCATCGGCGTCGCCGATCCCCGCCTGATCCCGCTCGTGGCGGGGGCGCTCGCCGAGCTCGGCCACTTGCGGGCGCTCGTCGTCCACGGGGAGCCGGGCGTGGACGAGGTCAGCCCCCTGGGCGCGACCCGCGTCTCGGACCTGCGGGAGGGTAGCATCCGGACGTACGAGGTCACGCCCGAGTCCGTCGGCCTGGAGCGGGCAGGTCCGGTCGGGCTCGAGGGCGGGACGCCCGAGGAGAACGCGGCGCTCATCGAGCTCGTGCTGGCCGGCGGGGTGGGCGCCGCGCGCACCGCGGTCGTGCTGAACGCCGCCGCGGCGCTCCTGGCCGCGGGGGTCGAGGAGGGGTGGCCGAATGCCGTGCGAGCGGCCGAAGCCGCGATCGACGACGGACGCGCGCACGGCGCGCTGGGGCGACTGAGAGAGACGAGCCGCGCGCTCAGTACTTCCGGATGACCCCCACGACCACGCCCTGGATGCGCACGTCGGCCGCGTCGACGAAGATCGGCTGCATTGTCGGGTTCGCCGGCTGGAGCCGCACCCGTCCCCCGGGCTCGCGGTAGAGCTTCTTCACGGTCGCGGCCTCGCCCTGCACGAGCGCGACGACCATCTGCCCGTCTTCGGCGACCTGCTGAGCCTGCACGACGATGTAGTCACCGTCCCGGATCTGCTCCTCGATCATCGAGCTTCCCTCGACGCGGAGGACGTAGTTGTCCTTCCGGCGGCGAACCATGTCGGGCGGCACGGCGAGCGTCTCGTGCTCCTCCACGGCCTCGATCGGGAGGCCGGCGGCGACGGCCCCCAGCAGGGGCAGCTCGATCGCCATCGGTCCGCTCTCCCGCGACACCAGCTCGATGGAGCGGCTCTCGTTGTAGGACTTCCTTATATAGCCCTTGCGTTCCAGATTGCTGAGGTGCTCGTGGACGGTCGCGAGGGAGGAGTATCCGAACGCTTCCGCGATCTCCTCGAAGCTGGGTGCATACCCGCGCTCGTCGATGAACGAGCCGATGTGATCCAGAATCTCTTTCTGACGCTTCGTGAGCGGCATGGAAGCCCTCCTGGGCACCGTGGAGACCCGAACAAGAACCGAAGCAAGGATACCGGAACGTTGCCCGAATCGCAAGGAGACGACTCGCTCCCAGGTGTGCTGAGCTCCATCGTCGGCACCAAGCGGGAGGAGGTCGCCGCCCTCCGGGAGCGTTCCGGCACGCTGCGCGCCGCGCTCGCTTCGGCGCCTCCCGTCCGGGGCTTCCGCCGCGGCCTGCTCGCCGCCGAGGGCGTCGCGCTCGTCGCCGAGTGCAAGCGACGCTCCCCCGGGGCCGGCCCCATCCGGCCGGACCTCGATCCCATCGGTCTGGCGGAGACGTACGCCCGGGCGGGCGCCGCGGCGCTCAGCGTCCTCACGGACGGGCCGTGGTTCGGCGGCTCCCTCGACGATCTCGAGGCGGTGCGGCGGACGACCCCGCTGCCGATCCTGCGAAAGGACTTCACGCTCGACCCGCTCCAGATCGTCGAGGCACGGGCGGCGGGCGCGGACGCAATCCTCCTGATCGTCCGCATCCTCTCCGACGACATGCTCGCCGCCCTGCACGCGGACGCCACGGCGCTCGGCATGGACGTCCTCGTGGAGGTGCACGACCGCGCCGAGCTGGAGCGTGCCGTCGATCTCGGCGCGGACCTCATCGGCATCAACAACCGCGACCTCTCGACCTTCACCACCGATCTGGACACGACGCTCCGACTGCTCGGTGCCGTCCCGGACGGTGTCACCGTGATCTCCGAGAGCGGCATCCGCTCCGTGGAGGACGTGGAGCGTCTCGGCGCGGCGGGCGTGCGCGGGATCCTGGTCGGGGAGGCGCTACTGAAGGCGCCCGATCCCGGAGTCATGGCCGGTGCGCTCGCGGGTGTGGCGAGGAGCGAACGCCTTGCGGTCTGAGGATGGCTCCGGGCCCCTGCCGGTAAAGATCTGCGGCCTCACCCGCCGCGAGGACGCGCTGGCCGCGGAGCGAGCGGGGGCGGCCTTTCTGGGCGTCGTCCTGTCGTCCGGCTTCGGCCGGAGCGTGGCTCCGGAGCTCGCTCCGGCGCTGTTGGAGGGTACGACCACGCCGAGGGTGGCCGTCCTCGTGGACGAGATCCCGTCCCGGGCCGCGGAGCTCGCGGCCGCCATGGGCGCCGCGGTCGTGCAGCTCCACGGGCGCGAGTCGCCGGACGACGTGGTGGCGCTCCGTGGCCTCGGCCCCTGGAAGATCTGGAAGGCCGTCCGCGTCCGCGCCGACGAAGACGTGACGGCCGCAGCCTCCGAGTACGCCGGGATCGTGGACGGCCTGCTCCTGGAGGGCTGGAAGCCGGGACTCGTCGGGGGCGGCGGCGCGGTGCTGTCGGCTTCCCCCGAACGCGTCCGGGAAGACCTTCCGGGCTCGGCCGACTTCGTGCTCGCCGGAGGCCTGACGCCCGAGACCGTCGGCGAGGCGGTGCGGGCGTTCCGGCCCGACGTCGTCGACGTCTCGTCCGGAGTCGAGTCCGCGCCCGGCCGGAAGGACGAGGATCGGATGCGCAGGTTCGTCGAGGCGGTTCGCGGGGCCCTCGTCGCCGTCCCGTCCGAGCCCGTGGACGGGCGAGTGGGCCGATGACGATCGGCGATCCCGCCGGGTCCGAGCGGTTCGGCCGGTTCGGAGGACGCTACGTCCCGGAGACCCTGAGCAAGGCGCTGGACGAGCTGGTGACCGCCTACGAGGCTGCTCGGAAGGATCGGGCCTTCGTGGACGAGCTCGAGTCGCTCCTCCGGGATTTCGTCGGGCGCCCGACGCCGCTCTACCACGCGCGGCGGCTCGGCGAGGCGGCGGGCAACGCCGGGGTCTACCTGAAACGCGAGGACCTGAATCACACCGGCGCGCACAAGATCAACAACACGGTCGGCCAGGCGCTCCTGGCGCGTCGCATGGGCAAGCGCCGCATCATCGCGGAGACGGGCGCGGGCCAGCACGGCGTCGCTACCGCCACGGCCTGCGCGCTGATGGACTTCGAGTGCATCGTGTACATGGGCGCGGAGGACGTCGACCGGCAGGCGCTCAACGTGTACCGCATGGAGCTCCTGGGCGCGGAGGTCCGGCCGGTGACGTCGGGCACGAAGACGCTCAAGGACGCGACGAACGAGGCGATCCGGGACTGGGTCACCCACGTCGAGACGACCCACTACATCATCGGCTCCGTCGTGGGCCCCCACCCCTTCCCGCGCATGGTGCGTGATTTCCAGGCGGTGATCGGGAACGAGGCGCGCGCGCAGATGCTCGAAGCGGCGGGTCGCCTGCCGGAGGCGGTCGTCGCCTGCGTCGGCGGCGGCTCCAACGCGATGGGCATCTTCCATGCGTTCGTGCCCGACGAGGACGTCGCGCTCATCGGCGTGGAGGCCGCCGGCGCGGGCCTGGGGAGCGGCCGACACTCCGCGTCACTCGCCCAGGGAGTGCCGGGTGTCCTCCACGGCTCGCTCAGCTATCTTCTCCAGGACGCGGACGGCCAGGTCGCCCCTGCGCACTCCGTCTCGGCCGGGCTGGACTATCCGGGCGTGGGGCCGGAGCACGCGCATCTGCGGGACTCCGGTCGGGCGACCTACGCGAGCGTCACCGACGAGGAAGCCCTGGCCGCCTTTCATCGTCTGTCCGAACTGGAGGGGATCATTCCGGCACTGGAGTCAGCCCATGCCATCGCGCACGTTCTGCGCGACGGCGCCTCGTACCCGGGCCCGATCCTCGTCTCGCTCTCCGGCCGCGGGGACAAGGACGTCGCTCACGTCGCTCGCCTAGAAGGTCGTGGATCCCTTCTGTAGATGGCGCCTGAGCACGTGAGCGACCTCGAAACCCCGTCGGGCGGCGGCGACGACGGCCTCGATTGGGCGGTGGACGAGCTCCCGCTGGAGGCCGCGAAGGGGCTCTTCGTGACGCTCGCGAAGGCCTTCCGCGCCTTCCAGCTCTACGACGAGAACAACCCGGTGCGCCGCCGGTTCCTGGAAAGCCTCCGCGGCGAGCTGCAGGAGTTGTGGACGGAGGTGGACAGCCTGGTCGTCAGCATCGACGAGGATCACTTCTACCTCGGTGGCCAGCAGGTCTACCGCTCCGAGTCCCGCTCCGACTCGCTCGCGTTCCTGTTCTTCAAGGACGGCGTCCGCGAGATCACGTTCCTGCCGGGCATCGAAGGCGACGAGATCGAGCGGTTCCTGAGCGTGCTCCAGCGCGCCCGCAAGCTGGTGCCCGAGGGTGACGACCTGCTCACCGTGCTGTGGGAGGAGGATCTGCGCTTCTTCCGATACCAGTACGTCGATCTTCTCGCGGAAGGCGTCTCCCTCCCCGTTCCGGGCGGAGGGAACTCGCAGGGAGAGCTGCAGGCCGTGCTGGAGGCCGAGGATGCGGCCGACGCCGACGCCGCCGGGGCGGAGGCGGCGGATGGCGCGGCGGACGCACCTCCGCAGACGGTCAGCCAGGACGATTTCAATCCGACCCTGTACGCGCTCGACCAGCGCGACATGGAGACGCTCCGGACGGAGCTCCAGAAGGAGCTGAGCCGGGATACACGAGCGGACGTCCTGTCGGCGCTCTTCGACCGCCTGGAGGAGCCGCACTACCGGGACCGCCAGTCCGAGATCCTTCGTACGCTGGCGACGCTCCTTCCGAACTTCCTGAGCCGCGGCGCGCTCGTCGCGGCGACGCGCGTGCTCGAGGAGCTCAGGACGCTCGAGGCCCGGCAGGACGTCTTCGACGAGCGGCGCCGCGAGGAGTCGATGCGCATCCTGGACGAGGTGAGCGCGCCCGAGGCCATCGGAGAGCTCATCAAGGCCCTCTACGACGGCACGATCCGGGCGACGCCCTCCCAGCTCGGCGGCTTTCTCGCATACCTGCGGGGGGGCGCGCTGGACCCGTTGCTGCGCGCGTCCGAGAGCGTGGAGCACAAGGAGCTCCGCGCCGTCCTGCGCGAAGCCGTGAAGGGGATCGCGAACCGGAACCGGACGGCCGTTCTACGTCTGCTGGACGAGAAGGACCCGGTCGTGGCCGCCGGTGCGGCCCGCCTGGCCGGCGCGTTGCAGCTGAACGAAGCGGGCACCGCGCTCGCCGGCCTGCTGAGGCACCAGGAGGCCGCCGTGCGGCTGGCCGCCATCGAAGCGGCCGTGAGCCTGAAGGCGTCGACCGTGGCCGGATCGCTCGAGCACGCGATGCAGGACCCCGATCGGGACGTGCGCGTCGCGGCCGCTCGCGCGCTGGGCACGCTCCGCTACCGGCCGGCCGCCAGGGGCCTGGCGTCCATCATCGGCGGCAAGCCGATCCGCGCCGCCGACATCTCGGAGAAGGTCGCGGTCTTCGAAGCCTACGGCCTGATCGCCGGGGAGGAGGGCGTGCAGGTCCTCGACGGCCTCCTCAACGGCAAGAGCTTCCTCGGCAAGCGCGAGCCGACCGAGATCCGGGCCGCCGCGGCGCTCGGCCTCGGGTGCGCGGGTGGGGGCGCGGCCCGCTCCGCGCTGGAGCGGGCGGCCCAGGACGACGATCCCGTGGTGCGGAGCAACGTGAACCGCGCGCTCCGGCGGGAGGCGTGACGTGACCGCTCCGTCGAGCCTGAACCTCCAGGAGGAAGGGCGCCGCGTGCTGATCGGGCTCTACGGCGCCCTGAACGCGCTCCGCCTCTATCCCGTCGAGAACGAGACCGTCCAGCAGGCGCTCTCGGAGCTGCACGGAGTGGTGGACCGGATCCTCCGGGAAGAGGGGAACGTCGAGCTGCGGGTCGTCGGCGACTTCTTCTTCCTCAACGAGACGCGGCTGCGGCTCGACCTGACCAACTTCTCGACCTTCGGCTCCTTCGCCCGCGCCCTGCACGAGCACGGCATCGGGGCGGTCGAGGTGTTCCCGGGGATGCAGCGGGGCGAATGGGCCCCGTTCCTCTCCATGCTCCTCAGGACGCCGAGCGGTGACTTCCCGTTCGACTCGTTCCGGGACCGCTTCCAGTCGACTCCGGTGGAGCACATCGACATCCGGCCGGTGAGCGAGGTCGAGGAGCCGCAGGACGACGCGGAGGCGGTCACGGCCGCCAAGCGCACGTACGCGCAGTCGGTGAAGGTTGCCAGGGACGCGCTGGGCGACATGCGCCTCGGCAAGGCCGTGAACGTCCGCAAGGTCAAGCGGGCGGTGCAGGGGATCGTCGATCAGGTGCTGTCGAACGAATCGTCGATGGTCACCATGACCACGCTCCGCGACTTCGACGAGTACACGTTCACGCACTGCGTCAACGTGTGCATCTTCAGCGTCATCATCGGCCAGCGCCTCGGCCTCGAGCGCCTTCAGCTGTACGAGCTGGGGCTCGGTGCGCTCTTCCACGACATCGGCAAGCAGCGCATCGACGTCTCGGTCATCAACAAGCCGAGCGGGCTCGACGAGGACGAGTGGCGCCAGCTCAAGGAGCATCCCACCGAAGGGCTGCTGTTGCTGTTCCAGATGCACGGCTTCACGGACGTCCCTTACCGCCAGATGCTCATCGCATACGAGCATCACATGAAAATGGACCTGACGGGATATCCGCAGAACAAGCGCAAGCGCGAGCCGACGGTCTTCTCGCGGATCGTTTCGGTGGCCGATGCGTTCGACGCCGGCACCTCCGTGCGCAGCTACCAGTACGAGCCGTGGCCTCCGGACATGGTTCTTCAGGAGATGCGGGACAACCCGAAGCGCGGGTTCGATACGCTGCTCGTCAAGGTGCTCATCACGGCGACAGGCGTGTATCCCGTGGGGACCCTCGTCATCCTCGACACCCACGAGCTCGCGGTGGTCTCGCAGGTGAATCCCGACCCGGATCTCCTGCACCGGCCCAAGGTGCGGATCATCTCGGACCCCGTCGGCATCCCGCTCGCGGAGCCGGTGACCATGGATCTGGCGCGCAACAACCCCACCACGGGCGCGCCGCTCCACCACATCATCAAGACCACCGATCCGCAGAAGTACGGGATCCGCGTCAGCGACTACCTCATCGCGTGATATCCGCTACGTTCGCGGCACGACGGGCCGAGGGCCGGGCGACGCTCGTCCCCTACATGACCGCCGGCTATCCGCAGGGGCACTCGACGGTTCCGCTCATGGAGGCGCTGGCCGGAGCCGGAGCCGACGTCATCGAGCTCGGGGTCCCGTTCTCCGACCCCCTCGCCGACGGCCCGACGATCCAGCGGACCTCCTTCGCGTCGCTCGGCAATGGCACGACCGTGAAGCGGATCCTCGCGGACGTGCGGGCCTTCCGTGAGCGTCACGAGACGCCGGTCGTCCTCTTCACGTACCTGAACCCGGTCCTCCGCTACGGGATGGAGCGGTTCGTCGCGGACGCGGTCTCCGCGGGCGCGAGCGGGCTCCTGGTGACCGACCTGCCAACCGGCTCGGATCCGGAGCTCGAGGCCGTCGTCATCGACTCGCCGCTCGACCTCGTGCGGCTGGTCGCGCCGACCACCGCGCTCGAGCGCGTGGCGCAGGTCGTGGCGGGGGGATCCGGGTTCGTCTATTACATCTCGCGCACCGGGGTGACCGGCGCGAGCGCCGACCTGAGGCAGGACCTCGCCTCCGATGTCCGCCGGGTGCGGAGCCGCCTCTCGCTGCCTGTGGCGGTGGGCTTCGGGATCTCCTCGCCGGAGCAGGCCCGCGCCGTGGCCGAGGTCGCGGAGGGGGTAGTGGTCGGAAGCGCGCTCATCCAGGCGCTGGACGAGGGCGGCATCGGCGGGGCCGCGGACTTCCTCGCCTCGCTTCGCGGAGCGATGGACGCGAGCCGCATCGCCCTGTAGGGACGGCGACCGAACGCAACTCCGCCTCGCGCTTGCCGCCGCCTCCCGCCGGTCGGCATATTGCGCAGCGAGCACCGAAAGCCCATCCCGATCGAAGGCCCCCATGGAAGCCGCAATCCGCGATTTCCGCTTCGCCCTGCGCGGCCTGGTCAAGACGCCCGGCTTCGCGATCGTCGCGGTCGTCACGCTCGCGCTCGGCATCGGAGCGAACAGCGCGATCTTCAGCCTGGTGAACGCGATCGTCTTTCGCCCGCTTCCCGTCGAGAGCCCGGACGAGCTCGTCCGCATCTATGGGCGCTCCGCGACGTCGACGGGCCACGGCACGAGCTCGTATCCGAACTTCCTCGACTACCGGGCGCAGACGAAGGCGCTGAGCGGGATCACGGCGTACACCAACTTCTTCGCCAACCTGTCGATCGACGGCAGCGCCGAGCTCGTGATCGGCGAGATCGTGTCGGAGGACTACTTCCGCGTCCTCGGTGTCGAGCCGGCGCGGGGACGTGCGTTCCAGCCCGAAGAGCTCGCGGCGCCCGGCTCGGGCCCGGTGGCGGTGCTGAGTCACGCATTCTGGCGGTCGCGCTTCGGGGGCGATCCGGCGGTGCTCGGCCGGACGTTCCGGATGAATGGAGTCCCGTACACGGTCGTCGGAGTGGCACCCGAGGGCTTCGGTGGTATGGTTCCGGCGGTGAGCGCCCAGATGTGGATCCCCCTGTCGATGGTCGAGGAGATCGAGCCGCTCGGCAGCAACAGGAGCTATCTCGCGAGCGCGGGCGAGACCCGACTGGAGCGCCGCGGGCAGCACTTCCTCTGGATCACGGGACGCCTCGCCTCCGGCGTCACCGCCGAGCAGGCACGCGCCGAGCTGCAGGCGATCGCGGCCGGACTCGCGGAGCTCCACCCGGAGACGAACGCGCAGGAGCGCCTGGTCGTCCTCGCCGAGGAGGACGTGGTGATCAATCCGGACTTCGACGGAGCGCTCGTTCCCGCCGGCATGGTCCTGCTCGGGGCGGTGGGCCTCGTGCTGCTCGTCACGTGCGCGAACCTCGCGAACATGATGACCGCGCGGGCCGCCTCGCGGCGCCGGGAGATGGCGCTGCGGCTCGCCATGGGCGCCGACCGCGGCCGGATCGTACGGCAGATGCTCGTGGAGAGCCTCACGCTCGCACTCGCCGGCGGAGCCGTGGCGGTTCTGCTCGCGTACGCGTTCGCGGGCGCGCTCGCGCGCTTCCAGCCCCCACTCCCGATCGACATCTCCCTCGACGTGTCGCCCGACTGGCGCGTGCTCGCGTTCACGCTCGTGATCGCCGGCCTCACGGGGCTCGCGTTCGGCCTGCTTCCGGCCCTGGGCACGTCACGGCCGGACCTGGTGCCTGCGCTCAAGGACGGCGGCGCGGTGGCCGCCGGGGGGCGTCGCCGCATGGATCTCCGGGATGCGCTCGTCGTCGTGCAGGTCGCCGTATCGTTGGTCCTGCTCGTCGGCGGCGCGCTCATGGTGCGGAGCGTGGGAGCGGGGGCACGCGTCGATTTCGGCTACGACGTGGACCGTACGGCCTATCTCATGCTGGCCATGGAGATGAACGGCTATGGCACGGAGGACGCGGCGGCCTTCCTGGAGGAGGCGCGGCTCCGCCTCGAGGCGACTCCCGGAGTCGAGGCGGTGGGGCGGGCCAGCCGGATCCCCCTCGAGCTGAACTACAACGGCTTCGAGATCTTCATCGAGGGACACCAGAGCTCATCGGAGGACGTGCCGTACCGTCTCGGCGGAGCGCGGGTCGACGAGCGCTACTTCGGCACCCTCGAGCTCGGGATCGTCGCCGGACGTGGTATCGAGGCGGACGACCGCGAACCCGGCGCGATGCCGGTCGCCGTGGTGAACGAGACGCTGGCGTCACGCTTCTGGCCGGGCGAGGATCCGCTCGGCCGCGAGATCCGGACGTCGTGGGACGCGCCCCCGCGACGCATCGTGGGCGTCGTGGAAGACCACAAGGTGGACACCCCCGGCGAATTGCCCACGCCCTACCTGCACCTGCCGTTATCGAGCGAGAGCACGTCGGGGAACTTCGTGGTGCGGACGGCCACGCCCGCCGCCGCGCTGGTGCCGGCGCTCGAGGCGGAGCTCCGGAGCCTGGATCCGGACCTGGTCTTCGTGGATACGGGGACGGCACGTCGGCTCGCGGAGGTGCGACTGTTCCCCGTGCGAGCGGGCGCCTGGCTGATCGGCGCGTTCGGCGGGCTGGCGCTCGTGCTCGCGGCCGTGGGGCTCTACGGCGTCGTCAGCTACTCCGTGAGCCGGCGCGTCCGCGAGATGGGGATCCGCCGGACCCTCGGGGCCGAGAGCGCGAGCGTCGCCGGGCTCGTGCTGTCCCGGGGGATGGCGCTCGTCGCGGTGGGGGGCGCGTTCGGAATCCTGCTGGCGCTGCTCGGCGGGCGGGCTCTGGCCGCCGTGCTGCTCGTGGACCCCTACGATCCGGTGAGCTTCGCGGGCGCGTTCCTCGTGCTCGGGAGCGTCGGCTTGCTCGCCAACTGGGTGCCGGCGCGGCGCGCCGCGCGGGTGGATCCGATGGTGGCGCTCCGCTCCGACTGACGCACGTGAGGCCGCTAGCCGCCCGCCCTCCGCCCCTCCTCCTCCAGCCGCTCGACCAGAGCCGGGTCCGGACGCACGAACAGGGTCTTCACGCGCTCGGGAACGACCGATCCCCTCGCGGCCTTGCGCGGCTTGCGCACGTGCTTCCGCAGCGTCCAGTCCACCGGCACGCTGCCGGAGGTGCGGGCCTTCGAGTGGAGCGCGGCGAGGATGGCGGCCTCTTCCAGATCGCGCGCGGGCGGGTTGCCGGGGCCGGACCACCTGAGGACGACGTGCGCTCCGGCGGCATGCCGCGCGTGCATCCATACGTCGTTCGGCAGGGCGTGATGGAAGGTGAGCGCGTCGTTGTGCTTCGCCCCTCGCCCGACCCGGATCTCGAGTCCTCCGGAGCTTCTGAAGCTCCGGTAGGGCAGGGACGGCGCCGATGCGTCCGCGGAGGATCGCGCGGGGCGCTCCGGTAGCGCGCGCTCCACCTCGTCCCGTTCGACGGTGCCCGCTCGGGCCCGCGCGAGGAGGGTCGCGAGACGTTCCCGCTCCAATGTGACGTCCTGGAGAAGCCGGGGAAGTCGTTCCCGGGCCCGCTCGATGCGGGCGGCCTCGTCGTAGTAGCGGGAGGCGTTCTCGTGGGGTGGACGGGTCGGGTCCAGCTCGAGATGCACCTCCTCGCCGTCGAAGCCCCGCACCGCGACCCGCTCGGATCCCGACGGAATGTCCGCGTAGCGCGCGAGGATGAGGTCCCCGAGGGCGCGCGCTACCGCGGGATCCGCGAGGCCGTTCAGCTCGGCTTCGAGCGCGCCGCGGCGCCGATCGGCCCGGGCTGCCGCGTCCGCCAGGCG
>Ga0079224_100002302_pt1 | contig 23063 bp, 17 predicted proteins | sample Stecom2015_FD_80414 | JGI IMG/M metagenome (GOLD analysis project Ga0079224, IMG submission 80414) | Agricultural soil microbial communities from Utah to study Nitrogen management - Steer compost 2015 | ecosystem: Environmental > Terrestrial > Soil > Agricultural land | place: USA: Utah... | reverse complement strand
TGGATAGCGCCGCCTGAACAGGTCGCGATAGCCCCAGTGCGAGGTCGCCTCGCGTCCATCGAGCAGTCCGGTTTCGGCGAGCAACACGGCGCCGGAACATGCTGAGTAAATGCACGCACCGCGCTCGTAACTCGCCCGGATCCAGTCGATCACCTCTGGATAGCGGCCGTTCAGATGCTCATCCGGCCCCAGCCATAACTCAGGAACGATCACGATGTCCGCGCGAGGGCTGTTTCTGACCGAGGCGGCTGGGGAGACGGGAACGCCGTTGCCGCATCGAAAGGGTCGGGCGGTGTGCGCAACGATGCGCACCTGGAATGGATTCGAAGGCGCGCCGACGCGCGCCAGCGTCTGCCAAACGTTTCCGGCCGCGCTGAGCACGTCGACCATCCCGTAAAGAGCCGATCCGGCGGTTTCCGGCAGGGCGACGATGAGCGTCGTTATCGGTCGCTGGCTGTGGCCCATGGCGGCGTGGCGCGAATGAACCGATTTCGGCAAGAATCCAGCTTACGACCAGCATCGTCAACTCCTATCGTGCGCCCTGTCGCAGCTTGCTTGCGGCCAGGTAATCCCACCACCTCTCAGGAGTCACGATCATGGCTACTCAGTTGACGAGCATGGCGCCCGCGCGGCTCAACGGACTTGATACGGAAGCGATGATGCAGACCATTGCCGCAGTGCAAGCAGACCCGAAGCTCGCGCAATTTCAGTTCCGCGCGAGAAACGAGTGGATCAGCGGCGGAGAGAACCGCTCGACGATCCGGGACTTTTTCGGCGCAGGCGCCGAGGACTGCTCGCGCGCTGCGCCGTTCACGTTCACGAACGGTGAGCCGCCCGTGCTGCTCGGCGACAATGAAGGCGCAAACCCAGTGGAGTTCTTGCTGCACGCGCTGGCGGGCTGCGTCACCACCACGACAGTGCTTCACGCAGCGGCCCGCGGCGTCAAGATAAGATCACTCTCGACTGAGCTGGTCGGCGATATCGACGTGCAGGGGCTGCTCGGCCTTGACGAGAGCGTTCCTGTCGGTTATCGCGAGATCCGGGTCAAGATGCACATCGAAGCAGACTGCAGCGACGACGAACTCCTCGATCTTCTGCAGTTCGCGCAGGCGCACTCGCCGGTGTGCAACACCGTCTGCAGGCCAGTACCCGTGATCATCGAGCGCGCGTGACGATGAGGTCGCTCCCGGCCGTCGCGCCGGCCGGGAGCGCCGCCCGCTCGACCTGAGCGTCGCGCCGAACAAACCTTCATCGCGAGCCGCTGGCGATCGTTCAGGACGTCCTTGGCTTCAGCCGCTCAGAAAACCTCATTCACAGGCGAAGGCGCCGCATCGGAATACGACGCGGTCGGCGTCAAGGTCAAGTCCAGTCTGAGAACCTCGAACGTTTGCAGGACGAGTCCAAGCTCTGCGCCTTCATTGCCGGCCTCGAGGCGAATCACCCACTCACGTTGCACACCCAACAGATCGGCGAGTTGCTCCTGACTGAGCTCAAGCTCCAGGCGTCGGTCTCTCATGAGAGCGCCCAGTTCGCGCACGGTGCGTTTTGGAATGTTCGACATGGGGAGCATTCTATCGTGCACCACCGTCGTCGGCTGCGACAGGAGCGGCGTCGAGCGCAGCACCCCTTCCGGTAGCCGCCTTCGCCAGGCGCAGACTGAGCAGCAACGCCAACGCGTTCATGCTGGCCAGCAGATATCCGACATTGGCCAGCGCGCCGTCCAGAGCCTCGACGCCCGCTTGGCGAACCAGCGTCTGCGCCTCAACGCCGCTTGCAGCCAGGCGCGCCGCAAGTTCGGTCGGGAGCGCCTGCGCGCGTCCCGCAGCGGCGCTGGCGAGTTGCTCCAGGAGGCTCGCATCGAAGCCGTAGCCCGCGGTGAGGCGGCTCAACGAAGCCTTCGCCTGATAGGCAAGGGTGACGCCGAACACGGCCAGCGCAAGGGACGAGCCGGTGGGGGCGCCGAGATCGCGAAACATGCTGAAGAGTCCAGTGCCCGCGCCCATCTTCGGCGGCGGGACTGCGTTGAAAGCCATCTTCATGGTCGCCGGACCGTTGGCGCCTATGGCCAGGCCGAGCATGCAGACCACCAAGATGATGGTCCACAGCGGAGTGGCGACGTCGATGGCGATGAACATCAGCAGGGCGGCCAGACTTACGGTGAGAGCGACCACCGAGATCGTGCGCGGCCCGAAGCGATCGATGAGACGCCCTGCGATGGGCGAGCTGAGCATGGCGCTGCCGTATAGAAACAGGGTGACGAAGCCGAACTGAGATGCGCTTCCGCCGGGGCGGTTGTTGACGAAGAAGGCGAGCGAATAGATCACGCCGCTGAAGAAGAGGGCGTGCAACCAGTAAATCGCCGAGGGCAAGGCGAAAGCCCGGCGCGACAGGATGTCCACGTCGATCACTGGCGCGCTCACCCGACCGCTATGGCGCCACAGCAGGATCACGCTGACGAGACCCACGCCGGCGATGATCCAGGTGAGCGGCGAGGCCCGGCCGAAGTTGCTCGCCCAGGTGGGGAAGGAGAGCAGGGCGGCGATGGTGACGAACAGCAGCAGGGCGCCGGAATAGTCGAACGCAGCCGGCTGGCGCACCGACTTGATCTCGGACACCAGCAAGCGCACCGGCAGCAGGCCTGCGAGCGCGAGCGCGCCGCTTATCCAGTAGACGCTCGGCCAGCCGAGACGGTCGATCAGAAGACCGCCCAAGAGGCCGCCGGAGGCTGCGCCGAAGGTCATGGTGAAGGTGAGCACGCCGAGAGCGAGCCCGCGCTTGTGTTCGGGGAAGAGGTGCGTCGCATAGGCGAACACTCCGGGCAGGATGCAAGCGACGCCGAAGCCCTGGGCGAAGCGCGCGGTCAGAAACACGCCGAAGTTCGGCGCCCATGCGGCGGCGAACTCTGACAGCGCGAAAATGAACAGACCGGCGCTCAGCACCTTCTTGCGCCCGTACTGATCGCCGAAGCGACCCATGATGGGCGCGAACACGGTCAGGGCGATGAAGTAGAACATCAGGATGAGCGCGGCGAGGCTCACAGGGATGCCGAAGTGCCGGGTCACGCTAGGGAGCGCGGGCGCCTGGAAAGCGGCCGCCTCAATGGTGATGAACGTACCGAACAGCAGGGCGATGTAGATGCCCCACGAGTTGCGCAAATGCATGGGAGACGCCTGAACTGGCGCGCTGCTTGGAGCGCCTTTGGATCGCAGAGGCAGAGAGAAAGAGAGCTTCCCTAAGGTGTAATGCCGGTCGATCGCAGCGGAGCGTGCGGACCGGCGTCGCGCCCGGCTGCGAGCACGAGTCCCTGCAGCAGGGCGTTGCGCAGCTCGCGCGGATCGATCACCGCATCGTAGCCGAGCTTGTCCGCCACATGGAAAGCGCCTCCCGCCTGTTCAGCCGCGATGCGCGCGCGCGTCGCCTCGTCGAGCTTGGCGGTGGCCGCACCGCTGGCCGCGGGCATCGAGCCGAGCGTGATCGCTGGAAAGGCCAGCGAGAGGGTTTGCCCGTCGAAAGGGTTCATGGCCATGATGGAGGAGCCGAAGCCGAAGGCCTTGCGCAGCGTCACGTGCAGTTTCGGCACGCGCAGTCGGTGCTGGGCGACGAACATGCGCGCCGCGTGACGGAGCGCCCCCGATTTCTCGGCCGCCGTGCCCGCCATCACACCCGGGTTGTCGGTGAGGAATATCACTGGCAGATGGAAGGCGTTCGCGACGTCGAGAAAATGCGCGGCCTTGTCGGCGGCGGCGGCGTCCACCGCACCGGCGTTGACGCTTGGATCGTTGGCCACGATCGCCACGCTGCGGCCCCCGAGGCGGGCAAGCGCCGTAACGATCGCCGCACCGTAGCGCGGCTGGATTTCGAGGAGCGTGCCGTCATCGACCAGCAGCTTCAGGACGCTGCTCATCCTGAAAGCCACGCGCGGATCGGGATCGATGATGTCGAGGATAGTCTCGAGTCGCCGTGGTCCGATGTCTGCGCCCGCCCGATACGGCGGCGCCTCCCAGGCATTCAGCGGAAAGTAGGAAAGATAGCGGCGCGCCAGCGCGATCGCCTCACGATCGTCGGCCGCAAGGTTGTGTGCGACGCCCGATTGCACGACATGCACCTGCGGGCCGCCGAGTTGCTCCTTGGTGACCGACTCGCCGATGGCCGCCTTCACGATCGGCGGGCCTGCGGCGAACATCGAGGCCGCCTCGCTCATCACCACGAAATCCGAGAGCGGCGCGGTGAGTGCGCCGTGACCGGCGGAAGCCCCCAGCACCAGACAGACCATCGGCACGAGCCCTGAGATCTCGGCGAGGCCCTGCAGATCGTTCGGCCGCCGCCCGGTGTGCTCGTTGGTGAGACGGTGGCCGGCGCCCTCGAGCATGAACACCAGCGGCACGCGCTCCTGGGCGGCGAGCTGCGTGAGTCGATAGCGCTTGTCGGCGCTGCGATCGCCAATCGAGCCGCCGAGCACCGTGAAGTCTTCGACGCCGGCGAGCGCCGGCCGGCCTTCGATGAGACCGAAACCGGCGATCAACCCATCGGCGGGCGCCGGCGTATCAGTCGTCTCGCTCAGTCCCGCGGCAAAGGCGCCGATCTCGAAGAAGCTGCCCGGATCGAACAGCGCCTCGATGCGCGCTCGGGCGTCGAGCTTGCCGGCGTCGCGCTGACGCTGCACTCGCTCAGCCCCGCCCATGCTGCGGGCGAAGGCATGGCGTCGCTCCAGCTCAGCGAGGATCTGCCGCCAGCGGCCGTCGCCGGGCGCGCTCATGGTCGGCTCCGCAGGATGCTTTTGGCGAACTGATCGCTATGATCTTTCCCCTGATCGAGCAAGAAGCAATTACCGCGACTGGAATTGAAGGGACGGCTGAAAGCCGTGTGCATGCCAAACTCCTGAAGCCGCCGGACGACTTGTGCGCTCGACGGCGTGACTTGAACAAGACGGAGCAAAGTTTATGTCGATTGATCTGACGGGTCTGCAAGGCAAGATCGCCATCGTAACAGGCGCAGGGCGCATGAGGAGCATCGGCAGGTCGATCGCCGTAACCCTCGCTCGGGCGGGCTGCGACGTGGTGCTCACCGGCACTGGTCGAGCGCCTGAGCACTACCCCAAGGACGAGCAAGCTGCGGGCTGGCGGGACATCGAATCCGTAGCCGAGGAAATCCGCGCGCTCGGACGCCGGGCGCTCGCGGTGGTCTCCGACGTATCGAAGTTCGAGGCGGTCGAGGCGCTGCTCGCCCGCGTAATCGGCGAGTTCGGCGCAGTGGACGTGCTGGTCAACAACGCAGGCGCCAGCCGCGGAACGGATCGCGTGCCGATCGTCGATCTGCCGATCGAGGAGTGGCGTCGAGTGCTCGACACGAACCTGCATGGCGCCTTCTACATGTCGAAAGCTTGTGCGCAGCGCATGGTGATGCAGGGCCGCGGCGGCAGCATCGTGAACATCTCGAGTCTGGCGTCGCGCTTGCTCGCGGCGGAGACCGGCGCCTATGCTGCTTCCAAGGTCGCCGTGAACGCGCTCTCGACGGTGATGGCCGCCGAGCTCGGGCCGTACGGCGTCCGTGTGAACGCCGTCTGTCCGGGCGTCATCGACACCAGCCGCCTCGACGACATCGGTCGGGGAGAGATGTGGGCCGCGATGCTGAAGACCTTCGTGCCGCTCGGGCGCGCCGGTACTGGCGAGGACATCGCGAACCTGGTCGCCTTTCTGTGCAGCGACCAGGGCGCCTGGATCAGCGGCCAGCACATCTACGTCGACGGGGGACACAGCTTCACACCGCGCCGTCCGCAGTAGCGACAGCCCTGATCGCACGATGGTCCTGGCGCGGCGCTGGAGACAGGCGGCAAGTATCCGGTGATCGTCGCCGTCGCCGGTCTCGAGAATGCGGCAGCCGCTCTAGGGGGTCGACGTCGATAGGCGCCGCTTGGCCGCCATATCTTCGCTGTCATCGCATCGTCACACCGCCGTCCACGCTCAGCACCTGACCGTTGATCCATTCGGCGTCGGCGGAAAGAAGAAAGGCGACCGCCGCAGCGATGTCCCGCGGCTCGCCCAGCCTGGAACTGCGGGTGGCGCTGAGGACCGCCTGGCGTTCCTGCTCGCTCAGGCCGCGACGCACTGCGTCGGTCATCACGAGCCCCGGGGCGACGGCGTTCGCGCGCACCCCCTGCTTGCCCCAGCGGGTCGCTACATGACGCATCAGGCCATGCAGTCCGTTCTTGCTGACCGCATAGGACAGACGTTGCGGCTCACCCATGAAAGCTGCGCCCGAGCTGGTGTAGACCAGGCCTCCGCCGCCGCGTTTCAGCAACGCGGGCAGTGCATGACGTGTGCATAACAGATGCCCGCGGAGGTTTACCGCGAGGGTGCGCTCGAAAATCTCGAGCGACACGCTGGCTGCGTCGGTGTCGCTCAGGATCGCCTCGAGATCGGCGGCGTTCACGTGCATGCCATCGAGCCCGCCGAAGCTGTCGACCGCAGCGGCGACCAGGGCGCGCACCGATGCTTCGTTGGTGATGTCGAACTGCACGGCAAGCGCTTTACCGCCGCCGGCGACGATCTCTGCGACGATCTGGCGTGCGTTCTGCTGGTGTAGATCGCCCACCACGACGGCGGCGCCTTCCTCCGCCAGGCGCTGCGCAGTCGCCGCACCGATGCCGCTGCCGCCGCCGGCGATGACGAATACCTTGTTCTTGAGCCCACGCATCTGGAATTCTCCTGGTCTCGCCGCCCACATTCTCGCCTACACACATGGTCGCCGAACTGCGAGATGCCGACCAGGGTGTGTCTTTGGTAATGTCGCCCGTGCGCAAGATGCATGAGCGAGATTTACAGCGCGAGTCCGGCGCAGGCTTGGCGCCATCTTGATGGAGTGACAGCGATGACGGCGAATACCTTCATTAACCGCGCCCAGCAGGCAGGAGCGGAATCGCTCGCGGCCGTCAAGGCGAAGAACAAGGCCGCATGGCTCGATCTTTTCGCGGAGGACGCCATCATCCAGGACCCGGTCGGCGTCTCGCCGCTGGACCCATCCGGACTCGGGCATCGCGGCAAGGAAGCGATCGGCCGCTTTTGGGATGCAGCGATCGCGCCCGGCCAGCTCGAAACCCACATCCGCGAGTCTTACCCCTGCGGCGACGAGTGCGCGAACGTAGCGACCTTCGTGAACCGCATGCCGGACGGCCTCGAGATCAAGACCGATCTCGTCGTGGTCTACCGCGTCGATGCGAGCGGCAAGATCGTTTCGCTCAAGGCTTACTGGGAGTACTCGAAAATTGCCGCCCAGCTCGAGGCGTTGCTCGGCGGCCAGCAAGGCAACTGAGAAGAGCAGGGCGGCGCATCGGCTCGCCGCCCGTCCAATCAGAGCTTCGGCTCAGGATTCGAGTGCAGTATGTATTCGCTGGTGGCGATGACGTCTACGCCGTCGGGATCGAGGAAGCGAGCACAGCTCTCCATCATGAGATCCAGGTTGCGCTTGAACTTCGTCTCGTCGTCGACTGCATCGTAGAAGACCCTGAGATCGCGCATGGCTTCGATGGGGAAGCCTTCCTCGACGATGCCGCGCCAGTCGGGTGCGCTTTCGGTCAGCGGCATCACGACGACATTCTGGACGTAGCGAAAGTTGGCCTGCGTCTCGATGCCGACCTTGGTGTGCCGCTCGAACCAGATCCGCCGCCACTCGTCGAAGCCGAGTCGCGGCGGCGCTTTCAAGAAGCTCACTTGGGCGAAGCCCCAGGTACGCTCGCCTACTTTCAGGGGGTGCTCGACGTTGGGCAGGATCGTGGACTCGGCGACCACGTAGCCTGCTATGCGCTCGAAACTCTTCGCGATCAGCGCCTCGGCCGGCGCACGCCGGTAGGCGCTCGACAACCAGAAGCTGATGACGCCGTCCGGCTTACGTTGAGCGCCCGTTGTGCGCTGCATGTGCTGGACCGCGCCGGTGAGATCCAGATCGACGACGTTCAGCTGCAGCCGCTCGACGCCCAAGTCCGTGAGCTGCGGCCGCAGGTCCTTCATGCAGCGTTCGCGCAGGGTCTCCGCGGGCTCGTTTCCGCCCCAGAAGGCGTATATGAGTTTTTCCATGGTCGAAGAATAGCACCTTTGGTCAAAACCGCTGTGTTCGTCGCCGGACCGCAATCGGCGAGGTGGTCGGGGCTCGCGTCAGCGCGGTGATAGAGTGCCGCCTCGGCGGCGCCGTATCTGCGCACCGGCGCTCGGGCAGGCTCCAGCTGCGCCGGCGACTACAACCGACAGCATGCAACAATGAGGGGATAGCCATGATCAGCTTTGCTGGAAAGACCGCCCTGGTGACTGGCGGCGGCGCCGGCATCGGCCGCGCCATCGCCGAAGCTCTGGGCAAACTGGGCGCACGCGTAGCGATCGCCGAGATCGATCCGGCGCGCGTTGAAGCTGTGCGTGCGGCGCTGGACGGGAGCGGCGTCGAGGCCCTGGTGAGCGCCACTGACGTGCGCGACGTGGCCCAGGTAGAGACGCTGATGAGCCAGATCGACCAGCGTTTCGGCGGGCTCGACATCGTGGTCAACAACGTCGGCGATTTTCTCGGTGTAGTGAAGCCTTTCGACAGCACCACTGAGGCGGAGTGGGACGCACTCTACGCCGTCAATCTGCGCCACATGTTCATCGTCACCCGCGCCGCGCTGCCGCTGTTACGCAAGGGCGGGCAGGGCCGCAGCATCATCAACATCTCCACCATCGAGGCTTTCCGCGGCATTCCCATGTGCCCGATCTACTCGGCGTTCAAAGCCGGCGTCACCGGCTTCACCAAGAGCATGGCCCTGGAGCTGGCCCCGGAGGGCATCCGCGTCAACGCCATCGCACCGGAGACCACCGAGACCGAGCAGGTCAAGCCGTCGCAGTTCGTCAAGCCGCAGTACCGCGAGCATGTGCAGCGCTGGATTCCGCTAGGCCGCTTTGGCGAGCCGCGCGACGCCGCCGGCTGCGCGATCTTCCTCGCCAGCGAGCTGTCGGCCTGGGTGACCGGCGTCACCATTCACATGGACGGCGGCGCATTGGCGGCGGGGGGCTTCTACCGCACACCCGAAGGACGCTGGACCAACACGCCTGTGGTGAGCGACAGCGGCTTTGGGTTCTAGATCAGGATACACACCAAGCACGCAATCCGGCGCGTCTTGGCGCTGGCCAACCGCTGACCGCTTCACTCCAGGCCGCGCCATCGGCCTCAATGGTCTTTCAGTTTGAACGCGATCAGCTGCGAACCCAGAACCGTCAGGCCGCTGCCGCCGGCGGCCACCACCACGTACTGCTCGCCGGACTTGCCGGCATAGGTCATCGGCACTGAATGCGCGCCGAATTGCAGGCGTGTTTTCCAAAGTTCCTTGCCGGTCTCGATATCGTAGGCCCTGAAATAGCGATCCAGGGAGGCGCCGATGAAGTACAGGCCGCTGGCGGTGGCGATGCCACCGCCGAAATTGGGCGCCCCGGTGTCTGTGTACCATTTGTAGAGTGGCCACGGGGCGAGGCCTTCCAAGGCGCCGAACGGGATGCGCCACTTGACCTCACCGCTGCGCAGGTCGACAGCCGTCAGCGAACCCCACGGGGTCGGGTTGCACGGCGCGCCGAGGAACGAGCTCAGCAACTTGCGCAGCGCCGCGTATGGGGCGCCGGTCATGGGATACAGCTCGTTGGGGTAGTGCATCTGACTGGCGTCGAGCTTTTCGGCCTCGGCGCGCGGCAGTAGTTGTGCGATCTGCGCAATGTGATTCTGGTTCACCACCAAGAGGCCGCGTTCCGGATCGATGGCCGCGCCGCCCCAATTCATCCCGCCCGTGGTATGCGGGTAGACGATCGAACCCTGCAACGACGGCGGCGTGAAGACGCCGTCCCAACGGTACTTGGCGATCTGGCGAGCGCAGTACCAACGGTCGATCGGCGTGAAGCCGAAGGCGTCCTCGGGTTTCAGCTCAGTCGGGTGCAGAGGCGCAGGATGCGTGGGAAACGGCTGCGTCGGTGACAGGATTTCGCCCGGAACGCCGCCCTGCGGAGTCGGGCGTTCCTCGACCGGATACAGCGGCTTGCCGGTGACCCGATCGAGCAGGAACAGGTGGCCGATTTTGGTGGTCTGGGCGACGGCGGGCGCGCCGCCGCCGACGCCGGGAATCTGAAACAGGATCGGCGCGCCTGAGGTGTCGTAATCCCACAAGTCGTGGTGCACCGACTGAAAGCTCCACACCACGGCGCCGGTCTCGACATCGAGCGCCACGGTGGAGCTGCCGTAGTGATCGATGCCGTTGCGTTGGCCGCCGTACAGGTCCGGCGACGGGTTGCCGGTCGGCACAAAAATCAGGCCGCGTTCGGCGTCGCCGGTCATGATTGACCAGCTGTTGACCGTGCCGGAGTAGTAGGGGCTCTGACCCCGGCGCGGCCCCTGCCAGCCCTGCGGCACAGGATCCCATGCCCACAGCAATTGGCCGGTGCGTGCGTCGAAGGCGCGCACCACGCCGGGTGTGGAGTCCACATCGAGGTTGTCCGCGACCAGACCGTTGACTATGACGCGATCGCGCAGCACCTGCGGCGGCGAGGTCGGGTGATAAGCCCAGGCGCGCTTTTCATCCAGAGCCTCGCGCAGCGCCACACGGCCTTGAACGCCAAACTCCGTACAAGGTTTGCCAGTATCGGCGTCGAGAGCGATCAGATCCGAATCTGACGTGCCGTAAAAAAGACGTTTGGCGCACACCGCCCCGGGCGCCGCCTGACTGTCTTCCCAATACGAAACGCCGCGGCAATTGAGAGCGTAGGGGCCTGCGCCTTTTTTTTCCTGCAAGTGCGGATCGAACACCCAGCGGGGCTCGCCAGTCTCCGGATCGAGGGCGAATACGCGCTGGAACGGCGTGCAGTAGTACAGCGTCTGGTTCGCCATCAGCGGCGTGACCTGCATGGTGGTGGGTCTGGTCGACCCGCTGCCGTCCGAGTGGTCGCCGCTCTCGTGTATCCAAGCCACTTCGAGCCGATCGACATTGGAGGGCTTGATCTGGGTCAACGTCGAATAGTGAGTCGCACCAGCGTCGCCGCCCCAGTAGCGCCATTCCTCGCCCGCCGGAGTAAGCGGCGGCTGCGCGTGCAGCACGAAAGACGCCAGCAGCAAGGAAGCGCCGAACAAAGAAGCAGCGTGAAACGAACGACGAAAGATCATGAGCACGACTTCATCTACGAGGACAGGCGGTTATTGCGCAACGCCGGGCCCAGACGGCGTTCGCCATCCGGGTGTGCGGACGTCATCTAGTTAGCGAATCTCTGACTTATTCTGTTTCTGTGATCTGGAGCCGCTCGAAACACGTTGCGTTGCGGGCATTTCTTTGGCCTGAACCGTCAGGGCAGTAGGTTAATCAGAGCTTCCTTAGGATCCGCCAAGCGTCAGAAAGCGGCCCGCATGGTAATCAATACTGTCGGGCCGGTTCAATGCGCCGCCTGCGCTCGCTGGGAACAATGGGCCCCCCGATGCGTCCAGCCGTATCGTTCCGAGAGCGACGTCGAGACACACAGGCGAGGTCCGCAGGGTGAATTTCATTCTTCCTACGACCCCTAGGCGCCCGAGCACCCAGTCGTTCGCGCAAAGCCGGCAGCGCATGTGCGGCCCAGCGTCGTCTGGCGTCAAGGGACGGCTGGACGCCGACTTGTTCTTGCAGGCGCGTCAAACACATTGGCGCTCCTGAGCGCCAGGGTGACTCCACGTGGAGGCGCTGAGGACGGACGTGGCGATCATCGGCGGAGGCCTCGGCGCCTGCGCCGGCGCGCTCGCGGTCGCGCGGCTCGGCTTTCGCGTCATTCTCACTGAGCAGACGCACTGGATCGGCGGCCAGTTGACGAATCAGGCCGTGCCGCCGGACGAACATCCATGGATCGAGGAGTACGGCGCGACCACCAGCTACCGGACGCTGCGACAGAAGATTCGCCGCTACTACCGCGACCACCTCCCGTTGACAGCCAGAGCGCGTTCCGATCCGACCGTGAATCCGGGCAACGGCTGGGTCAGCCGCTTGTGCCACGACCCGCGCGTCGCAGTGGCCGCTCTGCATGAGATGACCGTGCCCTACCAGCTCATCGGCCGGTTGTTCGTCATGCATCCGCAACGTCCGATCGCTGCATGGACCCACGGCGACCGCATCACCGGGGTCGTGGTGCGGGGACTCGAGTCGGGACGTGATTCCCTCATCGAGGCGCCGTACTTCATTGATGCGACCCCCTACGGCGAGTTGCTGGAGCTGGCAGGCGTCGAGCACGTGCTCGGCGCCGAGTCGAAGTCGCAAACCGGAGAGCCGCACGCGGCCGACGTAGAGGATCCTCGCGACCAGCAGGCCATTACGGTCTGCTTCGCCATGGAACATCGCCCAGGCGAAGACCACACGGTCGACAAACCGAGGCAGTACGATCTGTGGAAAGACTACCGACCGCCAGGCTGGCCTGGACGCCTGCTGGATTGGACGACGGTGCGGCCCGAGACACATGAGCCGTTGACACGTTTTCTGTTCGAGGCGGAAGACGGTCTTCCGTGGTGGCGCTTCCGGCGCATTCTCGACCGCACCAATTTCGAGGATGGTTATGCGCCCTCGGACATCACCGTCGTCAATTGGCCGCAGAACGATTATTGGTTCGGACCGGTCGTCGGCGTCGATGACGCAGAGCAAGCGAGAAACGTCGAAGCTGCAAGGCAGCTCAGCTTGAGCTTGCTGTATTGGCTGCAAACGGAAGCGCCCCGGCCAGAGGGCGGCGTCGGCTACCCTGGCCTGCGTCTGCGCGGCGACGTCGTCGGCGGAACGCCGGACGGGCTTGCGCCCGCACCCTACGTGCGCTCGTCACGGCGCATTCGCGCCGAGTTCACGGTGCTCGAGCAGCATATTGCACATCCTCTGCGACCGGACGGCCCCGAACTGTTCCACGACTCCGTCGGCGTCGGCTGTTACCGCATCGATCTGCATCCGCGGGTCAGCGGCGCAGGCTATCTCGATCTCGGCTGCTGGCCGTTCCAGATTCCGCTCGGCGCGATGATTCCGATCCGCGTGGAGAATCTGTTGCCGGGCGGCAAGAATCTCGGCGTTACGAACATCACGAACGGCGCCTTCCGCGTTCATCCCGTCGAATGGAACGTGGGTGAGACGGCGGGCATCCTCGCGGCGTTCTGCCTGCAGCGAAAAGTCGAGCCGAGAACCGTCCGGAACCGACCGGAGCTGCTGGAGGAGTTTCAGGCGCTGCTCCGCAACGAGGGCGTCGAGCTGTCGTGGCCGGCGCTTCGGCCTTTGTGAGGCTCAGCATGGAGGAGAGGCGTTACCGGATCGGCATTTCGGGATCCTACGGCGGGATGAATCTCGGCGATGAGGCGATTCTCGAAGGAATTCTGGGCGAGCTGAGAGCGAGCGTCTCCGCCGACGTAACAGTCTTCAGCAGGAATCCCGAAGACACGCTCGCCAGGCATCGTGTCGAGCGAGCGGTGTCTGCGCGCGCGCTTACGCGTCGGCACTTGGCGCCCGAGATCGAGCAGCTCGATCTGTTCATTCTTGGCGGCGGCGGCATCCTGTACGACCGTGAGGCCGAGCGGTTCTTGCGCGAGGGGTTCATCGCTCAAGCCGCCGGCGTGCCTGTCATGCTGTACGCGGTCAGCGCCGGGCCGCTGAGGTCGGAGGCGAGCCGCCAAGCCGTCGAACGGGCGCTCAACGCATCGCCGGCGCCGTTGATCACCGTGCGCGATCGGCTCGGCTACCGTCTTCTGGAGGACATCGGCGTGGGGCAGGACATTCACCTGACCGCCGATCCGGCATTCCTGCTGGAGCCCGATGAGCTCTCGGTCGGCGCGCTCCAGGCGGAGGGCGTCGAGTTCGAGCGTCATCTGGTGGGATTTTCCGTCCGCGAGCCCGGGCCCGCCGCGCCGAACATCGACCCCGAGGAATATCACGCGCTGCTCGCAAACGCCGCGGATTTCGTAATCGAACGCTACGATGCCGACGTGCTGTTCGTGCCGATGGAAAAGACCGACGTTCAGCACAGTCACGCCGTCGTGGCTCACATGCAAAACGCACAGCGAGCCGAGATCCTGCGCCGCAGCTACTCGGCGCGTCAGATCCTGGATCTCATGGGCCGCTTCGAGTTCGTCGTCGGCATGCGGCTCCACTTTCTCATATTCGCCGCTCTGCGCGGCACGCCCTTCGCAGCCTTGCCCTATGCCTCGAAAGTGACCGGCCTGCTCGAGGATCTGGACATGCCGATGCCGCCGCTCGGCAGCATCGGCATCGGGCAGCTCATCGCTCGCATCGATCGCTCATGGGATACGCGGTCAGACATTCGAGCGAAAATACGCGAGCGTGTGCCGATTTTGCGCGCTCGAGCGCGGCAGACCAATAAGCTGCTCGTTTCGCTGCTCGAGGAGCGCGCACGGGCCCGAGGCGATGGAGTCGGCGCCGCCGAGCACGGGCGGCCAGCTTGAAACTTTGGGTCGGTGGAAACCCGCAAGCTTCGCGGTGCGTTGCCGCAACACGGGCAGATCGATAGGGGGACAACGATGAACGAGGAAACATTCAATCTCAGCATTCGCAAGTTTCTGAAGAAGGCCGGCGTCGGCTCGCAGCGCGAAATCGAACATGCAGTCGAAGCGGCGCGGCGTTCCGGTGCGATCGCCGACGATGCGTCCTTGCCCGTAAGAATGACGCTCGAAATGCCTGATCTACGATTGAACGTGACCTTCGACGGAGAAATTCGCCTGGGAGGCGAGGCCGACCCAGACTAGATCGTATTCGGCCGGCTGACGATGAATCTGGCGCCAAGCCAATGAAGCTCCGGCAACGCAGCTCATTTGCAAGTCAACCCGGTCGGCGGCGCTGACCCCGGACAAAACCTGAAGACGCAACGCTCTCAGGAGCTTGCGCAGGGTTTGCTGGTTGCACCGACCTCCATCTAGCGATCCGCCGCACCGCCTGCAGGCGAGTGTGAGCGGCCCGCGCGCCGAACGCCGCGGGCATGCTGTTCGTGCGCCTTGTAAGTGGCTGGTAAGACTCTATGCATAATTTACACGCGACCAGGCACAGAGAACCAACTCATGTTTCGTCGCGCATTGCTCCTCGTTGTAGTCATGCTCCCATTGTCGTGGGCGGCGCAGGCCGATACGGCCGCTGCAGGCAGTCTCTTGTATGAACAGAAATGCGCCGCCTGCCACACCATCGGCCAGGGCGATCGCATAGGGCCCGATCTGCGCAACGTCGCTGAGCGGCGCACCGAGGCGTGGCTGGTGCGCTTCATCACCGCGCCCGACGAAATGATCGCGGCCAAGGACGAGACCGCACTGCGCCTGGTCGAGAAATACAACCGCATCATGATGCCCAATCTCGGGCTGAGCGAGACTGATGCGCGGGCAGTGCTCGACCACATTCAGGCAGTGAGCGCGGCGGTCCCGGCGAGCAGCGCGCCGCCGACGCCTTCGACGCCGTTCTCCAAGCCCGAGTTGCGCGCCCCGCAGTCGACCATCTTCACCGCGTTTCTCATCTCTTCGGTGATCGTCGCGGCGGTGTTCGCGTGGATCGCACTCAGCACCCGCTCGCCCGCAGAGGTCGACGTGAAGCGAGCCTATGGCTGGCGCAAGGCGTTCTTCGGCTCAGGGGTCATCGCGTTGGTTGCGCTGCTCGCCGCAACGGCGCCTCGCGCCCCGTACGCCGGCGCAGAGACCAAACCCGACCGCATCGTTCATGTAGCCGCCCGCCAGTTCGAGTTCGTGTTCGCCGACGAGCCGATCACCAGCGCCGCCGATCTCGGCCGCGCTCCGACGATTCAGCGTCTGGAGCTGCAAGCCGGAGAGCTCGTGGAGTTCCGGGTGACCGGCCTGGACGTCAATCACGCCTTTGGCCTGTATGGGCCTCAGCGCCAGCTCGTCGCCCAGACACAGGCGATGCCGGGCTACGTCAACCGGTTGCTTGTGCGGTTCACCGAGCCCGGACAATACAAAGTGCTCTGCCTGGAGTACTGCGCAGCCGGGCATCACCTCATGCAGACCAGTCTGACGGTCCATTGAACGGCTTCGGAGAGAAATAGACATGCGCGGCGTGAAATCGCAGACGCTCTACTGGATGGCGATCACTTTCGTACTGTTCCCGATCCTGATCCTGCTCGGCATCTACATGCGCTCGGTGCAGGCCGGAGCGCTCGGCGAGTTGCAGGGATGGTTCTACCCGATGATGACGCTGCACGGCGTCGGCATGGTCGGAGTCTGGTACGTAGCTTCGATGGGCTGCGTCGCGAACGTATTGTCCAAGTACGTTTCTCCCTCGCCCGCGATCGGACGTCTGGCGATCGTCGGCTCCGTGGCGGGCGTGGCGTTGCTGTTGGCGTGCGTGTTCCTCGGCCGCTTCGCAGGCGGCTGGTACTTTCTGTATCCGTTGCCGCTCAAAGGGGAGTGGCCGCTCTGGTCGGCCGTGACCTTCCTCGCCTCGCTTACGGTGCTCGGCGCGACATGGCTCATCTGGTCGCTGGACCTGCTGCGCGCAATCGCATCCAAGTACTCGCTGCCGCAGGCGCTCGGTTGGCATTATTTGTCCGGCCGGGACCAGCCACAGCTGCCGCCCGCCATCCTGATCATCACCGTCAGCCTGATCGCCTCGGTGGCGGCGCTGGGCGCCGGAGTGATCGCGCTGGCGCTCTTCTACAATGAAATCTTGACCGGCGCGCCGAGCGACGCGCTGCTCATGAAGAATCTGATCTTCTTCTTCGGCCACACGGTGGTGAACCTCGCCATGTATCTCGGCGTGGCGCTGGTCTACGAGGTGCTGCCGCACTATGCCGGACGGCCGTGGAAGACGAACAAGGTCGTGGTGATTTCGTGGAACGCAGTGTTGCTGATCGTGCTGTTCGCGTACTTTCACCACCTCTACATGGATTTCGTGCAGCCCGGCGTGCTGCAGTACCTCGGCCAGATCGCCTCCTACGCGAGCGCGATCCCGGCTGCGGTAGTGACGATCTTCGGCGCCCTGTTGCTCGTCTACCGCGCGCGGATGCGCTGGAATCTCGCCTCGATTCTGCTGGTCCTCGGCTTGGCGGGCTGGGCGATCGGCGGGCTCGGGGCGCTCATCGACTCTACGATCAGCGTCAACCTCCGGCTGCACAATACTCTCTGGGTGCCGGCGCACTTCCACACTTATATGGTGGCGGGCCTCGTGTTCCTGGTGGTCGGCTATTTCTACCATGTGTGTCAGGAAGCGAGCGCGACGCCCGAGAACGTCGGCTACCACAAGCTGCTGGCGACGCTGCTCGTAGTCGGCGCCTACGGATTCTTCATGATGTTCTACTTGTCTGGCGCCTATTCCGTACCGCGCCGCTTCGCGGCCTATCCGTCGGAGCTGGCGCATGGCGCAACCTATTCGGGCGTCGCAGCGGCTTTTGCAGGGTTGTTTCTGCTTGGCTTTGCGCTCTACGTTGTCGAGACCGGGAAGCGCTGGCGCAAGGCCCTGCACAGTGGCGTCTGAGTTTCGACGACCAGGCCCGCGCAGCGCTCTGCGCCGCACGCTGGCGACCCTGGCGCTGACTGCAGCGTACGCGACCAGCGTCTTCGGGGAGGGCGCGCCGAGCGCCGAGAGTCGACTCGCCGGCCGGGCTGCACCCGACATCCCGCTGCGGCTGGCGGACGGCCGGACGATGCGCCTCTCTGAGCTCGCCGACGGCAAGCCCCTGCTCATCACCTTCTTTTATCGCCGGTGCACCGGGGTGTGCACGCCGCTGCTCGCATGGGTGCGCGATGCAGTGCGCAAGGCGGGCGGGCTGGGCGTCGACTACCGCGTCCTTGCGCTCAGCTTCGACGACGCCGATACGATCGACGACCTGCGCGCCCAGGCGCGCGTCACCAGAGTGCTGGACTCGCCGCACTGGTCGTTTGCTGTCACCGAGCAGGAGGCGCTGGCGCAAATCACGGGCGCACTCGACTTCTGGTATCGACCGGACCCCGCAACCGGGCAAATCGATCATCCGGCGTTGGTGGCGGCGCTAGACCAGGGCCGCGTCGTGCGCACGATGCTCGGCGCCCCGGACGTCTCCGAACGCTTGCAAGGCCTGCTGGCGGAGCTGCGCGGCGCCTTCATCCCGTATTACCGCCTCCCGCATCAGACGCCGTTCGCCTGCGTCTCCTTCGACTCGAGCACCGGAGAAACCCGGCTCCACTGGGGGCTGATGCTGCTGGTGCTGCCAGCGTTGACGGCGGCTGTCGCAGCCTACGTTCTGTTCTTTCTGGGCGCCAAGCGACGGCGCATGGTCGAGGCGCAGAACGGTCGCACAGGTGCGTCGCCAGTTTGGAGCTGCGCAGCCTCGTAGCGGATAGCGCTTTCTCGGCGCTCATCCAAGCAAGCGCTGATGAGGCGGCGGCGTGGAAGCGGCCGCAGACAAGACGTGCGAAGGCGCCGTTCTTATCGGCGGCGCTCGTTCAGCGTTTATCTAAGGAAGCTCTGATCAACCTGCTGCCCTGACGGTTCAGCCCAAGGAAATGCCCGCAATGCGGCGTTTCGAGCGGCTGGAGATCACAGAAACAGAGTGAATCAGAGATTCTCTAACGCAGCAGCTTCTCGAGCACGCGGGTTCGCGCCGGGGGCTCCATGTCGAGATACCGCCGCAGCGCGCTGCGGCAGCATTCATACTGCTGTCGCGCTTCACTGATCCGCCCAGCGCGTGCGAGCAGTGTAATCAGCATCTCATAGACATCCAGCGCCACTGGCTCGACATCGAGCGCCGCGCGCAACGTCCAGATCGCCTCGTCGGCCCGCCCCGAGTGCATGCGCAGCTCCGCCAGCATGCGCGCGGCATCGAGATATGTATGCCGAAGCCGTACGCGCTCGAACTCGAACAAGTCGTGCTCCTCGTCCTCGGCGGACAAGTCTGCGCGATACAGACGCAACGCGTCTTCGAGCAGCTCCGAGGCTCGCTCGCTTTCTCCGTGGCGCCGCGCTCTGCGAGCCGCCTCAGTGAGATCGAGGAAGTCGTACAGATCCACGCGGTGCGGCGCTTCGGTGTTGAAGCGGTATCGATCTTCGCTGCATAGCACGTAGGCGGAGCTGCGTTGGCGGCGCGTCGACTCGATGGTCGAGCGCAGCGCGTTGATCACACCGTGCAGCCGGTTGGCGGCGACGCGCGCCGGCGCGCCCGGCCAGAGCAGCTCGATCAGGCTATCGCGGTGTACAGGGGCTCCGCGGCGCAACAGCAGATACTTGAACAGCTGTACGGCCTTGCGCCGTCTGAAGGACTCGAGCGGGATCGGCTGCCCGTCGCGCTGGATCTCGAACCAGCCGAAACAGCGCACCATCAACTGTCCCGAGGTCCGAACAGCGGCCCTCGACGGCGCCCGTCGCTCAGGCAACGTGGTCGGCAGAAGCGTCTTCAATTCTTCGAGCAGCGGCAGTCCCCACTCGATCGGCACGCATTCCTCCCGCCAGCCGACGCCGACATAACCGAGCGGCCGATCGCCGTCCACCAGCGGCACGCCGATGAACGAACGGATGCCGCGGCGTTTGACCGCCTCTCGCAGGAACAGCCGATCGCGCTGGAACTCGTTGGTGAAGAGCGGCTTCTGCAGCAGTGTGACCGTACCTGGGTATCCCGAGCCGAGCGGCATGTGCGTGCGTTCCATGAACGCATCGCGATCCCGCCCCGCGCAGTCGATCAGGGTGACTTCACTTCCGGAGCGATCCAGAAGGAACAGTTCGCAGTCGTCGGCCGCAACGACGCGCCGCAGGCCCTCGAGCGTGCTGCCGAGTGAAACCAAATGCTCGGCAAGCACGCCGCGTGCGAGCAGACCTTCCAGGCGGGCGCCGCCGACCCCTCCGGCGACCATATGAGAAAGCGGCAGCCACACCATGGCGCCGCCATCCGCCCGCGGCAGGACTGTGCAGGGTTGGACCGAACTGCTCGCGGGTGCGTCATCGGATCCGTCCCGAACGCCCACCACGTCCTCCGGTTCTTGACGGGCGCCAGGGGATCCTGCAGCGGCGCAGCGCGCGCATGCGTCGCCCAGCTTGCCGTCCATCACGTCCCAACACAGCCGCCCGATCGCTGCGCGCGCAGGCGTCCGCAGAGCGCGCGCCGTCGGCGCAGGCCAGCCGCGCACGCGGAAGTTCGCGTCCACCCAGAAGAAGGGTCGAAACGGCTCGCTGCGGGCCCGCTCCACGCCAGTTCGCATGTCCATCTCCCGCGACGTTGCGACGTTGGCCGACGCATCCCGCCTTCGACGGAACAGCGCGCCAATACCCACGATCTTACGTCGTTCGACGTCTCAGGGAACCACCTCGGCGGCGGCGCTTTAGCTTGCCGCGATGGCGAGCCTCAAACACGCGAACATGCGCCCATGCCACGCATGGCGAGGAGATCGGCTCGAGTATCGGCTTCGTGGGCAGAGGAGGGGAGCGAGTATGAGCGCTCGGTTCGGCGCACGATTGCGCCGGCGATCGTATTGAGTTCTCAAAATCGAGTGGCTCGGCGACGGAAGTTGCTGGCCCGACGAAGGTCGATACACGCTCAGACCACGTGATGTGAGCCCTAGCACATAAGAGAACTATCGGCACGGTGTATCGTTGCGCTTCCTACTCATGTTTCTGGCGCTCCAACAACCTACGGCTCCCCCTGTCGATAGCTCCAATTTCACAAGGTTCTTTCGTTACGTAAGGAGACGGTGAACCACACCGCAGACATCTTCGCCTCCGGGCGAAACCGGCTGAAAAACAATGAACAAGGTCTACCGAATCGTCTGGAACGCCGCCGCCGGCCTCTGGCAGGTAGCGGCTGAGTTCACGCGCGGGCGACGCAAGGCCGCGGCGGATTGGCGCCTTCCGCTGGCGGCCGGCGCACTACTGCTCATAGCCCCGCCGACCTTGGCCGACTTGCCTGACGGCGGCGTCGTGGTCGGCGGCAGCGGGGCGATCAGGCGGTCGGGTAATGAGCTCACCGTCACCCAGAACTCCCAGCGCCTGGCTATCGACTGGCAGAGCTTCTCCATCGGCGAGGGCGACAGCGTCCGCTTCGTCCAGCCCAGCCGTGAGGCCGCGGCGCTGAACCGGGTGCTCGGCCCCGATGTCTCGCGCATCCTCGGCTCGCTGGACGCCAATGGCCAGGTGTTCCTGGTCAATCCTAACGGCGTCCTGTTTGGCGCCAACGCCCGGGTGGACGTCGGCGGTCTGGTCGCCTCGACGCTCGACATCCGCACCGAAGATTTTTTGGCCGGCGACTACCGCTTCGAGGGTGACGGCGCAGGCAGTGTGATCAACAAGGGCGCCCTGCAGGCAGCCGAGGGTGGCTACGTCGCGCTGATCGCCGCCCGTATCGAGAATGCAGGCAGCATCGAGGCCGAGCGCGGCCAGGTGCTCATGGGCGCGGGCCGCAAAGTCCGCCTGGATTTCGGTGGACCGGTAAAGCTGGAGGTCGAGGAAGCTGCACTCGAGACCTGCATCGAGCAAGGCGGCGCGGTGCGCGCCGACGGCGGTCTGATCTATCTCAGCGCCCACAGCGCAAGTGAGCTCGCCAGCACGGTCATCAACCACAGCGGCGTCAGCCAAGCTCGCAGCTTGGAGATCGGCGATGACGGTGAGGTCGTGCTGCTCGGGGAAGGCGCCACGGTGGCGGTGACCGGCACGCTGGACGTTTCATCCGCGCGCGGCGCAGGCGGCAAAGCGGTGGTGAGCGGCGGCCGGGTGCTCGTCGACAGCGGCGCCCTCATCGACGCCAGCGGCGCCTACGGCGGCGGTGAGATCTATCTCGGCGGCGGCTGGCAAGGGCAGGATCCAGAGATCCCCCAGGCCAAGGGAACCGTGATCATGCACGACGCCACCGTGGACGCTTCGGCGACCGAATTCGGCGACGGCGGCATCGTGGCGGCCTGGTCGGACGTGAACGACAACGACTCGGTCACCCGCGTGGCCGGAACGCTGCGTGCGCGCGGCGGCGCTCAGGGCGGCGAGGGTGGGCGCATAGAGACCTCCGGTCGTGAACTCGGGGTGGAGGCCGCGCCGGATGTTTCCGCCTCGCGCGGTCGCGGCGGCGAGTGGCTGGTTGATCCCCATAACATCACTATCGTCGCGGGCGACGGCGCCTCCGGCATCAACGCCGCCAGTCCGTTCGAGAGCAGCGGCGACGGCGCCACACTGGGCGTCGAACTGATCGACGCCGCTCTGGCCAGCGGCGATGTGGTCATCCGCACCGGGTCCGGCGGCAGCCAAGACGGCGACATCACCTGGAACCCCGACTACGAGTACGCCGGAGCCGCCGACCGCCAGCTCAGCCTGCACGCCCACCGCAATGTCGCCCTGAACGGCTCGATCGCCAGCAGCAACGGGGCGCTGTCAATGACGTTCAACGCCGACTCCGACGGCGACGGCAACGGCAATCTGACGATCAAGGAGTCGCTCGCGACCCGGGGCGGCGATCTGAGCCTGTCTGGTCAAGCCATCACGGCGGACGTTCGCTATGTAACGCTCACGACCAGCGGCGGTGCGGGCGGCGACGTGGATATCGCGGTTGCTGGCACGTTGCTGCTCAAGGAGGTCGATCTGATCGCGGGCGGAACCGGAACGATCAACATCGATGCAAGCGGCCCGAATGGACGCGTGGAGCTCAACGCCGCCAAGGTCATCGTCGAAGACGGCGACCTCGTCGTAGACGCTGGCAGCCAAATCCTGCAGCTCTGGCGCGCCGTCTTCGCCTCGAGCGGCGCGGGCGATATCAGCCTCACGGCTCGGACCGGCAACATAAGAGCGGGCGTCGGTGGGACCAGCACCGGTCACATACGCGCTACCGGCGATGGCGACATCTTCCTGCGAAGCAACAACTTGCTGCTGCCCGAAAACTCGAGCATCGAAGGCGGGGCTTCATTGTTCATTCTGCCCTACGATGCAGATACGTCGATAGGACTGGGCGACGGCGCCGCCGGCGGCCTGAAGCTGAGCGCCGCGGATCTGTCGCGGCTCGACGGCTTTTCACTGGTCACCGTGGGCGAGGCCAGCGGGAGCGGCGCAATCGAGCTAGGCGCCGCCGAACTGGCGGCTGCGCTGCGGGTGCGCACGGGCGGCGGCGTCACCGTCATGGACGAATTCAGCGCAG
>Ga0079224_100002301_pt1 | contig 23067 bp, 20 predicted proteins | sample Stecom2015_FD_80414 | JGI IMG/M metagenome (GOLD analysis project Ga0079224, IMG submission 80414) | Agricultural soil microbial communities from Utah to study Nitrogen management - Steer compost 2015 | ecosystem: Environmental > Terrestrial > Soil > Agricultural land | place: USA: Utah... | reverse complement strand
GCACTCGTACTGGAATTTTACAATCAACGTAGAAAACGCGCACTTGAAGTTGAGCCAAACGAGGGGCATCGCATCCTCGCAGAGCTCGAGAAATCGTTCGACGTTACCATCGTCACTCAGAATGTCGATAACCTTCACGAAAGGGCCGGATCCTCAAACGTATTGCACTTGCACGGAAGTCTTTTTCAATCGCGCAGCACGGTCGATGAGTCTCTGGTGTACGAGATCAAAGGTTGGGAACTCAAGCTTGGCGATCTGTGTGAAAAAGGTTCTCAATTGCGGCCGAATATCGTCTGGTTCGGAGAATTGGTGCCCATGATGGAAGTTGCAGCCGCCGAGGCGGCGAAAGCGGATGTATTCGTCGTTGTTGGCACGTCGATGGTAGTGTATCCTGCTGCCGGGCTGATTCACTATGTCCCGCGGCACGTTCCAAAATTTGTCGTGGATCCCAACCTGCCGGATGTAGGGTACATTCCTAACCTGACCATGATTGCAGAGAAGGCAAGTACGGGTCTGCGTAAAGTAAGAGAGACGTTGATGAAGCTTGCTTAAGTACTACTCGCCCGCGTTCACTCTCTGAAGAAACTTCCTGAACTTTTCAGTGTTGTAATTGGCCATGCCGGACTTCTTGTACGCAATCGTACCGTCCGGTGCGATTACAAATGTAGTCGGTATCATGCGTACCTGGAGTAGTTCAGGCAAGTCGCCAGCTATAAACACGGGAAATGTATAATTGTTTGTGGCGACGTAATTTTTCACCTTCTGAGTGTCTTCTGGCCGGTCGATGGAAAGCATGACGAATTGGATTGAATCGTTCCCTACCTGTTCGTAAAGTCCCTGGATGGACGGCATTTCCGCACGGCAGGGCCCGCACCAAGTAGCCCATAGGTTCAGGAATACGGTTTTTCCGCGGTAGGTATTGAAATCCACCATCTCACCTTCGGGAGTTTTTACGGAAAAGGAGTATTCAAACATACCCTTTCCGGGTTCGTAGGAGCCGGGATCGGCGTTCATGGTGCCGGTTGCCAGTATTACCCGGCTCGCGGCGGACTGCAATCCGCTCAGCGCGTTCGTGTATTGCAAGAGCAGGAAGGCGGCACCGACCAGCAGCCAGCGGCGGGATAGGCGCCACATCTTTTTAAGAACGCCAGGTATTACGGATGTGCTCATTCGTTCGATTTTGAAGAATTTTGAAAGCTCAAAAATGCTTATTTCGACTTTCCAGACTCTCTAAACAGGTCCGGCAATGGCGGAACTGCGCGCACTAAAGCTACTTTTTCTCGTCTTTTTTGCCTTTTCTGCCTTTGGGCAGAAAGTCAAATACAAAGATATCTATAGCCTGCTGAGTACCAAACAGTACGATGCGGCCGAACCTTTCCTGAAGCGTTATCTCGCCAGCGAACAGGAAAATCCCAATGCATTTCTCTACATGGGCATTATCTACCAGGAGAAGGCTGTCGCACAGCACGTCCTGCGCGAAACCGCTTCACTCGTCGCCTATGCCGACTCAGCAATACGTTGTTTTGATAAAGCAGCCTCAATGCTCACGGAACGTGAAGTGAAGCGAAACGCGGAGTATTACCAGGCATACAACCGACGCGATCTGAGAACGGGCGAGTTTGGCATTGCGCTGTCCGACATCACATTTGATCTTCAAAAGCGTAAGGAAGCCCTTCTCACGCGCACATCTGCCGCCAGAATGCTTCGCCACCACTTCGAAGCAGCAGATAGTCTGTACGGTGTTTGTGTGACATCATTCCAGGCGTTGAAGAAACAGCATCCTGATCAACAAGACCTTTTCCTGCGCGCCACCGACAGCACGGTTACATTGCTTGATGATGTTCTATCCCGATATGATGCTGCGCTAAAGGCCATACGGCTATACCAATCCAGTATGAAGTCGCCTGGCGTACCGGCCTATCGTCACGATTTCAACCTGAGCAAGATCACAGACTATTCTTCAGAGGGAAGCGCGGTGGCCGACTTTCTCAGTGAAGAGGTGAATCTGTGGGACTACGGAACATTTGCGGCGGATGTTCGCGGAAAAATTCTCACCGAAATTTTACCTCTTCAGAAGGAAACGGTGAAGCAGTTGAATGCCCTGATCACCAGGCACGAAGATATCGCCGCAGACACGGCACTGTTCGATCGCTTTAAGCCATATGACAACGCTGATCCTCTTCCTGAAGCTTTGATACGCCTCTTTGCGGCAAACATTTCGTTTGACCTTGCGCGAACACAGGCCGCCAGTTTCAAGGATTCACTTGATGTTCACTTTCAACTTGAGCTAGCCCGGGCTGAGTCAGACGCGCTCCGGGCTCTTGACAGTGCTGTAAACTTGCTTCGTCAACAGGATTTGACAGCAGCTGCGCATCGGTACGCGTATTTCCTTCCTGAGGAATTGCGAACAGCCAATGCACTTGAGGAAGTGTTGAACACCTCGTCTGCAACGGTGGACAGCGAGCGTCAGAGGGTCAGTGAAAACCTCGCGATAAGAGAGCTTCACGCGCGGCGTCTGCGGGTTGGCGATGAGTTCATACCTTTATCCCCGGCTGACACACTATGGGGTTGCCACCCGCTGATTACTCTTGATGAACAATATACGGTAGGAGTGAAGCGCCTGGACTCGACAAATGTGGCCGGGTACTTTTATTCCATAACCCCTTCGCGGGTTCCTGACATCGCAGCAACGTTCGCGCTGGATACAGTAGCCTTCGGTCCCAATCGCTGGTCGTCAGTAAAGGCGCTATCGACCGATGCTAACGGATTAGTGTACTACGTATTGATTTATTCCGACCAGCCCGAGAAGGAAAAATACCCGGCAAGGATAGCCAAGATATATCGTGCTGACGGGCTATCGTGGACGACCGACATCCAATTGGCATTTATTCCTGAAGCGTTGGAGTATCAACAGAATACCGGTACGCTGGCCGTTAAGGGTCAGGAAACGTTGTTAATTGACAAGAATGGTAAACCCCAATAGGGGAGCTATCACGTCTGAACGAGTTTCTTCCAATCCTGGAAGCGCATGTCGATGCGCGCGCGGATTTTTTCGTAGTTGTCCCAGCTATCGGTGACGTGATAAATGGACGGAAGGCTCTTGACAAGTATTTCGTCATAATCATTCCGGTACAGTCCACCGCCGTAATAGTAATAGGTGAACATATTTCCCTGACGATTGAACAGTTCATATCCCAGGTAACCGTCCCAGATTTCGCTCAGGATGGTACATGAGATTTCCCTTCTCTTAAAACGGAAAATTTGGTTCGAAGCCTCTTCCTCAAAGTATTCCGAGTAAAGGTCCGTGTCGATAATCCACCCAAGGTACATCCCAATGTGGACGTAGGCCTGCTCTATGGGAAGTGAATCAGGAAAATTTCCCAGAAAGTGGGTTTTCGCGTTATCGTAAATAGTTTTTTGAATGTCAGCCTTTTTGTCCATTCAGTAATGATCGTTTACAACCTAAAATAACAAATTAATCGGACTTTACCCTGCTTTTGTGAAGGATTCCTTGTCCAACACAAGCATAAATCTTTCAATGAAAGAAAAGGTAAGCGACAAACACTCCGGCAATGATGCCAGTGAGGTCGGCAACAAGGCCCGCGGTTAACGCATAACGGGTATTTCGTATGTTCACCGATCCAAAATACACTGCAAGGATGTAGAAAGTTGTTTCTGTACAGCCTCTGAATATTGCTGCAAGGTTTCCCACGAAGCTGTCGGGTCCGAAATTATCCGGGTGCGCCACGTCAAGCATCATCCCTCGGGCGGCCGTGCCGCTTAGTGGCTTTAGTAACGCCACGGGCAGCGCATCCACCCATTCGGTGTTCACTCCCATTACTGCGAACACACTTCCAATACCGCTGATGATGTAGTCGAGGGCACCTGAAGCACGGAACACACCAATGCCTACGAGCATGGCCACGAGATAGGGAATAATCTTTACAGATGTAGTAAAACCTTCTTTCGCGCCTTCAACAAATGTTTCGAACAACTTGACTTTGCGGGTTAGCCCAAGCACAAGGAACCCTACAATGAGAGTGACAATAATCAGGCTGCTTATCAGGCTGGACTGCTGCTGAAGCTCATCGGGCGGCAGGGAAATAAAGTAGGCTACGGCGCATGCGACGATTGCTGTCAACCCACCGATGTATGCCATCAGCACCGGATCAAAAAGTTTGATTCTTTGTCGTATGGAAAGATAAAAGAGTCCTACCATCGTCGAGCAGAATGTTGCAATCAGCGCGGGGATGAAGATGGCTGTGGGATCAGCGGATCCAAGGGCGGCGCGATCGACAATGATAGCGAGTGGTATTATAGTAAGCCCTGACGTATTCAGCACCAGGAATGTAATCTGCGCGTTTGATGCAGTTTCCGGATCGGGATTGATCTCCTGTAACTCCTTCATAGCCTTTAGCCCCAGAGGGGTTGCGGCGTTGTCCAGGCCAAGAATATTAGCACTGAAGTTCATTATTATGGAGCCGGTGGCTGGATGATCGCGGGGTACTTCGGGGAATAGCCTCGAAAAGAAGGGGCCTACCAGTTTCGCCAGGATGGCTACCATGCCACCCTTCTCACCAATCTTCATAAGGCCCAGCCAAAGCGACATTACACCGGTGAGGTATAACGATATTTCAAAACCGGTTCTGGCATTATCAAACGTCGACGCAAGCAAGGCGGGGAATATGGCTGTGTCGTTAAAGAAGATCAGCTTGACGAGGGCGACGATGAAGGCGATAAGAAAAAAAGAAACCCAGATATAGTTGAGCGCCATTCTAGCGAGTCAGGTTAGGTAAAGCAACAAATGTATACTGACAATTACAAGTTGACGAGGCTAAGGCTATGAACTGCTGTCAGCCCCGCTGTTTCTGTCCGTAGTCGCGCCGGACCGAGATTCACAGGCATGAACCCTGCAGTCTCCGCCATCCTTACTTCCTGTATTGAGAAGTCGCCTTCAGGACCGATCAGCACGCAATAGGTTCCTCTCGGCACGGCTGCTTGCAGCAAATGTTGAGGCGCACCCGCCCTGGCGATAAATCGCTGTTCGTCTTTGGCGTCGTGAACGGCGCTTGAGAAGGGGATCATCCCCCGGATCGTGGGGAGGTGAGCCCGAAGGGATTGTTTCATGGCACTTACAGCCAACCGGTTTAGCCGATCGAGCTTTACAACGGTCCGCTCGCTGTGTTCACATTCGACAAATGTGATGGCGTTGACGCCTATCTCCACGGCCTTTTCCACGAACCAGTCGATACGCTCATTCTGTTTCGTCGGGGCGATGACGATATGAGTAGTGAATCCGGGATCGGGAGCCGGTTGTTCATTGTTTATGTCGAACGCGCACCGGTTTGTGTCAGCTACGGTGATAACCGCGTCGTAAAAGAAGCCGCGGCCATCCGTGATGCGGATTGTGTCACCGCGCTTGTGCCGCAGAACCTTGACGCAGTGTCTTGATTCGTCGGGATCGAGATGCCGAACGCCTTCCTTTATCCCCGGCTCGTAAAAAAGCATGGTGTCAACCTGCTTGTTGACTCAGACGTTGCACAAGTGCGATGTAAGAGCGCATGGCGTCTTCGCGGGGCATAGATTTCTTTGAGGCCCACGCGTCGTATTTTGCGATAGCCTTGAAGTCAAACCCGCCCGGCCTTTCGCCAGTTACGTCACCCTCCACGGCCTGTTTGTATAAAGCGTAAAGTTCCAACAAGGTTTCGTTGTCGGGGCGGGCAGTCAGCTTCCTTGAATCTTCTACCGCCTTTTCAAATTCTTCGTTCAGGCTCATCCGGGTCGGGTATGTACGGTTGACTATCCGCGTTGGTCTATGGGTACGTATGGTCTCAGGCGTTCACCCACGTATATCTGGCGCGGACGTCCGATAGGTTCCTTGTTGTCGCGCATTTCTTTCCATTGTGCGATCCATCCGGGAAGTCGGCCCATAGCAAACATCACGGTGAACATGTCGACCGGCAGGCCGAGTGCGCGGTATATGATGCCGCTGTAGAAGTCGACATTAGGATAGAGTTTGCGCTCCACGAAGTAGTCATCCTGCAGCGCAACTTCTTCCAGCTTCTTGGCAATGTCGAGGACAGGGTCCTTGACACCGAGCTTGGCCAGTACGCCGTCGGCTGCCCTCTTGATGATCTTCGCCCTGGGGTCGAAGTTCTTGTATACGCGGTGTCCGAATCCCATCAGGCGGAAGGGGTCGTTCTTATCCTTTGCCTTGTTAATCCACTTCTCGATGTTGCCGCCGTCCTTTCTTATGTTCTCGAGCATCACGATTACCTCCTGGTTGGCGCCGCCGTGGAGCGGTCCCCAAAGGGCGTTGATGCCGGCGGAAATGGATGCGTATATGCTGGCCCGTGACGAGCCGACGATGCGGACGGTGGAGGTGGAGCAGTTTTGTTCATGGTCTGCGTGAAGGATCAGCAGCTGGTTGAGCGCTTGTGCCACCACGGGATCCACTTCATAGCGCTGGCCCGGCAGGGCGAACATCATTTTAAGGAAGCGTGAGCAATAGTCCAGTTCGTTGTCCGGATAATTTACCGGATGGCCCAGCGCGTTCTTGTACGACCAGGCGGCGAATGTCGGCATCTTGGCGAGCGACCGTATGATGCTCAGGTATACCAGTTCGTCGGATCGGTTAGGGTCCAGCGATTCCGGATAGAAGGCGGTCTGCGCACAGAACAGGGACGCGAGGACGCCCATGGGGTGCGCGGTTGACGGGAAGCCGTCCAGGATTTTCTTAATGTCTTCGTGCACCAGGGTATGGGTGCGGATGTCGTAGCTGAATTCTTCCAGCTCCTGGCGGGTCGGCAGCTTGCCGAATATGAGCAGGTAGGAAACTTCCTCAAAAGTCGATTTTTCCGCGAGCTCCTCGATGGCGTACCCCCGGTATCGAAGTATCCCTTGGTCTCCGTCCAGAAAGGTAATCGCACTCTTGGTAGCCCCCGTGTTCTTATATCCAAGGTCCAGGGTAATCGCGCCTGACTTCTCTCGGAGTTCGCCTATGTCAATGGCGATTTCCTTCTCGGTTCCCTCTATCACCGGGAGCTCATAGGTTTGACCGTTAAGTTTCAATTCAGCAGTTTTCGACATATTCAAGGGATTTTAAAAGGTTTTAAATATAAGCCGCCATGAAATCAGAAAAAAATCGACCCCGCGAAATAATGGGTTCCCGGCTGGCGTGGCAAGTGGTGGCTTCGATATTGTCCGTACCTTTGGGAGAAAGTCGGACGACGTCGCGCCTCGACAAGGAATCTTTGGGCCGCGTAAAGGGTTGTTTAACGTGTATATCGGTAAGAAAAAGATTCGTGTAATAAATGCCGTACTTTTTCTGTACTCGGGTAAGTTTTACTATAGATATTTGATAGGCCTGTTGCCATTAGAAGGGATATGATAAATTTTGGATTCCGCCGGAGCAAGAGCCTCGCGGTGGACTTGGGGAACACAACCACGATGGTAGGCGATGAGGAGAACGTGCTGCTTTGCCAGCCCTCCTGCATCGTATTCAACGCGAGTAACAACTCCGTCAAAGCCGTAGGCTCCAAGGCTTACGAAATGTTTGAAAAGACGCATGACGACCTGAAGCCAGTCAAGCCTCTGCGGGGTGGCGTCATTGCCGACTATTACTCGGCTTCCCGCCTCATCCATGAACTCGTACACCGCTGCTGTTCGGTTTCCTGGTTCGGAGGATTTGATACCATCGTTACCGGTGTGCCGTACCACACGACAGAAGTGGAACGTCGCGCGCTCCGCGACGCTATGGACCAGTTCACGGCGCGCAGGCACTACCTCATCTATGAGCCAGTGGCTGCAGCCTTAGGGTTGGGCCTTGACATCCAAAGTCCGGAGGGCAAACTCGTCCTCGATATAGGTGGAGGCATTACCGAAATCGTTGTCATATCCCTGTCGGGCGTTGCCGCGTTCCAATCGCTGAAAGTAGCCGGTGACGCGTTTGACACCGCTATTCAGGATCATTTCCGCCGGCATTACAATATGGCTATCGGCATGAAGACGGCGGAACAGGTGAAAATACAGGTAGGGTCCGTCGTACCCGATCCCGATGACGAACCTGCTCCGATGCTGGTGCGGGGCAAAGACCTGATCACAGGTATCCCTATGATCCGGAAGATCGATCACCGTGAAGTCTGTGAAATACTGGAAAAGTCCATCACGTCTCTTGAGCATAGCATCGTTCAAACACTGGAGACCTGCCCTCCTGAACTTGCTGCCGACATCTACGAAACGGGACTTTATGTCACGGGAGGTGGCGCTATGCTTCGTGGCCTGAAGAAACGGCTCGAATCACGCATCAAGCTTAAAGTGCACATCGACAAGGATGCGATGTATGCGGTGACCCGGGGCATCTCAAAGGTGTTGAAGGAACACCGGAAATACGGCAGCGTCTTGTTCGAGTAAATCAAAAACGATTCACCTATCCTCTGGGTCCGGCCACGAATCTCCGGTGCCCTTGAAGAAAAAAAGCGATGAAACCTTCACCGCTTTTTTTGCTCTTACATGCCAGAACCTGAATTATCCTGATCGCTGTCTTCAAATAGCGATGGGGATGTGCTTGCGGTTTCAGGCGCGGGCGCAGGAGCCGGAGCAGGCGCAGGGCTGGGAGCAGGTGCGACCTTCTTCGCTGCTTTCTTCTTCCTCGCTACTTTCTTTGTTGCTTTCTTCGCTACCTTCTTAGCTGCCTTCTTAGCTGCCTTCTTGGCTTTCTTGGGAGCGGCTTTCTTTACGGCCTTCTTAGCCGCCTTCTTCTTCGCGGCCTTCTTAGCCGTCTTCTTTGCTGCCCTGGCGGGGCGTTTCTTAGATTTTTTTGATGCAGCTTTCTTGACTTTCTTTGCCATAGCTAATGATGGGTTTATTTACTCCAAAAGTTAAATAAATATATCAACCATCAAGCAAGGCTACTTACAATTATTTTTACAAATCATTTGCGATGAATCATCCTCGTATTAACACTGCGCTACTATCGTATGGTATGTCCGGAGAGATCTTTCATGCGCCGTTGCTCGAGGCGCATGCGGGCTTCAATCTCACCCACATTATGGAGCGTTCTTCGAACCGTGCCGCGAAGCGCTATCCGTCAATAACAACAGTACGATCACTGGATGAAATACTGGAAGACAAGTCTATCGAACTTGTTGTCGTCAATACCCCGCATGAGACCCACTTTGAACTAGCATCAAGGGTACTACAGGCCGGAAAACATGCTGTCGTCGAGAAGCCATTTGTGGTGACCGTTCGCGAAGGAGAAGAACTGATACGGCTCGCGCGCGAACACGGGGTAATGCTTAGCGTATTCCAGAATCGCAGGTGGGATGGCGACTTCATGACGGTGCAGAAGGTACTTCAATCGGGTCTGCTTGGACCACTCGCCGAGTTCGAAGCGCACTATGATCGCTATCGTCCGGAAGTGGACCGCACCACGTGGAAAGAGGGTTCCCACCCTGGATCAGGCATCCTGTATAATCTCGGTACGCACATGATCGACCAGGCGCTCACTCTTTTTGGTAAGCCCGAATCTCTCTCTGCATATGTCTCCATCCAGCGGGAGGGTGGTGTGTCGCCCGACTACTACGACATCCGCATGTACTATCCGCGATTCACCGTTATCCTGAAGTCGAGTTACCTCGTGCGTGAACCGGGACCCCGTTACCTCGCCCATGGTGTGCATGGAACCTTCACAAAGTATGGGATCGATCCCCAGGAACAGGCTCTCAAAGAGGGCGGCATCCCCGGTACCCCGGGCTGGGGAACAGAAGGCGAAGAATGGTGGGGCAGAATCAACACCCAGATCGGCGACCTCCACATCGATGGTACCATCGAAACCCTGCCGGGCAATTACCTCGGCTTCTACGACAGCATCTACGCGGCGCTTCGGGAAGGCAAAGAACCCGCAGTCACCGCAGAGCAGGGCCTGGCAGTAATTCGAATTGTTGAACTCGCCATCGAGAGCAGTAAACAGGGAAAAAGGATCCAGGTAGATTGGTAACTGCCTACTGCCTATTGTCTAATGTCATCGCCCATTGCCAGCTGAAAGAATACGTTCCCGATCCTACCGAAAACCTCACATCCCCGTCCTGCGTTGTCACGGCGCGCACACCTTTTGCACGATCCAGCGTCGTCTTACCTTCGGTGATCTGCTTGCCTGCTGCGACGGGTAGGGTGACTGTTGCAGTGGTGTTGGGTGGTACGGTAACATCAACCGTAATCATACCGTCTTTGATCGTCCAGCCCGAGGCGACGGTGCCATAGAGTGTTTGAAGAGATGCCCGGGCATGCGAGAGGTTGCCGCCCGGTTGTGGGGCGATGATGATATGCTTATAGCCCGGTGCGGCTGGGTCCGGGTTAATGCCCGCGATCGTTCGATACATCCAGTCGCCAATAGCACCATAAGCGTAGTGATTAAAGGAGTTCATTCCCGGCGTCTGGAATGTGCTGTCCGGCTTGATGCCATCCCACCGTTCCCAGATGGTGGTAGCACCCATTTTCACGGGGTATAACCAGGAAGGATACGTCTCCTGGAGCAGGAGCTGGTATGCGACATCGGTATAACCGTAGCGGCTCAGCACGTGACAGAGATACGGTGTCCCGAGAAAACCAGTAGTGAGGTGGTTGCCATAGTCCCTGATGTTCTCGACCAGACGTGCAGCGGCGGCCTGACGCTGTGATTCAGGAAGAATGTCGAACTGCAGGGCGAGGGTGTATGCGGTTTGCGTGCTGGACACCAGCCTGCCTGTTGAAGTCATGTACTCCTTCCTGTAGGCTTCCGTGATCTTCTGGAGGAGATCCTCGTATTTGGCGACGTCCTGATTCATCCCGAGAATTTTTGCCGCGTCGATCAGCAAACGAGTTGAGTGGATGAAGAACGACTGAGCGATGAGATATTTGTCGGTCACAGCCGATCTTCCATCGTTGTCGTCGAACGGGCGGTAGAAGAGCCAGTCGCCAAAGTGAAATCCCTTATTCCATAGGTAGTTTTCGCTGGCGCCAGCCATGAAATCCACCCAGCGCTTCATGGATGAGTACTGCTCTTTCAGGAAAGTTGTATCGCCGTAGGCCGTGTACATCGCCCAGGGGATGATCGTCGCCGCGTCGGCCCAACCTGCAGAGGCTGAAGCATCCTCACCAAGTACGTTGGGGACTACAAAGGGCACGCGCCCGTTGGCGGTTTGATCCGCTTCCAGGTCCTTCAGCCACTTTGAAAAGAACGCCGCGACGTTCATGTTAAACGCGGCCGTACGAGCGAAGACCTGGGCGTCGCCGGTCCATCCGAGACGCTCATCACGTTGCGGACAGTCCGTCGGCACATCAAGGAAGTTGCCCTTCTGGCCCCATTTAATATTGTGTTGCAGCTGATTTACGAGGGGATGGGAGCATTCAAAATGTCCCGTAGGCTTCATGTCAGAATGCAGGACTACGGCCTCCATCTGATGGGGCTGAAATCCGGATGGAAAGTTCTCTAACCGCACATAGCGGAAGCCCATGAACGTGAATCGCGGTTCGTACTGTTCCTCACCGCCACCTTTGAGCGTATAGGTGATGGTTGCTTTGGCCGCCCGGAGGTTGTCGATGTAAAAGTTGCCATTCTTGTCGAGGACTTCCGCATGGCTGACCTTGACCGTATGACCTGCCGGCCCAGAAATCCCAAAACGCACCCAGCCGACGAGGTTCTGTCCGAAATCGACAACCGTCTCTCCCTTCGGTGTCGTAATGACCGCTACTGGTCGGATCACTTCCTGCCGGCGAATGGGTTCATTAATGGTCGCGACAAGCACATTCTTGTCGCCGTCAAAGACGGTCACTCCCTGCCACGCGCTGTCGTCATAACCCGTATTGTTCCAACCTGTTTTTTCCTGGCGTGCATCATAGATCTCACCGTGATAGATCTCCGCCATTCGCAACGCACCGGTCGACGATTTCCAGGTGTTATCAGAAACAATTCGGTCGGTGCTTCCGTCAGCATACGTGATTTCGAGCTGGTACAGTAGCGCGATATCGTTGCCGTAGTAATTCCTTTGCCTGCTAAAGCCAATATTTCCCCGGTACCATCCATCGGCAAGCATTACACCTGCGGCGTTCTCTCCCTTCTTCAGTTGACCGGTTACATCATACACCTGGTATTGCAGTCGCTTGTTGTAGCTCGTCCATCCGGGCGTAAGCACAGCATCGCCTACACGCTGCCCGTTGAGGTGTGCCTCATACAGTCCGTGAGAAGTCACGTACAGACGAGCCGATCGCACCGGCTTGCTTACATTGAAACTCTTTCTCAGAAGTGCGACTGGCCGTTCCTCCGCCTCTGGGTCGTCAGACAACGGTCGTATCCATTGAGCTGACCATTCGTTGGTATTCAGCAAGCCCATTTCCCAAAATGCAGGCGCACTCCACGCTGACGCTTTGTTGCTGCCGTCCCAGATCCGTACCTGCCAGTAAAGACGTTGGCGCGATTGCAGGGGAGGGCCGGCATAACGCACATGTGTCGACTGGCCCGACATCACCTTTCCGGAAGACCAGATAATGTTGCGGCCACTGCTGATGTCAGGATTCGTTCCTACTCGGATCTCGTACGCCGACTGGGTAATGTCGCGCGCGCTGGATCGAATTTTCCAGCTTAACCTGGGCTGCTTTGCATCAATGCCGACAGGGTTTACAAGATACTCGCAGACGAGGTCCGTCACTTCGGGACGCTGTGCGATTGACACATGGACGACCGCCATTCCAATCAGGAATACGAGAGTACGAAGGAACATGATGTGTAAGTTTGGTACGATTGCGAATCTAACAGAATAAGCTTCTTGTTCCCTACGTCTATGCAATTATCCTCGTACCGTTACAGGGGTGAAGCAGGACACATCAGGGAAGTATGGATATGCAATTCGCAGGGATGAAGGCGCGGAAGTGTTTGCTAATCCTTGCCGTGAATTCACCGCACACGTACTTGACGGGCCGTCCATCGATTTCCCGCACAGGAGTCAACTCACCCATCGTGCCCGTTGCAAAGACTTCGTCGGCATTGTAAAACTCCGTTAATGATAGGTTACGCTCTACAATGGGTATTCCATGCTGTTTGCACAACTCGATGACTATACCTCGGGTGATTCCCGCCAGGCAGACGTCCGCCGGAGGCGTGAGCACCGTACCATCCTTCACCATAAAGAGGTTGGTGTCGTTGAGTTCTGCAACGAATCCATTCGCGTCAAGCATGATGGCCGCGTCTACACCGGCCACATTGGCCTGAATCTTTGCCAGGATATTATTGAGGAGATTGTTGTGGTGAATTTTTGAATCGAGGAATTGCGGACCATTCCGCCGTACTGAGGAAGTGATAACGCGTATCCCATACTCGTTGTCATATACAAGTGGCTTCCATTCTGCCAGCACAATAAGGGAGCACCCCCTGATGTTTAGTCGTGGATCCATACCCGACGTGATCTTTTCACCCCGCGTCAGCGTAAGGCGGATGTGCACTTCATCATCCATGTAGTTTGCGCGCAAGGTCTCCCGGATGGCGTTGACAATGGTCTCGCGGTCGGGCACATTTTGAAACGCCAGCGCGTGGGCCGATTCAAACAACCTGTTTAGATGTCTGTCGAGACAAAATATTCCACCCTTGTACACCCTAAGGCCCTCCCATACGGCATCACCGCCCTGAACACTGCTATCAAATACGGAAACGCGCGCTTCCGCACGGGGAACCAGCTGGCCGTTTACATGAACGAGGATATTCTCATTTCGCGGGTCGAATTTCTGTAACATGTTCAGTCGGATTTATAGCAAAAGGAAGAAGGTTCTGATAGTATTCCATCGCTTCTGTACAGAGTGCCTCCAGATGCGGAGGGATGTCGGGATTTTCTTCGGACGGCTTTCCAAAGCCTTGCGATTGATGTACGGTGCCATACCAGTATGGTGCCCATACGCCATCGTACGGTTTGGGACCCGCGGGCCACGTGAGCATTTCCTCGTAGAAGGAGATACCAAGCCTGTTACACAACGCCATAAGGACCTTGGGCGGATTGTGCAATAATATTCCCGAATCCACAACCGCAGGCGCTGTGCCTTCGATGTTTCTGATTCGCTCAAAAAGCCGGTATTGATATTCAATGCCGATATCCCGCATCACAGGGTTTGCCATCACCCGGGAATAACTTGCGATCACGTGTCGCGGATTGCGGATCAGAAAGACCGGTATTAGCCCCGGCTTGATTTCCTTCGACAATATTTCAACGTGGTGCGCCATGTTCTTGATGAACAACGTGTCGTGCGGAGTTTCTTCAAAGACCATTGCGTCGACCTCCGCTTCCGTTTGTGGTATGCTAGCCAAAACTTCGTTCCGCGCCGGATGTTGCGCGCCGGACTTGATCAGATAAACTGCATAATAAGGTTCGTCCAGCACGCGGGTATTCGGCCGTTGGGCAAAGGAATACATGAAGGCCGTAGACAAATTGCGGGGCCCACTGATAAGGTTTATGCGAACCATGACGTACGGAAAGATGTCACTTTTTGGCAGATTTCTCTCAATTCCCGGGTGCTTGAAAAATATTTGAGAATGTTACGTTCTTTGGTTTTTACTCCAAATAGTTTACCTTCAAGTAGATCAAAAAGTAGTATGCGCCGCTGTCAATCGTTCGCACTTGTTGCGAATGATTTTTGATGTAACCGTGTAGTCAGTTCAACGATTGCGACCTGCCGGAGGCAGGTCTGTTTTGGACAAACCGGATAGTGTACTGTGGCCACTGTTCGCTTATGCAGGCATAGTCTTTTGTCTCATAGGCGCAATACTACTGCTATCCTGGTTCCTGGGACAGCGGCACAGGGAACGTGCGACCCGCGAACCCTACGAGGGCGGCATACTCAGCACCGGTTCCGCCCGCCTTCGCTTCTCTTCAAAGTTTTACCTGATCGCCATGCTCTTCGTCATTTTCGACGTTGAGGCGGTGTTCATCTTCTCCTGGGCAATTGCTTTTGACGATCTCGGTTGGGTAGGGTACTGGGCTGTTCTCGTGTTCATCATCCTCCTGCTCCTTGTCCTTGTGTACGAATGGCGCAACGGTGCACTCGACTTCGGCCCGAACGGAAAGAAAATACTCCGCGCTTATAAGAAGATTAAAAAAGAAAAAACTCATGAACTGGTGGCTGAGTAAGGCGAATGATCCGGTCTCCGCCACCCGCGGAAACGGTTCGATGGAACAAGCCGTCAGGCAAAGCATTGTGCTAACGACGGTGCAAAGCCTCTTGCGATGGGGGAGGAAGAATTCCATGTGGCCGTTTCACTTCGGCTTGTCCTGTTGCTTCGTAGAGATGGCAACGAGCATGACACCGAAATATGACCTCGCCCGCTTTGGCGCCGAAGTGATACGTGGTACGCCGCGCGAAGCGGACGTGATGATCATTGCGGGAACGGTGTTCATCAAGATGGCTCCAATCATCAAGAGGCTGCATGAACAAATGATGGAACCCAGGTGGGTGATTTCCATGGGATCGTGCGCCAACTCAGGAGGTATGTACGACATATACAGCGTAGTGCAGGGCGTCGACAAGTTTCTACCCGTTGATGTGTACGTACCAGGATGTCCACCGCGACCCGATGCGTTCATGGAAGGCTTGCTTTTGCTGTCGGAAAGCGTTGGCAAGGAAACACGGCCCTTGAGCTGGACTATCGGAGAGCAGGGTGTGATACGACCGGAAAAGATTTCGGTAAAAGAACGAAAGCGGGAATACCGCAGCACGATGACAGAATTCAGATCACCTGACGGACTATGAAAGGAGTCGCCTATGGAGAACGGACTTGAGCCAACGGAGTATCTTAAGATGAAATTTGGCGAAGATACCGTCACGCGGCAATCTACCGTCGATGATATCGCCACTGTCTGGATACCTGTTGGACGTATCCTGGACGTGCTCGAATACCTCAAGAAGGGTATCCCACAGCCCTTCGTCATGTTTTACGATTTGACTGCGATCGACGAAAGATCGCGTCGCAAACCCCACGATTATCCTGAGGGCGATTTCACGCTGGTGTATCATCTTCTTTCTTTTGCGCGCAATGCCTTCATCCGCTTAAAAGTCTCACTACAAGGTGAATACCCGCATGCGCCATCAGCGACAAGACTTTGGGCCAATGCCGATTGGTACGAACGCGAGGCCTTCGATATGTTCGGAATTCGCTTTGACGGACATCCTAACCTCCGACGCATCCTGATGCCCACAACGTGGGAAGGTCATCCCCTTCGCAAGGAACATCCCGCGCGTGCTACGGAAATGGGACCCTATCGATTGTTTGACGAGAAGATCGATCGGGAGCAATCCGCGTTGCAGTTCCACCCTGAAGACTGGGGTATGGAAACGCAGAGCGAAGACTCTGACTTTATGTTCCTGAACATCGGTCCCCAACACCCCGGTACGCACGGCGTGCTACGGATTATACTCCAGCTCGACGGCGAAGACATCGTTGATGCGGTGCCCGATATTGGCTTCCATCACCGTGGTGCTGAGAAGATGGCCGAACGACAATCATGGCATACGTACATCCCATACACGGATCGCATCGACTACCTCGGGGGGGTCAACAATAATCTTGCTTACCTTCTGGCCGTCGAGAAGTTGGCCGGCATTGAGGTTCCGGAACGCGCGCAGTATATCCGCGTGATGATGTGTGAATTGTTCCGCATCGCAAGCCATCTCGTCTGGTACGGCACATTCGCACAAGATGTCGGTCAGCTGTCGCCTGTGTTTTACATGTTCACAGACCGGGAAAGAGTCTTTGAAATCGTTGAAGCGGTTTGTGGCGGTCGAATGCATCCCAACTGGTTCCGCATTGGAGGTGTTGCACAGGATCTGCCGGAAGGATGGCGCGATATGATCAAAAAGGTCCTCGATTATTTCCCGAAGCGGCTCAAGGAGTACGATAACATGGTACTCAGGAACAGCCTCTTCAAAGCGCGCACTGTGGGTATCGGAATCTTCACGGCCGAAGAGGCCATAGAGTGGGGTGTTACCGGTCCGGGACTGAGGGCGTGTGGATTTGATTGGGATTTCCGAAAACGCCAACCGTATTCAGGATATGATCAGTTCGATTTCGACGTCGCTGTTGCCTCGAATGGTGATTGCTACGATCGGGCGCTGGTTCGCGTTGAGGAAATGCGGCAGAGCCTTCGCATCATTCGTCAATGCCTCGACCGCATGCCCGAAGGCAGCTACAAGGCAGATCATCCCCTTGCAACGCCACCGGTGAAGAAGTTCACCATGCACGACATTGAAACGCTGATTACCCACTTCCTTGGTGTGAGTTGGGGACCCGTAATCCCACCAGGCGAGGCAATGAGTGCCATCGAAGCCACCAAGGGCGCGAACAGCTACTACGCGATCAGTGACGGAAATACTTCGCCGTATCGCGTCCGCGTGCGAACGCCATCCTTTCCTCATATGCAGATGGTCCGATACATCAGCAAAGGATACACGGTCGGGGATTTGCTGAGCATACTGGGAGCGATGGATTATGTATTGGCGGATATAGATAGATGAAATGCGTGGGAGAATGAGAGTGAGTTTGAGAGTGAACGACATCGAACCTGGAACAAAGAATTGAAGGACAAGCCATGCTGACTCGGGAAGAAATACTGGAAATCGATCGCGCAATATCGGCCGTCCCATACCGAAAGGCGGCGTGCATTGAAGCGCTCAAGGTAGTGCAGACGCATCGTGGATGGATTTCTGATGAAAGCCTGCGTACGGTTGCCGGCTATCTGGAGATGAGTGTGGATGATCTCGACTCGGTCGCAACATTTTACAACCTGATCTTTCGAAAACCGGTGGGGCGCCATGTGATCCTCTTATGCGATAGCATAAGCTGCTGGGTAATGGGCTATGAACAGCTTCGTGAAAGGTTGCGCGATCATCTGGGTATTGACTATGGGGAGACTACAGCGGATGGCCGATACACACTACTGCCGAATCCATGCCTGGGTACGTGCGATTGCGCGCCAGCGCTGATGATCGACAACGACCTGTATCGGAAAGTAACCCCGGAAATGCTTGAAAGCATTCTGTCGAAATATCTGTAAGCAATGGAAAAGCCGCTCACACAACATATCCGAGCCGACGGAAAACCACTTTCCCTCAATGAATATGAGCGGGTGGGAGGATACAGCGCGCTGCGTAAAGTGTTGAGTGGCATGACCCCCGGCGATGTTTTGAATGTTGTCAAAGATTCAAATCTGCGAGGGCGGGGCGGAGCCGGATTCCCAACCGGACTCAAATGGAGTTTTGTTCCCCAGGATGGCCCAAGGCCACGCTATCTTATTTGCAATGCTGATGAAATGGAACCCGGAACGTTTAAGGACAGGTTGCTCCTTGAGTGTACTCCGCATCAGTTGATAGAGGGAATGATCATCGCCGCTTTTGCTATCGGTGCTGATGTATCCTATGTTTTCCTGCGCTGGGCATATCGCGAAGCTGCTCGTATCATCAACGTGGCTATCCACGAAGCACAGGAAGCGGGATACCTGGGAAGAAACATACTTGGATCCGGCTACGATCTTGCGATGCACCTTCACACCGGTGCTGGTCGATACATTTGCGGTGAAGAGACGGCGTTGCTTAATTCACTCGAAGGCAAGCGTGCTATTCCAAGAGCGAAGCCACCTTTTCCCCAGGTGAGTGGCCTGTTTGGCAAGCCCACCATCGTCAACAACGTCGAAACACTTTGCTGCATTCCGCCCATCATTACTCATGGGGCTGAGTGGTTCAGAAAGTTAAGCCTTACAAGTGACGCGGGTACGAAGATCTACGGTGTCAGCGGAAAGGTGAAGAAGCCAGGTGCCTGGGAACTCCCCATGGGCGTTTCACTCCGTGAGCTCATCGAAGAGTATGCTGGTGGCATGCTTGATGGTCACAAGTTTCGCGGTGCGCTTCCGGGGGGCGCATCTACGGATTTCCTCGTCGAACTCGATGTAAAAATGGATTACAGCTCCGTTGCTGCGGCTGGAAGTCGTCTGGGCACGGGAACCGTCGTTGTACTTGATGACCGCACCTGCCCTGTGGGATTTGTAAGAAATCTGGAGCAATTCTTCGCACAGGAGTCGTGCGGCTTTTGCACACCCTGTCGTGAAGGAATTCCGTGGATCCGAAACATTCTCACGGCGATGGAAAATGGAGAAGGGATGCCGGGCGACATCGACTTGCTTGAGCGTCACGCCAGGGGACTCGGACCGGGTCATACCTTCTGTGCCTTTGCACCGGGGGCCATGGAGCCATTGCAGAGTGCGTTGAGATTCTTCCGGGACGACTTCATTCGTCACATCGAAGAACACACATGTCCGTGGCGCGAACATCCTGTGAACGACCATAACAGTCGCGGTTTTGTTGTACCACATCTTCAAACAAATTATCATGCCGCGGATACACATTGACCATAGGGAGTACGACGTACGTCCGGGAAGAAACCTTCTGGAGACATGCCTCAGTCTGGGCTTTGATCTGCCATACTTCTGCTGGCATCCTGCACTCGGTTCGGTTGGCGCATGCCGGCAATGCGCGGTGAAAGCGTTCGCTAACGCAGAGGATACAAATGGCAAACTTGTCATGGCTTGCATGGAAAGCGTTGCCGATGGCCAGCGCATATCCATTCGCGACCCGCAAGCTGTTGAATTCAGGGAGAATGTAATCGGGTGGCTCATGACCAACCATCCGCACGATTGCGCAGTGTGTGATGAGGGTGGCTCGTGTCATTTACAGGATATGACCGTGATGACTGGCCATGCCTATCGCAAGTTCCGATTCAACAAACGCACTTATCGGAATCAATACCTCGGTCCGTTCCTCAATCATGAAATGAACCGATGTATACAGTGCTATCGGTGCGTGCGCTTCTACAAGGATTACGCGGGCGGTCATGATCTGGATGCGTTTGCATCCGCTAATCGCGTCTACTTTGGCCGGAGTGATGATGGTGTTCTTGAGAATGAATTCAGTGGCAACCTGGCTGAAGTGTGTCCGACAGGCGTGTTTACGGATAAAACCCTTAAACAACACTATACGCGCAAGTGGGATCTCACGTCGGCACCGTCTGTATGTGTTCACTGCAGTGTAGGGTGCAACACACTCGCCGGTGAACGTTACGGTTCGCTAAGGTTGATATCGAACCGCTATAACGGCAGCGTCAATGGGTATTTTCTTTGCGATCGGGGACGCTTTGGATATGAATTTGTAAATGTGTCGTCGCGCATTCGTGAGCCTCGTATTCCAGTGAATACGCAAGGTGAGTCGTGGGAAGAACATGTCCACAAGGCAACTGAAGTATTTCGGGGAACCAGGATTGTTGGCATTGGTTCTCCGCGCGCATCGCTGGAAGCAAACTTTGTTTTGAGCAGAATCGCAGGTCGTGGCAATTTCTATCATGGTGTTTCATCCTCGGAGTTTGAGCTGAGCAAGACTGCGTCACAAATTCTCGCAAAGGGTACTGTTCCATCCTTGTCGTTAAAGGATGTAGAGAAGTGTGACGTTGTGGTGATTTGGGGTGAAGACGTAACCAACACCGCTCCCATGTTGGCGCTTGCTGTGCGTCAGGCGTTGCGTAATCGGCCCATGGAAAAATCCATCGCGGCGAACATACCGCCATGGAATGATGCAGCAACGAGGGAACGCGTGCAACAGGAGCGTGGGCCGCTTGTCATCGGATCGTATGGCACGACCCGACTTGACGAGGTAGCTTCGATGACGTTCAGGGCTTCACCCGGCGCGTTGTCGCGTGTCGGATGTGCCGTTGCCAATCAACTCGACGATGCCGCGCCGCTTGCAGGCACTTTGGATGAGGAGGAACAAGCTGTCGCGAATGAAATTGTGCGCGTTCTGCGTAGTGCCCGGCGTCCTGTCATCATATCAGGTGTTTCTTCGGGAAGTATGGAAGTGCTACAATCAGCAGCCAACATGGCCGAGGCGGTGCGTCGTCATAATGCTGATACAGGACTCGTCCTCACGTTTCCAGCATGCAATTCTCTTGGTCTTGCCCTGATGGAGGGGAGGCCTTTTGCTGAACTCCTGCATGAAGAACAAGACAGACGTGGCACGCTGATCATCCTGGAGAATGATTTGTATCGTCACGCTGACCCGCGAACAGTGCAGAAAATTGTGGCGTTGTTTGACCATGTCATTGTCATAGACCATACCTGGCACGAAACGGCGCGTAATGCACAATTGGTTTTGCCTGCTGGCACGTTTGCTGAATCCGAGGGTACGTTTGTCAATAACGAGGGGAGGGCGCAACGATACTTCCAGGTGTATGAACCTGTTAATGGGATACGGGAAAGCTGGCGTTGGTTGTTGACGCTGGGCAACGCCCTTGGTGTAAGTCAGAAGGGTCCGTGGAACAGTCACGATGAAATAGTACGCGCGCTCGCAGCATCGGCGGATGTATTCGAGCCTGTAATGCGTGTCGCACCATCGGCAAACTATCGTATCTACGGGCAGCGCATTCCACGACAACCGCATAGGTATAGCGGTCGCACGGCGATGAGCGCCAATCGCTCTGTCAGCGAGGGCAAGCCACCTGAAGACCGCGATGCGCCGCTGTCGTACACCATGGAAGGTACCCGGCTGCCACCCCCTTCTGTGGCTATTCCTTTCTTTTGGTGGCCCGGATGGAACTCCGTTCAGTCTGTGGCCAAATACCAGGATGAAGTCGGTGGCCCATTGCGTGGAGGAGATCCTGGAATACGACTTTTGGAGCCAACCAGTAAAGCCCCACTGTATTTTAGTGTGTCGGCGCAAAAGCCGCCAGAGGTAATCATCGTGCCCTTGCATCACATCTTTGGCTCCGAAGAATTGAGTGTGCTTGCGCCGGCAATCGCGGAGCGGTGTCCTAAGCCCTACCTGGCGGCGGGACCCATGACCTTCGGAATGCACACCGCTGATCACGGTGCCGTGATGAGATTGGAGATTCATGGCAGGATGCTGACGCTGCCTGTCGTCGTTGATCCTGCAATGCCCAAAGGTGTGGCTGGTCTTCCGGTAGGACTACCCGGGATGGAGTACTTTGAGTTGCCCGCATCTGCGAGTGTGATCATGCAATTGCAAAACGCCGAATGACTACAGGACAACACTATATCATCCTTGGCGGAGTGCTGGCGGCGTTACTCACCATAGCGCCGGGATTGATCTGGCTGGAACGGCGACTTCTTGCCTTGTGGCAGGATCGATACGGACCAAACCGTGCCGGACCATTTGGCGTGCTCATTGTGCTTGCTGACACCATAAAGTTATTCTTCAAGGAAGATTGGGTTCCGCCGTTCGCTGATCGCAAGGTTTTTATTATCGCGCCAGCGATTGTCGCCATAACTGTGCTCATGAGTTTTGTGATCGTACCGTTTGCTCCAGGTGTCATCGTCGTCGATCTCAACATCGGCATTCTTTTCTTCCTCGCCATGTCGTCCATGGGCGCTTACAGCATCATCCTTGGTGGCTGGGCTTCGAACAACAAGTATGCATTGCTGGGTGCCATGCGTGGCGCGGCGCAGATGATATCATACGAGGTGTTTATGGGACTGTCACTCATGGGTGTTGTTCTCCTCACAGGCTCGTTCAGCCTCGTTGACATAGTGGAAGCGCAACGCGGAATGTGGTTTGTTGTTCCGCAGTTCGCAGGATTCATCACATTTCTGATTGCTGGTATTGCAGAAACGCACCGGCTGCCTTTCGACATACCCGAAGCCGAAAGTGGATTGATCGCCGGATTCCATGCGGAATATTCGGGAATGAAATTCGGGATGTTCTTCGTGGGTGAATACCTGGGCATTACACTGATTTCAAGCCTGGTAGTTTGCCTCTTCTTCGGCGGATGGCTTGGTCCGGCGTTCCTTCCACCACTGGCCTGGTTCGCCTTGAAGACCTTCGCCTTCATTATGCTGTTCATTCTCCTGCGCGCTTCCCTTCCGCGCCCACGCTACGACCAACTCATGGCCTTCGGCTGGAAGGTACTGCTCCCGGTTACCCTGTTAAACCTGCTTATCACTGCAGCGATAAAATTGACCTAACGCACACACTTGGCGAAGAAGGACAACATCAACACAT
>Ga0079224_100002300_pt1 | contig 23068 bp, 18 predicted proteins | sample Stecom2015_FD_80414 | JGI IMG/M metagenome (GOLD analysis project Ga0079224, IMG submission 80414) | Agricultural soil microbial communities from Utah to study Nitrogen management - Steer compost 2015 | ecosystem: Environmental > Terrestrial > Soil > Agricultural land | place: USA: Utah... | reverse complement strand
TCTGACTGGTTTCTTGTAATAACTCCAATTAATACTGCTGATTCCTCTGCTTTTCCAACCGGAGCAAATTTGGTTTTTTCCTTCAAGTTATTGCGCTGCTACTGGAATATAAAAAGTATTAATTCGCCTTTAAAGTTTCCACATAAGCAACCACATCATCAATCTGCTGTTGGGTGAGTTGTTTTTTATAACTCATCATCGCATTTTTACCATTGGTAACAATGGCAATTTTCTCATCATGCGATAATGCAGATACGGTAAGATCCTTTGCGCCACTGAGTTTCAACTTTCCATTGTCGCCATGGCATTGTATGCATTTGGCAACATATATTGCCTTACCTGCCTCTACGCCCTGAAGCCCTGCTGTTTCGAAAGGTTTGTTCTCTGTCATGAAAGGAGATTTTGTTTCAGATATACCGTAGGCATACACCAGAAACATCAATGACAAGAGTGCAGATGCATTATGCTTTTTCTTGAATGCTATTACAGCAAGCGGTATTGAACATGCAACAACAAAAAGTTTTACCCAAAGCCAGGCACCACGCTGACCTGAATAAATTGCAAGATATATTCCCGTAAGCAAAAACAATGTGCTGATTATCATCTCAGGCACCTTTGTTTTTTTAACAAACTTATCGAGCATATCATGCTTTCCTATGACCAATAAAAAAGTCTTGATGAGATAAAGAATCAGAAAAAGAGAAACCACTAAAACGTGGGTGTGTAACATTCCTGTAAACATGATTGCTGAATTTTAAATTTTTGCGGAGAGAGAGGGATTCGAACCCTCGTTACGCTTTTGGCGTAAACACACTTTCCAGGCGTGCTCCTTCAACCACTCGGACACCTCTCCTTTATGCGCCCGCAAAGCTACTAATTTTAGACCCTCAAAATAAAAAAAGCCTGCCGAAAAAAAGCGACAGGCTGAGAACCTAAAACCAAACCTATCTTTTGACCGTTGTCAACAGATTGATTAAAACCGAAACAAAAATAGCTTGCTTTCTTAGTTTACTTCGCAAATCCGTTGTTACTTATCAACATTGTTATTCACTGCTTAACTCACCTGCAATTGAGTACTGAACGCTGACTTTTACTTCTGTTGCAGGTGCTTCGCTTCCCAGTAAAAACATCAGTTTGGTAGTTGCTGCTTCAGTTGTCATATCTTTTCCACTCACTACTCCTGCCTGTTTCAACACCATTCCGTTTTCGTACTTTTCCATCTGAACTACTCCGCCACTGCATTGCGATACGTTTACAACAACTATATCTTTCTTTATTGCTTCTTTGAGGATGTTCAGCAACCTTAAATCTTTTGGTGCATTGCCTGAGCCATAAGTTTCCAGTATAATACCCTTAATGCCCGGTAATTCCACCACACTTTTTATCGCTGCCATGCTTATTCCCGGAAATAATTTTATAACAAACACCTCTTCGCAGAAATGAGAAACCACTTTTAAAGTATTATTATTTACTTCACGGATGTACTCATGATTGTAAATTATTTCAGTGCCTGCCTCTGCCAGTGGAGGATAATTGATAGACTGAAAAGCATCAAAATGTAAGGAGGTATATTTCTCAGTTCTGTTTCCTCGGAAAAGTTTATTGTCAAAACAAATACACACTTCAGGTATTACTACATTACTTGAAGCTATTTCAACAGCGGTAATGAGATTGGTTCTTGCATCTGTTCTTATTTCGCCAATAGGCAGCTGCGACCCGGTAAGAATAACAGGCTTATTCAGATTCTGCAACATATAACTTAGTGCCGATGCAGTATAAGCCATCGTGTCGGTGCCGTGAAGAATTATAAACGCATCATACTTGTGATAATTTACCTCTATCTGTCTGGCCATTTTAGTCCATAGTGAGGGTTGCATATCAGAGCTGTCAATCAACGGGTCGAAAGAATGAAAATCAATTCGGCAGGGTAACTTTTTCAACTCAGGTACTACAGCACTCAACCTGCCAAAGTTGAATGGTTTGAGAGTTCCGCTTTCCTCATCGTGAATCATTCCGATGGTGCCTCCGGTATAGATTACCAGAATATTTTTTTTGTCAGTTTTACTCATTTCTTTCCAAATATACGTTGTGCATTTGCTGTAGTAACAGCTGCTACTTTATCTAATGAACATTCTTCTATGATGGCAATTTTTCGGGCTACATGAATCAGATATTCAGGGATATTTCTTTTGCCTCGATGTGGAACCGGTGGCAGATATGGTGCATCTGTTTCCAAAACAATATGACTCAGGCCTACCTGTTTTACAATAGCATCAAGTCCTGAATTTTTATACGTTACCACACCTCCAATGCCTAAGTACATTCCCAAATCAACAACACGCGAAGCTTCTTCGGCAGTGCCACTGAAACAATGAAATACGCCTCTTACCGGAATATTGTTCTGTTCAATCAATTCTATAGCTCTTGCTGTTGCCTGACGTGAATGAATACTTACCGGTAAATCCAACTCCACTGCCCATGTAATTTGTTTTACAAATGCATCTTCCTGCTCTCTGATAAATGTTTTATCCCAGTAAAAATCAAGACCAATCTCGCCTACTCCATAATAATTACCCTTGTTGAGTTCATTCTCAACTAAAGTCAATTCCTCCAGGTAATTTTCTTTCACCGAACACGGATGCAAACCTATCATGGTAAAGCAATTTTTTGGAAACATCTTCTGCAAAGCAAGCATTGGTTTCAGTGTTCCTGAATCTACATTCGGCAAATAAAAATATCCCACACCTGCTTCTATGGCATTACGAATCAACATTTCTCTGTCGGCATCAAACTCCTCGGCATATAAATGTGTATGGGTATCTGCAATAATCATAGTGCAAAGTAATATCAATTTCAGATTACGTTACATTAATTACTTTTGTAGTTTACAACAACCATCTGTAAACTCCTTTTTTCCTGTACCATGTCTCGTATTTTAGTCATCCGGCTCAGTTCTATTGGCGATATTGTTTTGACCACTCCGGTGATACGCTGTCTGAAAAAACAAATCAAAGATGCGGAAATACACTTTCTGACCAAACATAGTTACAGCGATGTTCTTGCAAACAGTCCTTATATTGATAACACTTATTACTGGCAGGATAACTCAAATGAGATTATCAGGCAGTTAAAAGCCAATCACTATGACTACATCATTGACCTGCATAAAAATCTGCGTACCTGGAAAATAAAAAGCAGCCTGAGAGTAAAGTCTTTTACCTTCAACAAACTTAATGTTGAAAAATGGCTACTTGTAAATTTCAAGATAAACAAACTTCCGCACAAGCATATTGTAGATCGTTATTTTGATGCCATACAGCCCTTAGGTGTGGTAAATGACGGTCAAGGTCTTGATTTTTTTATCAATCCGCTGGATGAAATTGATGTGGCTACTTATCTGCCACAGCATTTTCAGTCAGGATATTCAGCTCTTGTGATTGGTGCCCGACATGCTACCAAGCAACTACCATTGTCGAAACTGGAAGAAGTATGTAAACAAGTTTCGCATCCGCTGGTTGTGCTTGGTGGTGCCGAAGACCGGGAAACCGGTGATATTCTCGAAAAACATTTTCATGATAAAGTCTTCAATGCCTGCGGAAAAACAAGCATTGGCCAGTCGGCTTCGCTCATCAGGCAATCTCGCGCTGTAATTACCCACGATACGGGCCTCATGCATATTGCAGCAGCATTGCGCAAAAAAATTATTTCCGTGTGGGGAAATACGGTTCCCGAATTTGGTATGTATCCTTATTTACCAAAAGGAAGCACTCCTTTCAGCATTGTCGAAATAAAGAATCTGTATTGTCGTCCCTGCTCCAAAATAGGATACAACAAATGCCCGAAGAAACATTTCAGATGTATGATGGAAATTGACCCGCATATCATTGCTGATTTAGAGTCAAAATATTATAATTTACCATAATGCCTGTTTCTGCAAAAAGTTGTTTAATAAACTTGTTGAATAGTTTATTGAACACTGCAGACACCGATATTCACATCATTTATTTTTGTGAGTATGAGTGATGATAATAAACTCGCCCGTAAGGCGCTGCGCAGTTCATATATTTCAACCGTCATCAGCATTTCGCTGGTATTGTTTCTGATTGGCTCACTCGGAGTGTTGCTGCTCAATGCAAAATATCTTTCAGATTATATCAGGGAAAATGTTGTGCTTACTATTCTTCTAAAGCAAGATGCTGCTGAGCAGGATATTCAAAACCTGAAAAGTCAATTAGAGGGGAATGCCTATGTAAGTTCAGTGAACTACATCACCCGTGAGCAAGCTGCTGAAGATTTACAGAAAGATCTTGGCGAAGATTTTACTACTTTTTTAGGATTCAACCCATTGTTGCCGGTTCTGGAGGTAAAACTTAAACCCGAGTATGCCGAAGAAAACAATCTGAATCAGCTTAAAGAAACGGTGCAGCAAAAAGGTATTGTCAAAGAATCATATTTTCAGGAATCGCTTCTTAATGCCATCAACAAAAATATCCGCAACATCAGTCTGATTATTTTAGGTTTCAGTCTGGTATTGTTTTTTATTGCAGGTGCACTTATCAATAACACCATAAGACTTTCTCTCTATGCAAAACGATTGCTGATAAAGAGTATGAAACTGGTGGGTGCCACGCGCAATTTCATCCGCAAGCCTTTCATTTTACAGGGAGTGCTGCAAGGGTTATATGGTGCCATTATTGCCAACCTGCTACTTGTTGCAACTTTTTATTATGCTAAAACCCAGATTCCAGAAATCATTGCCTTTGAAAATCCGATGAATTTGGGCATTGTAATGGCAATTGTGGTGTTTTTGGGAATTTTTATTTCGGGGATGAGCACTTATTTTGCGGTAAATAAATATCTTCGCCAACGCACAGAAGACATTTTTTAAATCATGGCAAAAGGAAAGACTGTTACAACAGAAAAAAAAGTTGTTTCAAAATCAACCGCTACTGCAAAGGATGATATGTTGTTTGCATTCGGAAGAATTAATTATATCCTGATGATTGCAGGAATCGTTTTAATATTTTTAGGTTATGTGTTGATGTCGGGTGGTGGCTCAGACGATCCGAATGTTTTCAATCCTGCCATTTTTGATACACAAAGAATTACAATTGCTCCGATTGTTGTTATTTTAGGTTATGCTCTCGAAGTTGTTGCAATTTTAATTAAGGCAAAAGATTAAACAAAGCCTCCTGTTTTTTAAATGACAACTCTGCAAGCCATTATTCTGGCAATTATCGAAGGTATTACCGAATTCTTACCTGTATCTTCTACCGGACACATGATTATCGGTTCGTCTCTGATGGGAATTGCAGAACAACCACTGACCAAAACTTTTACAGTAGCCATTCAGTTTGGTGCCATACTTTCTGTAGTGATGTTGTACTGGAAAAGATTCTTTAACATCAATTTTCAGTTTTATAAAAGACTGCTTATTGCTTTTATTCCTGCTGCCATATTAGGGAAATTACTCAATGATTATATTGACATGCTGCTCGAAAATGTACTTGTAGTAGCTGTGATGTTGCTGGTAGGAGGTGTTATTTTCCTGTTGCTGGATAAATGGTTTGCCAAAGCTGAGGAGAATGGCTCAGACAATCTTCAGTCAGACAAGTCTGCATTCTTAATAGGGCTGTTTCAGTGTATTGCCATGATACCGGGAGTATCACGTTCGGCAGCTACTATTATTGGCGGACTCACTCAGAAGCTGAATAAAAAAGGTGCTGCAGAATTTTCGTTTTTCCTTGCTGTGCCAACCATGTTTGCTGCAACAGTTTATAAAATGTATGAACTCTACAAACTCGAAGGTGCTTTCAGCAGCGAAGAGATTAAGCTCATAGCCATTGGAAATATTGTTGCCTTTATTGTAGCAGCCATAGCCATCAAATCTTTTATTTCCTATCTTACCAAACATGGATTTAAAATTTTTGGCTGGTACAGAATTATTGTAGGCGCACTCATCATCATTCTGTATTTAGCAGGCATCGAGCTTAAAATGATCTGATGCCATGATTGATTTTCAACAAGGGCAGGTACTTTTAGTTGACAAACCACTGGAGTGGACATCATTTGATGTAGTGAATAAGTTGCGCAGAGCATTGCAGCACCTGAAAGACAAAGAAGGTAAAAAACCTTTTAAGAATATTAAAGTCGGACATGCAGGAACATTAGATCCTCTTGCTACAGGGTTACTGATTGTTTGCACCGGTGCAGCCACAAAAACCATAGAGCAACTGATGGGTTTTGAAAAAGAATATACCGGTACTGTTTTTCTTGGTGCTTCTACACCATCATTCGACAAAGAAACTGAAGTAGATGTACATTATGAAACATCGCATATAACTGAGGAACTCATTACCCAAGTTGCAAAGCAATTTACCGGAAACATTTTGCAGGTACCCCCTGCACACTCAGCCACCATCATCAAAGGTGAGCGTGCTTATGAAAAAGCACGAAGAGGTGAAGCAGTGGACATGCCACCAAAGCAGGTTACCATTTCAGCTTTTGACATTGTAAAAATCGAAATGCCATTGATCCATTTCAAAGTGGTTTGCAGCAAAGGAACCTACATACGCTCACTTGCAAATGATTTTGGAAAAGCATTGCTGTCAGGTGCTTACCTACATTCGCTGTGCAGAACACGTATAGGAAAATATTCACTTGATAAAGCCAAACAGGTAGATGTTCTTGTAAAAGAAATCAAACAATCCGTAACTTATTTTTAAGCTGCATTTAATTTAGAAAAATTAAACTGTGTGAGAGCATCATCTCCATCCCTGTCACATATTATTTCCTCTGAACAGAATAATTATTTTCAACAACATTCTTAAATCTGCTAAACATACTGTCTTGCTGCTGCTGAAAATAAGGCCTGCTCAACGCAAAAATTGAACGCAGAAAAATATTTTTACCTCTTGTAACAGTTTGAACATGTAATGTAGTACGCAATGAATCGCCTGACAATGTCAAATTGTAATCTGAAGTATAAACTTCACTGTCAAAACTAAACACACAACTGCTATTTGGTTTCAATGTATCATAAGTAAGTACCAAATCCATTGTCTTGTCTTTTTGAATCAATTTCAAAATATACTTTTTATCGGGAATTTCTGCTGTTACAGACTGAAGTCCGTTAAACCATTGTTTCATCAGCGAAGTGTCAGTTATTGAATTGAAAACATAATCAGGCGGAACACTAATTTCTGTTTGAGTCTGACATTTCACAGTGGGGTGTAATAAGCCCATTGTAACAAAACCCATCGCCACTACAGCAATTCCCGCAAGAAGATATTTTACACCATTACTCATTGTAATGTATTGAAAACATTACCAGCCCAAAATCCAGGCAAACATGAGTGGTGCAACTATAGACGCATCACTTTCCACAATAAACTTAGGTGTATCTATATCAAGTTTGCCCCATGTAATTTTTTCATTAGGTACTGCACCGCTGTATGAACCATAGCTGGTAGTGCTGTCGCTGATCTGACAGAAGTAACTCCAGAACGGAACATCGTGCCATTCTAAGTCCTGATACATCATTGGCACAACACAAATGGGAAAATCACCGGCTATACCTCCGCCAATCTGAAAAAATCCTACTCCTTTGCCACCTGAATTTTTGCGATACCAATCGCTGAGCCACACCATGTATTCAATTCCGCTTTTCATGGTTGATGCCTTCAATTCGTTTTTAATTACATAAGAAGCAAAAATATTTCCCATGGTACTGTCTTCCCATCCGGGCACTACAATTGGAATATTTTTTTGTGCCGCTGCAAGCATCCACGAATTTTTAGGATCAATTTCATAATACTGTTCCAGCACTCCGCTCAGCAACATTTTATACATATACTCATGCGGAAAATAACGTTCCCCCTTGGATTCAGCTTCGCTCCACACTTTATGAATATGTTGCTGAATTCTTCTGAAAGCTTCTTCTTCAGGAATACACGTATCAGTAACGCGGTTGTAATGATTGTCGAGTAAATCACGCTCCTGTTCCGGAGTAAGGTCACGATAATTAGGTACTCGTTTATAATGATTATGTGCTACCAGATTCATTATATCCTCTTCGAGATTAGCACCGGTACATGATATAATATGCACTTTATCCTGACGAATCATTTCCGCAAGTGATATTCCTAATTCGGCAGTACTCATGGCACCGGCAAGCGTAACCATCATTTTTCCACCTTCGCTGAGATGGGTAACATAAGCTTTGGAAGCATCCATCATAGCCGCAGCATTGAAATGACGGTAATGATGTTGCATAAAATTTGATATTGGTCCCTGTGACATAATTTATAAAAATTCTAAGCGACAAAGATAGTTATAATGAAATAATGTATCGACATTCTGATCATCACTCTTTTTCTGAATTACAGTTCTTCAAATTAATATTCTATCTGCTAAAAAAATCAATGTATTTGTCTTGAGTTATGGAATGCAGTTAACGATTACCCATCATTATAAACATTGAACAGACAGCTGCAGCCATTCCAAAAAAAGTTATCCATAATAATGCTTTGGATAAAGGTCCACTCGTATTCTCACCCATCACATTCTTATCTGACGAAATTTTAATTATCAAAAATATTAAAGGAACGGCTGCAACCCCATTAAGCACCGCAGCATATACCAATGCCTTCACCGGGTCAATCCCAATAAAATTAATTATCAGTCCAATGATTGTTGCAATTGTGATAACTCCATAAAAGCCATGTGCTCTTTTTAATCTGAGGTTTAATCCGGATTCCCAGTTTACCGCTTCTGAAACCGCATACGCTGCAGAGCCCGAAAGAACAGGAACAGCAAGCATTCCCAGCCCGATAATTCCGATAGAGAAAATGAGTTTTGCCAGAAATCCGGAATGTGGAAAAGAATGAACCAATGGCTCCAATGCTTTTGCTGCATCTGCGGCTGTATTGATATCCTGTACTCCGCTACGATGCAAAACTGCAGCAGCCACAACCAATATACTCCAGGTTGTAATTTCAGAAATTATCATTCCGGATGTATTATCTACCCGCATCCTGCGAATAAATGTTTTGTGAGAATGATGTGCTGTATTTTCAAGTATTTTCTTTTCTTTTAATTCCTCCACTTCCTGTGATGCTTCCCAAAAAAACATATATGGTGAAATAGTTGTACCCAAAACACCTGTGATGATAAACAGAAAAGCAAAACTGAATTCTATATGTGGAATAAAAGTTGCTTTTAGCACTTCTTTCCAGGGCATATCAATTATAAAAATCGTAACCGGATATGCAAGTAATGACAATGCAAGCCATTTTAGAATACGCGCATAAGTACGATAAGAGGTAAAAATTTCCAGAATTAATATTCCGGCAGTAAATAACAGTGTCCATACTGCAAAAGGTAACGGTACTATTAATTTAGCTGCTGCTGCCATTGCACCAATGTCAGCACCAATATTAATTACATTCGCAACAACTACAATAAATACAACTGTGTAGAGTAGTCTTTTATTATACCTTTCTTTTACTACTGCGGCAATACCTTTGCCGGTAACCAATCCAATACGTGCACAAGCTTCCTGCACTGCTGTCATAAAAGGCAACATCCAAAAGGCAGTCCACAACTGACCAAACCCGAACTGTGCTCCTGTTTGTGAATAAGTAGCAATTCCTGATGGGTCGTCATCGGCAGCTCCTGTGATAAGTCCCGGGCCTAATACAGACAGAAATTTTCTGAATTTACCTTTTCTTCGTGTAGAAATGAGTTCTTGTTTTACTTCCGGCTTAACATTTCTATCAGAAGTTGCCATGATATTAAAGAGAATTAAAGTATGACTCTTTTACAAAAACAATGCTTTTAGCTCTGTAGCTTCGGCAGGTTTCATTTTTCCTGCAAGTATCAGCGACAATTGTTTTCTCCTTAATGCAGCATCGTATCTCTTTTTTTCCTCTTCGGTTTCAGGAATAAGTTCGGGCACTGCAATAGGTGCGCCTTGCTGGTCAACGGCAACAAATGAATAGATAGCTTCATTGCATTTTATTTTTTCGTTGGTGGCGTTGCGCTCCACCAGTACTTCCATAAACACTTCCATACTGGACGTAAAAGCCCGCGATACCTTTGCCTGAATGGTGACTATATCGCCCAAACGAATAGGTTGGTTGAAAGAAACATTATTTACAGAGGCTGTAACAACCACACGTCCGCAATGGCGGTGTGCGGCAACGGCAGAGCAAACATCCATCCAGTGAAGTAATCGCCCTCCCATCAGGTTGCCCAGAACGTTGGTGTCGTTGGGTAATACAATTTCTGTTTGTATGGTTAAACTTTCCTTAGCAGTTTTTGCCTTCATAATATATTCGGTTATGGCTGCAAATATCTGTAATTAGACGTTAACCTAATGTTTTATTATCCCTTGTGGAATTAACTCTATCTTTGCATCCGTTGAAAAAACAAAAAATGCGAACAATTAAAACCGTGGCTCTTGCCACTTTATTAGGTCTGATGACTAACACCAACATGGCACAACAAACTACAGCCCCTGAACAACGCAAAATTGAAGTAACGGGCAATGCTGAAATGGAGGTTATTCCTGATGAAATTTATGTAAACATTACCGTTCAGGAATATACCGAAAACAAAAAGAAAGTTGACATCAATGAAATCAGAAAAGATTTTCTGGAGGCATGCAGCAAAGCAGGTATTGCCAAGGAAAATATTTCTATTCAGGGAATGAATGGCTACAACAACAACGGATGGTACTGGCAACGCAAAAAGAAATCACCTGATTTTATGGCCTCATCCACATTTATAATCAAATTTTCATCGGGTGAACAAATTGAAAAACTGATGAGTCTGCTTGATGATAAAAGCACTCAAAATATGTATATCAGCTCTACTTCGTACAGTAAAATGGAAGACCTGAAAAAACAGGTTAAGATTAAAGCATTACAGGATGCACGAAGCAAAGCTCAATATTTATGCGAAGCTATTGGCGAAAAAGCAGGTAAAGTACTTCTGATAAAAGAAGTTGAAGGCAACAGCTACGTTCCTCAACCTATGATGATGAAGGAAAGAATGATGTCAGGTGCAGTGATGGCTGATGAATTTGAGCCTTCAGGACTTGAGTTTCAGAAAATAAAGATTAAGATGGAAGTATTGGCACAGTTTGCCATACAATAACCCAAAATATGAAATCAGCTAAAGGACGTAGCCGTGGCTACAGCGCAAATGCGCCAACCGGAGGAAGAAACAAACAAAAATCTTCAGGTAATTTTAAAAGAAAACGAAGCGATGAGTCTTCCTCAGATTATGTGAAGTCAGGCAACACCTATAGCCGCAACAAAGATGCAGGCAAACGTTCCTTTTCTTCAAGAGTAAGTAAAAGCGACAAACCTTTCAAATCGTTTCGCAAAAGAGATGATGAGAGTAATTACGAAAAAAGTGACTCACGTAAACGCTCCTACTCTACAAGAGACAGTAAAGGCGACAAACCTTTCAGATCATTTCGCAAAAGAGATGATGAGAGTAATTACGAAAAAAGCGATTCACGTAAACGATCTTACTCTTCAAGAGATAACAAAGGTGACAAACCTTTCAAATCGTTTCGCAAAAGAGATGATGAAGGTGGATTTGAAAGAAAAAGCACCAATAAACGCGTCTTCAATAAAGATGGTGACAGGAGTCTTTCAAGAGGGAAGAGTAATTCATCAAAGCGGTATAACACGTTTTCCAATCAGGAGGACTCTTATGCTGAATCTGATATGGCAAGAAAAAGTTCGGTACGCTCAGCAAGTAAAAATCGTTTATTAAAGGGGAAAAAGAAAAAGGATTTTAGCTCTGAGACACATTCTAATTCAGGAGAATGTTCTATTCGTCTTAATCGCTACATTGCCAACAGTGGAATTTGCAGCAGACGAGAAGCAGATGAAATGATTGAAGCAGGATTAATTTCAGTTAATGGTGAAATTGTTACTCAGTTAGGAACCAAGGTTTCACAGGATGATGTTGTAAAATACAATGGAGAAACCATCAGAAATGAAAAACCACAATATCTTCTTCTGAATAAACCTAAGGACTACATTACCACAATGGATGATCCGCAGGACAGACGCACCGTGATGAGTCTGATAGCAGGTGCATGCAAGGAGCGCATTTATCCCGTTGGCCGATTAGACAGAAATACAACAGGTGTTTTATTGTTTACCAATGATGGCGACCTTGCAAAAAAACTGACCCATCCGAGTTATGAAGTGCAAAAAATCTATCATGTTGAATTAGATAAAAACTTAAGAGCAGAAGATATGGAAGTCATTCGTCAAGGAGTGAAACTGGAGGATGGCATGGCTATGGTTGACGATATTCAATATGATGCAGGATTTCAGGATAAAAGTCAGGTAGGAGTAGAAATCCACTCAGGACGCAACCGTATTGTCAGACGTATTTTCGAAGCACTGGGATATAAAGTTGTAAAACTTGACAGAGTGATGTTTGCAGGATTAACTAAGAAAGATGTTACACGTGGAAGATGGCGTATGCTTTCGGAAATGGAAGTAAATAATCTCAAAATGATTACTGCACGTGTGAATAAAAAAAAGAAAAGCGTCCGCGATTAAGAAAATAAGTAAGTAATGGGACTCTTGCAAAGTTTGGTTCTTACTACAGGAATATGGCGGGCTGTAATTCTTACGCCAGGCGGAGAGCTGCCTTTTGGTATGGATATAAAATACAACAATCAGCAGCCTGTGGTTTATCTGATGAATGGTGGTGAACGAATTGAGGTGAATGAAATTACACTGCGTGATGATTCAATTATTATGCGTCTTCCTTTGTATGATTCCGAAATACATGCTGTAATTAAAGAGAAAGAACTTAACGGATACTGGATAAATCTGTCACGCAAAAACAAACCGTCACTCCCATTTAAAGCTGAAGCCGGAAAAAATTTTCGTTTTGCTGAATGTTCAACCACTACCAGGTTGCCTGAAAAATGGAGAATGACGTTTAGTCCGGGAACAAAAGATTCATCCTTTGCAGTTGGTTTGATTCATCAGAACGGAAGCCATCTGAATACTGCCATATTAACTCCTTCAGGAGATTATCGCTATCTCGAAGGAAATCTGTGTAACGACAGTTTGTTTCTTTCTTATTTTGACGGGGCTTTTGCTTATCTTTTCAAAGCGAAAGTGAGTGAAAATAAAATTGAAGGAACTTTTTATGCAGGCAATCACTGGCAGGAAAAGTTTGAAGCCTTTGCTGATGCAGGTGCAACATTGCCTGACCCCTACTCTCTCACTTCAATGAAAGACAGAAATGCACCATTTGCATTTGAAGCATTACGCACAGACAGCAGCCTGTTTCATTTTCCCGATAAAAAATATGCGGGCAAAGTAGTGATGATAGAAATTATGGGCACATGGTGCCCCAACTGCATGGACGAAGCAGCTTTCTTATCTGACTATTACAAGAAAGCAGATCAGAAAGACCTGGTGATTATTGGTCTTGCTTTTGAAAAGTCAAGTGATTTTACAAAAGCAACAGATAACATTCACCGCATGCGCGAAAGATTTCATACTCCGTATGAGGTTTTGTTAGGTGGAACACTTGCTGATGCAAAAGAAAAATTAAGCATGTTCAACAAACTGAATGGTTATCCTACCACAGTTTTTATAGACAAAAAAGGAAGAGTGAGACAAATACATACAGGATTTAACGGTCCTGCAACAGGCGCCTACTTCGAAAAAACAAAAGATGATTTCATTCATCTCATCAACACCTTGATTAAGGAGTAAGATTTTTCTCAGGCGTTTTGCGATTATTTACAAAATTTTCTGTTTATGCTTTTAGGTTTCTTCAGCATACTGTGGTAATATAATCGTAAACTGAGTTCCCTTGTCGGCTTCACTTTCAAAAGTAATTGAGCCATTCATATTCTCAACAATACTTTTTACCATTGCCAGTCCAAGTCCCGTGCCTCCACTTTTGGTAGTGAAATTAGGAGTAAATATTTTTGATTTGAATTCTTCGGCAATGCCTTTACCGTTATCTGATATTTCAATCTTAAATTTATTATTTAATTTCTGAAGTGTAATTCTGATGACTCCTTCTTTGTCTTCAGGAACTGCCTGCACTGCATTTTTCATCAGGTTGCCAAAAGCACGCAATGTCTGCTCTCTGTCTCCACTCACAAAAGCTTCTTCGCAACCTGTGCTATCAAAAATAAAATGAACATGTGCTGTTTCATTATATAAATCAATATTACTTTGAATTAACTTAATTAAATCTATTCTTTCAAAATTACCTTTCGGCATTTTGGCAAAATTCGAAAATTCAGTAGCTATTCTTGACAGTGAATCAATCTGATCAATCATGGTACGTGTTACACGTTCAATTATCATATTGAAATTTTCACTCTTTTCACTCCATGCACGCGACAAATGTTGCACGCTGAGTTTCATGGGTGTCAATGGATTTTTTATTTCATGCGCCACCTGCTTTGCCATTTCACGCCAGGCGGTTTCACGCTCTGACTGAGCCTATGCATCGGCACTTTTTGCCAGCTGTCCAACCATTTTGTTGTATTCATTTACCAGCGATCCTATCTCATCACCTCCTTCCCATTCAATCAGTTCATTGCTGCTTCCTAATTTTATTTTGCCCAGCTTTTGCTGAATCAGATTAAGTGGTTTGACTAATCTGTTAGAAATAATAAATGTAAGTACAATGGCAATACCAAACAACAAAACATAAATATTAATAAGAGTAACAAGAAATCCGCTGATCTCTTTTTTTAACTCATTTTGCCTTGCAAAATATGGCAGATTGATAAATGCTGCAATATGATTGTTCTTTGTAAAGATAGTTTCATAAGCAGATGTGTATTCCAATAGACCTATTCGTTCATCATGTATAAATCCATTACTCTGATAGTTCGTCAGCCTGTCATAAGCCTTACGATTCATCAGCCTTGAAATAATTTCGAGGTCAAAAATTTTTGGCTGTGTTGAATAAATTATTCTTCCTCTGCTGTCGTATAAATTAAAATCTGTACCCAGCGTATTTGATATTCTTGAAAAATTGAGTGCTGCCTCGTCAGTAAGCTTATTTTCCTGCAATGATTTATCATGAAACTCTGTTTCAACAGCCAGCATCAGTGACGAAAGTTTTTCTTTGATCCGTGTCTTTTGGTCCTCGGCATACCCTCTTGTGATGTAAAAAATGGAACCTCCTCCGATAAGCAGAAATGCAGCCATTACCATTCCAATAACTGAAATCTGAATACGCTTTCTGAAATCGAGATGCATCCTGAACTGATTTATGATCAGCATCCATAACAGATAAAGAATGATAAATATACCGGAGAAGAAAATAAACACATACGAAAACAAAGTAAACTGCTCAATCAGCAACGGTGTCTTGTAGGAAATGATTACCAGACTGTTTTTATCAGGATAATTAAACAGATGTACATAGCCATTATAAGTTTCAAACTGTTCAGATTTTATCGCTCCAAACATGCGTTCGTATGTTGATTCCGTCAAAAAATAATTAAACTTTCCGTTTTGGAAAACGAGTTTTCCATTTTCATATTTTGCATACGAGTAAGTTGAAAAATCTTTCGTTGCAGGAATTTTATCAGAAAGCAATAAGTCAGGAAAACCGCCTTCTTCTCTGTAAAATTTCGAATCCAGTAATATAATCAAGCTACCTGCAGGAACAGAGCTTTCAGGTTTGTAATAATTAATTTTACCGATGTAACCAATTTTACCAGCTGCACTGTTAATATAATAAAACGAAGGACTGTAGGTAGGTCGGGAATTAAAACGTATAATGCTGTCGTAAGCAGCAACTGTTTGCAATGAATCAGAAGTGTAAAACAGAGATACGCCTGCAGAATCAAACGCTTTTATCTGAATATCGTATCGTGCCCAGTAAACCTGATTGAATGCTGAAAGTAATACCCGTTTCTTAATTTTATCTTCGAGAGAAGACACACTGCTTCCCACAAAACTTGCTGTGATAAAATTGTCTGATTTCAATTTTTGTTCTATATCCTGAAAGAGGTATTCTGCAATCAGATCTTCGCGTGTCTCAACTTTATTCACCAGCAGACGCATGTTATTTTTCTCACGCACCATATTGAAACTTGAAATGGTGTATGCCGCATAAACAGAAAAACCTGCTATTACCAGCATATACCTGACAAATGAAAATTGTTGTTTACTTGTAAACCTGATGTAACTGATAAAAAGAATGAGTGAGTTGGTTAGCAGGAAAGTTGCTACACCATAGTTGACAAAAACTTCTGTATTTCGCAGTAGTATTAGAAATATCAGAAATACTCCCTGAGTTATCAGAAACAACAAAAGATTATATGGAAGCGAAAATCCGCTGTATTCGGCAAAACGAACAGTACCTTCACAGGAAATATAAAACGTAAATAACAGTATTCCGATTATCAGAAATCCGATAAGGCTGAAGAATGTTAATTCAAAAACATTATTTACATTAAAAGAAATTTTTGAGTTAAGGATTAATCCGCTGATGAGATAATTGATAAATACTGAAAAAAGAAATGTAAACAGCAGGTTACCTACAACTACAACCGACAACAATGCAGAGCTTTGCCTGATGACATTAATTTTTTTCCGTCTGAAATGCAGATAGCGATAAACAAAGAGAATGACACAACAAAACACAGAAGCACTTAACAGGAAATCGCCCAGTGAATTGAGAAAATAAGATGTTGCATAAAACTTCGGGTTGAATAAGGGCATGCCATATAAAAATCCGGGAAGTCGGTAATTGAGCATTGCCCACTTTAACAGTATCAGTAAACTAATGATCACAAATGAAACAAATGGCAGTCGCCTTATCCAGTAAATAGCATACTGATAAATTGATACTACCAATATCATAAAACCAGCCAGATAAATCAGAGCAATATACCACTGATTACCCGGGTCACTGTTTACAGGATTATACTTTACGCTGAACAGGTAATTATCATTGGAGCTGATGATGGGATAGGTACCGGGTACAGCATTGGTTTGCAATTGTGCATGCTCAGGAAATCCGAAAATGGGATTAAACTCATTGCGCAGATACTTATTCTGTATTTCGTAACCGGTATGTATGGGCAGCAAACCAATGATTGAAATATTTCTTTTCTCGAAACGAAACAGTTCATACCAACCATTCTTAAGATGAATCATCTGCTGATTGATACCACTCTTCACCTGATCGTATGAAAAGGTCACAGCGTTGTTGTCCCAATAAATAAGATTATTGTTATGATATACGAAGCAATAGAAATCACTCTTCGGGCGCAAAGCTGCTTTTGTAAGGCTGTCGTCAATGGCATGTGGGCTGGTTTGAAGTGAGAGTACATTTGCCAGCCACTCTACATACTGATTGGCTTTTTTCTCCTCTTCGTGCAGGGTTTTCTTGGCAAATACAGTAATACGGGCAAAATCGTTTTCACTCTGATGCAATGTATATTCCAAAAGGAATGCCACCGCAATCAGAACTACCGAACTGATGAGTAATAAAGGCCTATAACGTGATAGCTGCAACGTATGAAGAATTTTGTCCTGAACAAATGTATCTAATCATACGTAAAAACCATGAAATAGTTATCTGCATCTTTTAACGACAGATTGCAGATAACTTTCTGTAAAAATTTACTTTTTCACAAACCCTCTGCTTCGCATTAATGCGTTTACTTCAGGGTCTCTTCCCCTGAACGAACGATATGCCTTACTCTCTTCCACAGTAGCTCCCACACTGAACACATTGCGGTACAATTTATCGGCTACTGTCTTATCATAAAGACCATCCTTTGCCCCTGTAAATGCTTCGGTAGCATCAGCACTGATAACGTCAGACCAGAGGTAGCTGTAATACCCTGCAGCGTAGCCATCATCGGCAAAAATATGGCCGAACTGCGGCAGGCGATGACGCATCACAATTTCAGATGGCATATTCAGTTCCTTCAAAGTTTCTTTTTCAAAACTTTTAGGATCAATTTCCTTATCACCCGCCAGATGTATTTTCATATCCACCAGTGCGCTTGCAAGATATTCTACTGTCTGGAATCCCTGGTTAAACTCTGCAGAATTTTTAATCTTGGCAAGTAAGTCATCAGGCAATGCTTTTCCTGTTTTATAGTGTAGTGCAAATTGTTGCAAAACCTGTTTAGTTGGCAGCCATCGTTCAAGTAACTGTGACGGGAATTCCACATAATCGGTTGCTACGTTCGTTCCCGATAAGGAAGGATATTTAACCTGCGAACACAATCCATGCAAGGCATGTCCAAACTCATGAAACAAAGTAGTTGCATCATCCCATGATACCAAAACGGGTTCATTTCCTTTTCCTTTGATAAAATTACAATTGTTGGATACAATCGTTGTAACATTTCCATCGAGAGTATTTTGTTCGCGATAGGCTGTCATCCATGCACCGGAGCGTTTACCTGTACGTGCATAAGGATCAAAATACCACAATCCTACAAACTTTCCGTCATTCTTATTTTCAACTTTATATACGCTTACATCAGGGTGAAACACCGGTACATCATTCACCTTAGTAAACTTAAGATTGAATAATTCACCAGCCACATAAAACATTCCTTCTCTCAATTTGTCCAACTGAAGATACTCTTTTACTTCATTTTGGTCAATGTCATACTTTGCTTTTCTCACCTTCTCAGCATAGTAACGATAATCCCAGGGTTCAATTTTTATCCCAGCTTTTTCATCATCAGCAATCTTTTGCATATCGGCAACTTCCTGATGAACCCGGTTCACTGCAGCAGGCCACACTGCTTCCATTAACTCTAGTGTACGTTCAGGAGTTTTTGCCATTTTATCTGCCAGTTTCAGATGAGCAAATGTTGCGTATCCCATCAGCTTTGCTTTCTCTGCACGAAGTTTTAAAATCTGTGGTATAATAGCATTATTGTCATTGGCATCGCCATTATCACCGCGCATGATAAACATGTTAAACACTTTTTCGCGTAATGGTCTGTTAGTTCCAAAGGTGAGAAACGGTTCAACTGCTGAACGTGTATTTGAAATCAGCCATACACCGTTTTTGTTTTTTTCTTTGGCGGCCTCAGCATAAGAATTAATTACATCCTCTGGGACACCATTCAGTTCTTCTTTAGATTTTACTTCTATGAATTTATCATTCTCATCAGCTAACTGATGTTGTCTGAATTTAGTGAACAGTGCTGCTAGCTGCTGATTGATTTCTGCAACCTTCTTCTTTGTTGGTTCATCGAGCTTTGCTCCTGAAAGTACATAGTTTGTGTAATATCTCCACAGCAAACGTTGTTGTTCTTCTGTGTAATTTTTGCCGACCGTATCGTTATACAATTTTTCGATTCGCATAAACAGCTTTTTATTCTGCATAATCGAATCATTAAATGAAGCCAATCTTGGCTCTATAACTTCCTGCACTTTATCCATTTCTGGTGATCCCATGTTGGAAGTCCATACACCATAAACTGCTTCCAGATTATGCAACGTTTGTCCTGAGCGTTCCAAAGCATCCATGGTGTTTGCAAAATCAGGTTCCTGAGTATTATTGGCGATGGCATCAATTTCTTTTTGTTTTTCTGACATTGCTGCTTCAAATGCAGGAACAAATTGCTCTACTTTTATTTTATCAAATGGTGGAACACCATTATAGGGTCCACTCCATTTCTCCAACAATGGATTTGTTGTCATGTTCTTGTTTTTTTGTTCGGTTTGCCCACATCCGGTAATTGCTGCTGCCAGAATAATCAGATAAATACTTTTAGTTGTCATGATGGTTGAAGTGTTATCTTTTTAATAATGCGAGATTAAAAAATAGTTTGCTCAATTAATCTTAACGCATGTTAAAATTAATACTGAGAGATACAGTTAATCTTCAATTGCTATTTAATCAGAACTTTATTCACCAGCACAGACTCTCCATCATTTGTACGAACGAAATAAATTCCCTTACTTAATCCTGATGTGGGTAATGTAATCTGATTTTTTCCTTGTTGAAGATGCTCAATATTCCTTCTGTAAACAGTACGTCCTGAAACATCTGTTAGACTTATTTCCACAGTATTAACTGACGCTTTATTCACTGTATAAGCAACCTGTATATCTCCCATTACGGGATTTGGATAAATCTGAAGCATTGTGCCACCACCGGATGTTGCAGAAATATTATTGACTGATGTAATACCATCATATTTTATCTGAGCATTGGCAGCACTTTGCTGAAGGTCTGCAAGACTGTCGCCTGCCAACAATGCAAATGCAACAATTACAGAGTCACCTGCTGCAAGATTAAACGGACCCGTACTCACAACCTGTATCACATCATTGCCTGTTGACAGCGTATTACCTGCCTGTGGTCGTGAATTGCTAAGACAGGTATATTTTTCAGCACTTGTAAAATTGCTTGTAGCATCCACACCTCCGCCACCTCCGGTTACATTGTCAATGTTGTAACACAAATAAGGTGTTGGAGTAAGCAACTTGGTTCCTGCATAAAGCCCTCCTGCATCGGTGCACCAAGCATACCCCATTTTCAAAGCAGCATCTTCATCAGCTTTGTTGTTGGCATAGGTCTGAATATCCCAGTCACTGCAAATTCCTGCATACAAAGTGTTCAAAGAATTTGTTCCATTGTTTTTGATATTGTATTCAACTATTATAAAACGCGTATTTCCCGGAGTGCTCCACGCATAAGTTTTATGACTAACCAACACTTTAAGTCTGTCAGATGCAGGAGCATTGTTATCGTTAAAGGTTGCTGTCAGATCATACTCTGAAGTAACAGAAGGAATAATTCTTTTAACAGCAATTTGTTTTACAAAATCATCATCAAAATTAGCTCCATCCCGGCAGTTGTCAGAAACTTTATTGTTGTTACCTATCATCAATCCTCCGTCATACACAAGATTATTTCCATTAAAACTGAAACCCATTCCTGAAGTTTGGTTAATTCCATAGTAATACAATCGTCCTTTGCTTGTAATGGTTGTACCGATTTCATTTATGTTCACATTGATATAATCAACATTTACCACTACGGTGAAAACCTGATTGACGATGAGGTTGCCATCAGTAAATGCCAGCTTAAAAACCACATTTGAATTTACAGGAGCATTGTTATTGATTTTTACAGTAAAAGGAGTTGCAGCAGTGTTTTGCACAGCAAGTGTTGCCATAGCTCCCGGATTGATGGTGTTGTTGAGTATGGTAACATAGGGAGATGCTGTTGACAGAGTAACAGTAAGATTATTCAATGGTGCAAGCAAGTTGATGATATCTCCGGAAATATGAAGTGTATCGCCTGCAACAAATGCCTGATCATTATTATCTGAAAACTGCAGATTATCCATCTGAACACCTTTGGGGTTTTCATTCACCGCTCTGTAAAGATTTACTCTTCCCGTACCTAATTTATCCATGAAACTGCTGTTGCCAGATACGCCATAAATATTGTCGGCCGTCATACGAAGTTGTTCAGCAATCTGCATGTTGTTATATGAGGGAAACTGTGATTTCACCAATGCTGCACATCCGGCTGTGATAGGTGATGACATTGATGTTCCGTCATAAGATGTATAAGAATTATTATAAACCGTTGAATAAATATTGGAACCTGGAGCTGAAATATCTACGGTATAATTATAAGTTGAAAAAGAAGATTTTTCATCTGAAGAATTAGTTGCTGCAACACTGAATGCATACTTGTATGCAGCAGGATATTGTGCAACATCCGAATAGGTATTTCCTGCGGAACAAACTACCAGTGCGCCCATATTTACCGAAGCATAAGTAACAGCATCCTGACCGAAGCTGCCTCCGCCACCGCCTCCCCACGAACAGTTGATAATCTGACAGCCATGGTCAGCCGCATAAACTATTCCCTCATAACCATGATCAATTGTTGAAACTGAAGTGGCGTTGGCACATTTCACAGGTAAAAATTTACAGTTAAATCCGGGGCTTGATACACCTGTACCATTATTAGTTACAGCATCGGCACAACCCGATACATGTGAACCATGATCGCTCATATCCACCATCGGATTATTATCATTCATACTCATGTCCCATCCGCGGTAATTGTCAATGTATCCATCATTATCGTCATCCACACCATTGATGGGGTCGGCATAATTATACTTAATGTTACTCTGCAAATCCGGATGGTCCCAATCAGTACCGGTATCTATTATTCCAATAACTACAGAGGTGTCTCCCTGTTGAATATCCCATGCGCTGTAAGCCTGTATTTTATTGATGAACCATTGTTGTGAATTTGTCTGAGGATCATTAGGTGTAAAACTTGTTTTATAAATAAACGAAGGTTCCGCATAGAGTAATGTTCCTGTAGCCATCATTGCATTGATGACTTTTTCTACCTGAAGTGAAGCATCAATCTCTGCCACATAAATCAGGCTAAGGTCAGCTAGCTGCTGTCCCATTGCATTCTTCTCCTTCAATGGTTTCTCCTTACCGGCAAACACTTTACCAACAGAAGTACATTTTGCATTATTAAGTACCAGATTCAACGGTTGAATATTCACTCCTGTTGAAGTACACAATGAGCGATACTGATCCTTTACTTTAAAAATTATTTTCCCGTGCTGATAATCTTCAGATGTTATTCCCTGTGGAAGTCGGTAGTTATTTTCCTGCAACAACTTATTATTTGCAATTATACCCGAGGTGAGGAAACAAAAACATGGCAACAGTAAAAAGCGTTTAAACATAACCTATTTTTTTTGGAAGCACGAAAGTAGAAAAATCCGTTTTCAAACCAATAAGTATGTAACAACTGAGTGACTGAATCGCTCTGAAAACCACCCTGCAAATGCTGTTGATAATTCAAAAACATACCAAATGCAGTTGTGATTTTAAAGGGAATTAATTTAAATTTATGCCGTGATAAAAACAGCGTTGGTTGATGACGATGAGCGACAGGTACATTTGCTGACAGATTGTATTGCCGCTGACTTTCCGCAATTATCTATTGTGGGTGTCGCTCATTCTGTGCCCGATGCTGAAAAACTGATAAAAGAAGCTAAACC
>Ga0079224_100002298_pt1 | contig 23071 bp, 17 predicted proteins | sample Stecom2015_FD_80414 | JGI IMG/M metagenome (GOLD analysis project Ga0079224, IMG submission 80414) | Agricultural soil microbial communities from Utah to study Nitrogen management - Steer compost 2015 | ecosystem: Environmental > Terrestrial > Soil > Agricultural land | place: USA: Utah... | reverse complement strand
TCCATATCCACCAGACGCTTGTTGCTGCGCGCGGCGAACAGCGCGGCCTCGTTCACGAGGTTGGCCAGATCCGCACCGGAGAAGCCGGGCGTACCGCGCGCGAGGATGTCGGCGCGCACGTCGGGCCCCATCGGCACCTTGCGCATATGGACCAGCAGAATCTGCTCGCGGCCGCGGATATCGGGCAGCGGCACCACGACCTGACGGTCGAAGCGGCCCGGACGCAGCAGCGCCGGGTCGAGCACGTCCGGACGGTTGGTCGCGGCAATCACGATCACGCCGGTGGCACCCTCGAAACCATCCATCTCGACCAGCAACTGGTTCAGGGTCTGTTCGCGTTCGTCGTTGCCGCCGCCCAGACCGGCGCCGCGCTGACGGCCGACCGCGTCGATCTCGTCGATGAACACGATGCAGGGCGCATGCTTCTTCGCCTGCTCGAACATGTCGCGCACGCGGGCCGCGCCCACGCCGACGAACATCTCCACGAAATCCGAACCGGAAATGGAGAAGAACGGTACCTTGGCCTCGCCGGCGATAGCGCGCGCCAGCAGCGTCTTGCCGGTGCCGGGCGAGCCGACCATCAGCACGCCCTTCGGAATGCGGCCGCCGAGTTTCTGGAATTTGGACGGATCGCGCAGGAAGTCGACCAGTTCGGCGACATCCTCTTTCGCTTCATCGCAGCCGGCGACGTCGGCGAAGGTGACGTTGTTGTTGGCCTCATCCAGCATCCGCGCCTTGGACTTGCCGAACGAGAATGCGCCCCCGCGTCCCCCGCCCTGCATCTGGCGCATGAAGAAAATCCACACGCCGATGAGCAGCAGCATCGGGAACCAGGACACGAAGATATTCATGAGCAGCGACGGCTCTTCCTCGGGCTTGGCCTCGACCTTCACGCCGTACTTGAGCAAATCGTTGATCAGCCAGATATCGCCGGGCGAGTAGCTGCTGACGCGCTTGCCATCGGTGGTCGTCGCCCGCAGCAGGCGACCTTCCATGGTGACGCTGGTGATACGGCCGCTTTTCACCTCTTCCACGAACTGGGAATAGGGAATGGGCGGCTGATTGGTCTGACGGCTGTTGAACTGGTTGAAGACGGTCATCAACACCAGACCGATAACCAGCCAGATCACCAGATTCTTGACGAGATTGTTCAACGCTACTCCTCGCGGCTGCCTGGGCAGCAAAGTCGTCCAACGGGCCCGCCTATTCTACGCGGAACCGCGGGCGGCGGGCAGGACGCGACATGACATTTCCCTATGTTTGTCATAGGAATTCAGCGCAATCCGCGCGCCAGCAGGTACATCTCGCTGGACCGTCCGCGGGAGGCGTCCGGCTTGCGGGACGCCACCGTGCGGAACCGTCCGCGCATGTCCTGTAACAATTCCGGGAAGCCCGCTCCCTGGAACACCTTGATCAGCAGGACCCCATCCGGCCTGAGATGATCGACCGCAAAGTCCATGGCGAGTTCGCACAGGTGGATGCTCCGCGCCTGGTCCGCCACGGCGATACCTGACAGATTGGGGGCCATGTCGGATAAGACAACATTCACCTTTGCCCCGGCCAGTTCGGCGTCCAGCGCGGCCAGCGGCGCGTCCTCGCTGAAGTCGCCCTGGATGAAACGCACCCCGGCGATCGGGTCCATGGGCAGCAGATCGAGCGCCACCACGCGGCCGCCCGCCACCTTGACAGCCGCCACCTGCGACCAGCCGCCGGGCGCGGCGCCCAAGTCCACGACAATCTGTCCGGGCCGGAACAGGCGGTCCCGGGCATCGATCTCCAGCAGCTTGAAAGCTGCCCGCGAGCGATACCCCTGGGCCTTGGCCCGTTGTACGTATGCATCGGTCACATGCTCGTGCATCCACGCTTTACTCGTCTTGCTGCGCGCCATGAGGCTAAAATCCAGGCTGTAAGGACTTGAGGAATCCGATCTCTACGCCGACCTGCGTCTTCGGGCCGGCAGCGGCGGTCCGCCGCTTACCCGTTTCGGCCCGGCGCGGTACCATCCGGGTGAGCTCGATCGGAGCTTCATTAGAAACTCGATACTTGGAAAGCCGCGGCGCATTCTCCGCTCAACCGAGCTGCGCCCAGGAATTGCTTCAAGGCTAACCGAGTTCGGGATCGCCGGCTGCCCGGCGCCTCGTCATTATTAGAAAAAGGTTCAATGCACAAGATCCTCACTCCCGCGGAGCGCAGCGCGTTGAAAGCGCGTGCACATCCGCTGCGCCCGGTCGTCATGATCGGGGCCGAAGGCCTCAGCGCTTCCGTCCTGCAGGAAATCGACAACAGCCTCAAGGCGCACGAACTGATCAAGATCAAAGTCGACAGCGACGATCAGGACGAGCGCGACGACCTCATGGGCACCATCTGCGCGAACACCGGCGCCTCGGCCATTCAGCACATCGGCAAGATTCTGGTGGTCTTCCGCGAGCGGCCGCAGGGCAGCAGGAAAGCCGCCGAAGGCGGCAAGGCACGCAAGCCCGGCGGTGCGCGGAACGCGAAGGCCGGCGGCGGCAATGCCGGCAGCGGAAGCGGCGGCAACCGACCGGCTGCCAAAGCCGGCAAGGGCGGCCCGGTATGGACCAAGGTGCGCGCCAAGAAACAGCAGCGCCGCAACAAGCCCAGAAAGGCAGTCGAGAGTTAGAAAAGCTGTTGAGAGTCAAGAGTCGAGAGTTGGAGAACCACCTCGGCGAACTCTAACTCTCAGCGTTTAGCTCCCGACGCTCGGCTCCGGCTGTCGTTCTTACTCTCGACTCTCCGCTCCGTACTCTCGACCGCCTTACTCGTACCGTACGTCCAGGATTTCGTAACTGCGCAGACCGCCCGGGGCCTGCACTTCGGCCGTATCCCCGGCGTACTTGCCGATCAGCGCACGCGCGATCGGCGAACTGATCGAGATTTTTCCTTCCTTGATATCCGCCTCGTCGTCGCCGACGATCTGGTAGGTCACGGTGTCGCCCGTGTCCGGATCTTCGAGGTCCACCGTCGCGCCGAACACACAGCGGCCGTCCACATCGAGGGTCTTGGGATCGATGATCTGCGCGCTGGCCAGCTTGGACTCGACCTCGGCGATGCGGCCCTCGATGAAACCCTGACGTTCCTTGGCGGCATCGTATTCGGCATTTTCCGACAGGTCCCCCTGCGCGCGCGCCTCGGCGATTGCGTTAATCACGTTCGGCCGGTCCACCGTCTTGAGACGGTGCAGTTCAGCGCGGAGGCGTTCGGCTCCGGTAACGGTCAACGGGACTTTGTTCATCGTTCTCTCAACACAAAAAAAATAATCCCCGGCCACGTGCGTGGTCCAGGGTTTGGTTTCTGAGGTTTCGGGCCGGCGCCGTGTCGGCCGGCCCGTCTATTATCGGCGCAATTCGCCGCTATTGCAGCCTTTTGTGCAGGCTTTGCAGATCGTAGGGGATCGGCTGGTCCAGATGGCGCATGCCCATGCAGGCCGCCACCGCTCCCGCGATGGTGGTGAAGTACGGCACGCGCTGCTGCACCGCCATCGTGCGGATGGAGCGTGAATCGGCCACAGCGCTGCGCCGCTCGTCGACCGTATTGACGATCAGGGCGATCTCGCCGTTCTTGATCATGTCGACGATATGCGGGCGCCCTTCGGTCACCTTGTTGACCTGGCCGACCGCAATGCCCGCCTCGGAGATCGCTGCGGCCGTACCCTTGGTGGCGACAAGGCTGAAACCCAGTTCGACCAGGTCGCGCGCGACGCGCACCGCCGCCGGCTTGTCGGCGTTGCGAACGCTGATAAAGACCTTACCGCTCTTGGGCAGTTTCACCCCGGCGGCGAGTTGCGACTTGATGAAGGCCTCGCCGAAGGTCTGTCCCACGCCCATCACTTCGCCGGTGGACTTCATTTCCGGGCCGAGGATGGTGTCCACGCCGGGGAATTTGCCGAACGGGAAGACCGCTTCCTTCACCGAGTAGTACGGCGGCACCACTTCGCGTGCAACGCCCTGCGCGGCCAGCGATTTGCCGACCATGCAGCGCGCCGCCACCTTGGCGAGCGGGATGCCTGTGGCTTTCGACACGAAAGGAACGGTGCGCGAGGCGCGCGGGTTCACTTCGAGGACGTAGACGGTGCCGTCCTTGCCGTCGCCGTTGCCCTGGATCGCATACTGCACGTTCATCAGGCCGACGACGTTGAGCGCCTTGGCCATTTTCACGGTCTGGTCGCGCAGTTCGTCCTGCAGGGCTTTGGACAGCGAATAAGGCGGCAGCGAGCAGGCGGAGTCGCCCGAATGCACGCCGGCCTGTTCGATGTGCTGCATGATGCCGCCGATGACGACCTGCTTGCCGTCGCTCACCGCATCGACGTCCACTTCGATGGCGTCGTTGAGGAAGCGGTCCAGCAGTACGGGCGAATCGTTCGACACCTTCACCGCCTCGCGCATGTAGCGCTCGAGGTCCTTCTGCTCGTGCACGATCTCCATCGCGCGGCCGCCGAGCACATAGCTGGGACGCACGACCAGCGGATAGCCGATCTCCTGCGCGAGCTGGATCGCCTCCTCCTCGGTGCGCGCCGTACGGTTGGGTGGCTGCTTGAGACCAAGCGTGTGCAGCATCTGCTGGAAGCGTTCGCGGTCCTCCGCGACGTCGATCATGTCCGGCGTAGTGCCGATGATCGGCACGCCGTATTTCTCCAGATCGCGCGCGAGCTTCAGCGGCGTCTGGCCGCCGTACTGCACGATCACGCCGGCGGGCTTTTCCTTGTCGACGATTTCCAGCACGTCTTCGAGCGTCAGCGGCTCGAAGTAAAGCCGATCGGAGGTGTCGTAGTCGGTCGAAACGGTTTCCGGGTTGCAGTTGACCATGATGGTTTCGTAACCATCCTCGCGCATGGCGAGCGCCGCGTGCACGCAGCAGTAGTCGAATTCGATGCCCTGACCGATGCGGTTCGGCCCGCCGCCCAGCACCATGATCTTCTTGCGATCGGTCGGCTGCGCTTCGCACTCGTCCTCATAGGTCGAATACATGTACGCCGTACGGGTGGCGAACTCCGCCGCGCAGGTATCGACGCGCTTGTACACCGGTCGGATGTCCAGCTTGTGCCGGTGGGCGCGCACCGCATCGCCCGTCGTGCCGAGCAGCTTGCCCAGACGGCGATCCGAAAAGCCGGCGCGCTTGAGCGCATACAGTTCGTCGCGGTCCAGCGATTCCAGCTTGCGCCCGCGCAGTTCCTCTTCCTGCCGGACGAGGTCCGCGATCTGTGCGAGGAACCACGGATCGATGTAGGTATCGCGCTGGACGTCCTCGAAGCTCATGCCGCAACGCAGGGCGTCGGCGACATACCAGATGCGGTCGGGCCCGGGATTGCCGAGCTCGGTATCGATCTCTTCCAGGTCCGCGGTCTTCTCGTCGAGGCCGTCGACGCCCACTTCCAGGCCGCGCAGCGCCTTCTGAAAGGATTCCTGGAAGTTGCGGCCCATGGCCATCACCTCGCCCACCGACTTCATCTGCGTGGTGAGGCGGTCGTTGGCCTGCGGGAACTTTTCGAAGGCGAAGCGCGGAATCTTGGTGACGACGTAGTCGATGGTCGGCTCGAAGGAGGCCGGTGTGGCGCCGCCCGTGATGTCGTTCTTCAGCTCGTCGAGGGTGTAGCCGACCGCCAGTTTCGCCGCCACCTTGGCGATGGGGAAGCCCGTGGCCTTGGACGCCAGCGCCGACGAACGCGACACACGCGGGTTCATTTCGATCACCAGCATGCGGCCGTCTTCCGGGCTGATGGCGAACTGCACGTTCGAGCCGCCCGTATCGACGCCGATCTCGCGCAGCACCGCAATGGAGGCGCTGCGCATCATCTGGTATTCCTTGTCGGTCAGCGTCTGCGCCGGCGCGACGGTGATGGAGTCGCCGGTGTGTACGCCCATCGGGTCGAGGTTCTCGATGGAACAGACGATGATGCAGTTGTCCGCCTTGTCGCGGACCACTTCCATCTCGAATTCCTTCCAGCCGATCACCGATTCTTCGATCAGCAGTTCGTGCGTGGGCGAAGCCTCCAGGCCGCGCTCGCAAATGGCGATGAACTCTTCCTTGTTGTAGGCGATGCCGCCGCCCGTACCGCCCAATGTGAAGGACGGCCGGATGATGACCGGAAAGCCGATGGCGGCCTGCACCTGCATCGCCTCTTCCATGGAATGCGCGATGGAGGACCGCGCGCTTTCCAGGCCGATGCGCTTCATCGCCTCCTTGAACTTCTCGCGGTCCTCGGCCTTGTCGATGGCGTCGCGGCTCGCGCCGATCAACTCGACGCCGTATTTCTCCAGCACGCCGTGCTTGGCCAGATCGAGCGCACAGTTGAGCGCAGTCTGTCCGCCCATGGTGGGCAGCAATGCGTCGGGACGCTCCTTGGCGATGATCGCCTCGACCACCTGCCAGGTGACGGGCTCGATATAGGTGACGTCGGCCATCTCCGGGTCGGTCATGATGGTGGCCGGGTTGGAGTTGACGAGAATGACTTTGTAGCCCTCTTCCCGGAGAGCCTTGCATGCCTGCACGCCCGAATAATCGAATTCGCAGGCCTGTCCGATGACGATGGGTCCTGCGCCGATGATCAGGATGCTTTTTATGTCTGTACGTTTAGGCATTTAAAACCGTCGAATCTTGAAGCACGGCGATCACGGAGGACACTGGGCGAAGGTTTTTTCTCCGGGCTCCCCGCGTTTCATGCTTTGTTTTTTTCCATGGTCGCGATGAACCGGTCGAACAGATGACCGACATCGTGTGGGCCGGGGCTCGCTTCCGGATGCCCCTGGAAGCAGAACGCCGGCTTGTTCTTGAACGCCAGACCCTGCAGCGAACCGTCGAACAGCGAGACGTGCGTCGCTTCGACGTCATCCGACAGCGTGCTCGGATCGACCGCGAAGCCATGGTTCTGACTGGTGATCAGCACTGCACCGGTGTCCAGGCTCTTCACCGGATGGTTGGCGCCGTGGTGACCGAACTTCATTTTCATCGTCTTCGCGCCGGCGGCCAGCCCCATCAGTTGATGGCCCAGGCAGATGCCGAAAACCGGTAGGTCGGTGCCGCCGAGAATTTCGCGAATCGCCTCGATGGCGTAATCGCAGGGCTCGGGGTCCCCCGGGCCGTTGGACAGGAAGATGCCGTCGGGACGGGTCTTGAGGATCTCGCTTGCGGGCGTCTGCGCCGGCCACACCGTCACCTTGCAGCCGCGATCGACGAGCATGCGCAGGATGTTGCGCTTCACGCCGTAGTCGTAGGCCGCCACGTGATACTTGGGCTCGGCGAGTTGCCGGTAGCCCTTACCCAGTTCCCAGCCGCCCTCGGTCCATTCGTAGGGTTTGTCGGTGGTAACGACCTTGGCGAGGTCCATGCCGGCGAGGCCGGGAAATTCGCGCGCCTTGGCCAGCGCCTCGTCCACATCGACGCGGCCGGCCATGATGCAGCCGGACTGCGCGCCCTGCTCGCGCAGGATGCGCGTCAGTTTGCGGGTGTCGATGTCGGCGATGCCGACCACACCGCGGGCACGCAGATAGTCGGGCAGCGATTGCTGGGCACGCCAGTTGGAGACCATGAGCGGCAGGTCGCGGATGACCAGACCGGCGGCGTAGATCTTCGCCGCTTCCTCGTCCTCTTCGTTGACGCCGGTGTTACCGATGTGCGGGTACGTCAGGGTGACGATCTGCGCACAGTAGGAGGGATCGGTGAGGATTTCCTGATAGCCGGTGATCGAGGTGTTGAACACCACCTCGCCGACCGTCACGCCTTCCGCACCAATGGACTTCCCCCGGAACACCGTCCCGTCTGCGAGAGCGAGGATGGCGGGACTTGAATTTTGGGGCACGGCGGGGTTTCCTGGCTGGACACAAAAACGGGACAGACGGTGGCCTGTCCCGTTTTTTGAATTGCCGGCGATTATAACTGAGTCGAGAGCCGAGAGTCGAGAGCGAAGAGCGGGCGGACCAGCGGCTCACAGGAAACGGGCGCCGCAAATGTCTTCATGGGCGCCAATGACGCCCCTCCCCGAGTCCGGCCCGAGCCGGGGCCTTGGCATCGCTGCATCGGCTAACGCAGACCCAACACGTCCCACATGTCGTAAAGGCCTGTTTTTTTGTCCTTAAGAAAACGCGCGGCGCGCAGTGCGCCGACGGCGTAGGTCATGCGGCTGGAGGAACGGACGGTGACCTCGACCCGCTCGCCTTCCCCCGCATATAGGACCGTGTGCTCCCCGACGATATCCCCGCCGCGCACGGCGTGAAAGCCGATGGTCTTGCGGTCCCGTTCGCCGGTCAGTCCTTCGCGCCCATGCTGCGCGACCGTGTCCAGGTCGCGGCCCAGCGCCTGCGCCACCACTTCACCGAGTCGCAGCGCGGTGCCGGACGGCGCGTCCACCTTGTGGCGATGATGCGCCTCGATGATTTCAACGTCGTAGTCGTCGCCCAGGATGCGGGCCGCCATTTCGGCGAGCTTGAACGTGACGTTGACGCCGACGGCCATATTCGGCGCGAACACCACCGGAATGCGTTGTGCCGCCGCTTCGATGGCGGCCTTGTCTGCAGCGCTGAAGCCGGTGGTGCCGATGACCGCCGCCTTGCCCTGCTGGACGCAGGCGTCCAAATGACGCAGCGTGCCTTCCGGCCGGGTGAAATCGATCATGCAGTCGCCCGCGGCGATCGCCGCGGAGAAATCGGCACTCACCGCGACGCCGCTGACGCGCCCGATCCCTTCGCCGGCATCCCGCCCCAATGCGGCGCTGCCGTCGACATCGAAGGCACCGCCCAGTTCGAGATCGTCGGTGCGAAGCACCGCCTCGATCAGCGCGCGGCCCATGCGGCCGCCCGCGCCCGCGATGGCAATCTTCACAGCCGTCCCTCTTCGAACAGGCTGCGCGGCGCCGGCTCCTCCACCTCGTTCTGTGCCGAGGCTTCACCGCCGGCAGCCACCACGTCGCCTTCCAGGCGCACTAGCCGCTCATCGTCGAAAATCACGGTGAGACGACGCTCTTCGACCGTGTTGCTGTTCTCCGGGCTGTAGCGGTACACATAATCCCAGCGATCGGCGTGGAAGATGTCGGTGATCAGCGGCGTGCCGAGCACGAAGCGCACTTGATCCTTGGTCATGCCGCGCTTCAGTTTGGCGACATTTTCCTGCGACAGATGATTGCCCTGCTGGATCTCCATCCGATAAGGACGCAGGGGATTGAGGTTGCTGCTGCAGCCGGCCACGGCGAGCGCAGCCACGAGCGGAATCAGGGCGACAAAGCGCATAGTTATAGAATTCTTTCGCGTACTCAGGGGCGCGCAAAGCCGATATCATAGCCGATGATCGGCCGGCTGCCGGCCGCGCCATTTCGATTTCCGGCGACAGTCGGAGCGGTGTAGTGTAGCGCCTTCGCCAGGCGCCCCGGACAGAGGGCCACATCATGACCCAAGCAGAGAATCTCAAGACCATCGGCCTGAAGGCCACCCTGCCCCGGGTGAAAATCCTCGAATTGTTCGAGCGCAGCGAGGTGCGGCATCTGTCCGCCGAGGACGTGTACCGCTTGCTGCTGCGGGACAACCTGGACGTGGGTTTGGCCACCGTCTATCGGGTCCTGACCCAGTTCGAACAGGCCGGCCTTCTGCAGCGCCATCACTTCGAATCCGGCAAGGCGGTATTCGAACTCAACGACAACGACCACCACGATCACCTCGTGTGCATGCAATGCGGTCACGTCGAAGAGTTCTACGACGCCGAAATCGAGAAGCGCCAGAACCGCATCGCCAAGGAACGCGGCTTCACCATCCACGAGCACTCGCTCTACATCTACGCGGACTGCACCAAGGATCCCTGTCCCTTCCGCGAAATCGGCGGCAAACCCACGTTCTGACCGCCCTCGTCGTTCGTCCGGTCGCAACATGAGTACGGCAGCATGAGCGACTTCGACGACGAAAACGGCATGCATCTCATCCTCTGGCGCCACGCCGAAGCGGAAGACGGCTTCCCGGACGCGCAACGCCCACTCACCGCCCGCGGCCGCAAGCAGGCACAGCGTATGGCGACATGGCTGTCGCAGCATCTGCCGCAGGACGCGCAGATCCTGGTGAGCCCGGCGGTCCGCACGCAACAGACGGCCGCGGCCTTGGGCCGCCCCTTTCACACCCGCAAGGAAATCAGCGTCGGCGCCGATGCCGCACAGGTGCTCGCCGCCGCGGGCTGGCCCGACGGCTCCGGGCGGACGGTGGTGGTGGTCGGCCACCAGCCCACGCTCGGACAGGTGGCGGCACGACTGCTGAGCGGCGTCGAAGCGTACTGGTCGGTCAAAAAGGGCGCGGTGTGGTGGCTGAGCAGCCGCCTGCGCGCCGGTGAAACTCAGATAGTGCTGCGCGCATCGATCTCGCCCGATCTGCTTCCGGACGTCCGCGGTTAAGGCACCGCAACCGGATTGGGGCGTTCGCTGTTTCCCGTTTCGCGTATATCCAGGTTTACGCCCTGGCCCTGCCACGCCTGCGCCTCGGCCTCCAGCGCCGCAGCGGTCAGCGGATGCGCCGCCAGCCAGTGCTTGGGCAGGTCGATGCGAAAACCGCGTTCGGTGGCGCGACACTGCAGCAACGGCAGCCTCAAGTCGGCGCGGCTGCGGTAGAACAACGCAGCGAGGCGCAGCGACAGAATGAGCAGCCGCTCCGCGTCCTCGGCCGGCAAGCCGGGTTTGGGCAGCTTGCCGCAATGGGCGAGCACGATGCGCGCGAGACGCGCCTGCTCGTTCTTGGAAAAGCCCGGCATGTCGGCATTGGCGATCACATAGGCCGAGTGCTTGCGGTAGCTGGCGCGCGCGATGGACAGACCGATTTCATGCAGCCGCGCCGCCCAGTCGAGCAGTTGCAACTCGTCCTCGTCCGGCGAATCGGCGAGGCTGGTGTATATCTGCCGCGCCAACCGCGCCACCCGCTCCGCCTGGTCCCGGTCCACCTGATAACGTCGCATGTATTGCTCGACCGTGCTTTGCCGCATGTCGCGATGCTGCACCCGGCCCAGCAGGTCATACAGCACACCCTGACGCAAGGCCGCCTCGGACACCATCATCTCTTCCAGCCCGAAGGCTTCGAAGGCCGCGCACATCACCGCCACGCCACCCGGCAGGATCGCCTGGCGATCGGTGCGGACGGTGGGCAATCCTTCGACAGTGCCGGTCTTGACCAGATGCGTGCGCAGCCGATGCAGTCCTGCCGCGGTGATGGTGCCCTCGCCCCAGCCGACCGCCTGCAGGACGGCAGCTATGGTATTCGCGGTGCCCGACGAGGCCACCGCCTCGTGCCAGCCGACCGCGACGAATTTACGCACGATGGCCTGCGCCTCTTCGCCGGCGGCGATGATCGCCTTCTTCATCGAACTCTTGTCGATGCGGCCGTCGGGAAAGAAGCGCAGCGTATAAGTGATGCAGCCCATGGACAGGCTTTCGGTCAGTGCGGGTTTGTGGCCGGTGCCGACGATGAACTCCGTCGAGCCGCCGCCGATATCCATCACCAGGCGGCGCTTCCGCGTCGACGGCAGGCTGTGCACCACGCCCAGATAGATCAGTCGCGCCTCTTCGCGGCCGTAGAGCACTTCGACGGGGAAGCCGAGCGCGTCATGCGCCCGCTCCAGAAACTGCGATGCGTTGCCTGCTACGCGCAGCGCATTGGTGCCGACCGCGCGTACCGCACCGGGCGCAAAGCCGCGCAGGCGCTCGCCGAAGCGCGACAGCGTCGCGAGCGCGCGCAACTGCGTCGGCTCGTCCAGATTGCCTTCGGCATCCAGCCCGGCGGCGAGGCGCACGGGCTCGCGCAGCGCATCGAGCGCATAGATCTGGTCGTCGACCACGCGGCCGATCTGCAGGTGGAAGCTGTTCGAACCGAGATCGACAGCCGCAAGGGATTCGTAGTGCACGACGGGAGGCAGCAAAACCGATGCCGCACCTTAGCACCGGCGTACGCGCACCCGCAATTGTCCGGTCGGCGCGATCAGGACTTCGCTGCGCGCTCCAGTTCCTCTAGCGACGCGTGCCGCACGTCTTCGCCCTTGATCATGTAGATCGCGTACTCGGAGATGTTCTTGGCGTGATCGCCGATGCGTTCCAGCGCCTTGGCGATCCACAGCGTGTCGATCGACGCGGAAATGGTGCGCGGGTCCTCGATCATGTAGGTCAGCAATGCGCGCAGGATGGCGTGGAAACGCTCGTTGACCTCCAGGTCGCTGCGGATGACCTCCGGGATATCGCTCGATTCGGCGCGCGCCAGCGCGTCGAGCGCACGGCGCAGCATGTCGGTGACGAGTTCGGCGATGATCGCGATTTCGGGGAAGCCGGGACTGCGGTGTTCGCTCAGTTGCAGCCGCTCCGCCATGGAAGCGATCTTCTTCGCCTCGTCGCCCACGCGCTCCAGATCGGTGATCACCTTGTACGCCATCAGCACGCAGCGCAGGTCCAGCGCAGCCGGCGCGCGGCGCGCGAGCAACTGGACGCATTCCTCGTCGATCTCGCGCTCCATACGGTTGACGCGCTCCTCGTCGGCGATCACCTGCGCCGCCAGCTTCGCATCATGCGTGCGCAGCGCCTCGACCGAGTTGCGGATCTGCTGCTCGACGAGCCCACCCATTTCCAGCACCCGCTTGCGCAGACGCTCCAGTTCCGCATCGAAATGCTTGGACGTATGCGATATCGACATGACAGCAGCCTCCAATAACGACACCGGAACTCTAGCACCACTTCATGACAATCATGTTGCAAACGCAGTTGGCGGTGCGCAGAACGCGGCATACCGCGCGCCAGGCTGTAACATAAGGTCAACATTGGCTCGTTAAGTTCGCCGTCGCCATGGCCGCGATCTCACAACCCGACACGTCGCACGCCAGTTCGCTGTTCCTCAACCGCGAACTGGCCACGCTGGAATTCAATCATCGCGTGCTCGCGCAAGCCGCCGATCCGAGCGTTCCGGCGCTGGAACGCCTCCGCTTCCTGTGCATCGTGTCCTCCAATCTGGACGAATTCTTCGAAATCCGGGTCGCGGGCATCAAGGAGCAGATCAAACTCGGCGTGCCGACCACGGGGCCGGACGGCAGGACGCCGCAGGAAGCGTTCAAGCTGATCAGCGACAAGGCGCATCACCTGGTGGCCGAGCAGTACCGGTTGCTGAACGAATCCGTGCTGCCCGCCCTCGCCCGCGAAAACATCCGCTTTCTGCGGCGCTCGGAATACACCGAGGCGCAGCGCGAATGGGTGCGCGACTATTTCTTCCGCGAAATGCTGCCGCTGCTCACGCCCATCGGACTCGACCCGGCACATCCCTTTCCGCGCGTCTTCAACAAGAGCCTGAACTTCGCGGTGGCGCTGGAAGGGCGCGACGCCTTCGGCCGTGATTCGCGCGCCGCCATCGTGCAGGCGCCGCGCATCCTCCCGCGCGTGATCGAACTGCCCACGGAAGTGGCCGACGGCGAGGGCACATCCTTCGTCTTCCTCACCTCCATCCTGCACGAGCACGTACAGGAACTGTATGCCGGCATGGAAGTGCGCGGCTGTTACCAGTTCCGCGTCACGCGCAACAGCGACCTGTTCGTGGAAGAGGAAGACATCAAGGATCTGCGCCTGGCGCTGCAGGGCGAATTGCCGCACCGCCATTTCGGCGACGCCGTCCGCCTGGAAGTGGCGGACGACTGCCCGCCGGCCATCGTGCAGTATCTGTTGCAGCATTTCGGCCTGGGCGAGGACGATCTCTATCAGGTCAGCGGTCCGGTCAATCTGGTACGGCTCATCAACGTCCCGGAAAAGGTGAATCGCCCGGATCTGCTCTATCCGCCTTTCTACCCCGGTCTGCCGGATGAACTGCGAGACAAGGACGACATTTTCGAAGTGCTGCGCGCGGGCGACGTGCTGTTGCATCACCCCTACCAGTCCTTCGCGCCCGTAGTCGCCTTCATCAAGCAGGCTGCCGAAGACCCGAGCGTCGTGGCAATCAAGCAGACGGTCTACCGCACGGGAAAGGAATCGCCGCTGATGGAGGCGCTCATCGCCGCGGCGCGCAACGGCAAGGAAGTGACCGCCGTCGTCGAACTGAAAGCGCGCTTCGACGAGGAAGCGAACATCGGCTGGGCATCGCGACTGGAGCAGGTCGGCGTGCATGTGGTGTACGGGGTGGTCGGACACAAGACGCATGCGAAGATGGCGATGATCGTGCGCCGCGAGAAGGGCCGGCTGCGCCGCTACGTCCATTTGGGGACCGGCAACTACCACCCCGGGACGGCGCGCAGCTATACGGATTTCGGCCTGCTGACCGCCAACGACAAGATCTGCGCCGAAGTCAGCGAGGTGTTCACGCAACTGACCAGCCTCGGCCGTGCGCGCAAGCTGCAGCATCTGCGGCAATCGCCGTTCACCCTGCACGAGCACATTCTCGCGGCGATCCGCAACGAAGTGCGCATCGCCGGCGAAGGCCGGCCCGCGCGCATCGTGGGAAAGATGAATTCCCTGCTGGAGGAGCAGGTCATCGAGGCGCTCTACGCGGCCTCGCAGGCCGGCGTGAAGATCGACCTCATCGTGCGCGGCATCTGCGCGCTACGGCCCGGCATCCCCGGCCTATCGGAGAACATTCACGTGCGCTCGATCGTCGGCCGCTTCCTCGAACACCACCGCATCTTCTATTTCCGCAACGACGGCCGCGAGGACGTCTATCTGTCGAGTGCCGACTGGATGGGGCGCAACTTCTTCCGGCGCATCGAACTGTGCTTCCCGGTACTCGATCCGGCCCTCAAGAAGCGCGTCATCGACGAAGGCCTGGAATGCGCGCTCGCGGACAACACGCTGGCCTGGGCCATGCAGCCGGACGGCAGCTACGTGCGCCTGCAGCCCGGCGACGCGCCGCGTATCAACGCGCAGGAAGCGCTGCTGCAGAAGCTGGCGACCGGCGCCGACCCGAAGTGAGGTGATTCGGCACGTACGCCCGTGTGTAGAACCGCGGCGGCATCCTGTCGCGTGCTAGAGTGCGGCGCGTCGTCATTGTTCGCACCGCCATGTCCGACACGAAGGAAAGTCCGTTCAAGGGCACGACGGGCATCGCCCGCGTGGTCAACGCATGCGGCTATTCACTGCAGGGCCTGTCCGCAGCCTTCCGCAATGAGCAGGCTTTCCGTCAGGAAGCGCTGCTCGTCGCGCTGCTCATTCCCCTCGCGTTATGGCTCGACGTGAGCGGCCTCGCCAAAGCGGCGCTGATCGGCAGCCTGATCCTCGTATTGATCGTGGAACTCCTCAACTCCGCAATCGAAGCGGCGGTGGATCGGATCTCGCTCGATCGCCATGCCCTGGCCAAGCGCGCCAAGGACATGGGCAGCGCGGCGGTGTTTCTCAGCCTGGTCAATGCCGGGCTGATCTGGGGCGTCGTGCTGTGGGACCGTTTCCTGGCCTGAGCCGCGCGCTTCGCGCAACCTGAAGCCTCTTAGGACCAGAACCGCGGCGTCTCGACGAAGGCCTGCCAGCGTTTGTCGCTGCGTTCCAGTTCCCGTTCGCGACGCTGCGCCGCCCACGCTTTGGCCGCATCGCGCGCATCCCCGTCGTCTCCGGCCGCCTTTTTGGAAAGCCGTCGGAACCGTACGACGTCGTTGAATGCGCCCAGCGCCTTCTGCACGTCGTGCAAGGCGTCCACATAAGGCTGCACGCCTTCGGCCGGATAAAGCGCTGCGAAGAATTCCGCGATATAGCGAAGCCTCTTCGCGCGCAGACGCAGTGCATGGCGCGCATCGTCGTCCGCCTCGGCCAGGCGCGCGCCGGCCTTGCGCAGCTTGCGGTCGTAGCGGTCCAACGCGGCGGCGGCCAATTCGCCGACCGGCGCATCGAGCGCGATGCGCTTGCCCCCGCCCGCCTCGGTCATCCCCAGGACGGGATCGTTGAAGCGCTGCGCCAGTTTTAGCATCAGCTTGCCGTAAGCCGGTGCGCGCAGCGCCTCACGCGCTTTGGCGCGATGCTTGGCGCGACGCCGTTCGGCGCCTGTCGCCAGCGTCTCGGCATGCGGCGCGGGCAATTCCGCCGCGGGCAGCATTTGCCCGACATAAACATCCCAGTCGCGCGCCTTGGCGAGTGACTTGCCGAGCGCGCGCAAGGCCTTGGCGGTGTCCTCATAAGCGGACTTGGGTGCGACGAAACGGAACAGACCGACCAGCGCACGCAGCCGTCGCAGGCCGACGCGAAACTGGTGGAGATATTCGCTGTCGGCATCCTCCTCGAGCACGCCCGCTTCGTTGGCCTGCATCTGCGCAAGGCAGGCCAGGCCGATGCGGCTCAGCGCGTCCGCAACGCTCAGTTCGGGACTCAGTTCCACCGGCTGCGCCTTGGTCGGCGTGTCCTTGCGATCGGTGGCCAGGGCATCACCACGCTCGGCCTTGCTGCGATGACCCAACCGAACGGGCACATATTCGGCCAGCGCGGCGGCGAGTTCGAACAATCGCACCGGCTCGCCGGCGATCAGTTCGATTTCCGCTTCGCTGATGGTCGCGCTGCGATCGCCCGCGCGCACCTCGCCCCGGTCGAGCGCCAGTTCGGCGCGCGCGCCGTCGGGCCACGCGAGTTGCAGTGCGACGCGTTCGAATTCGGTTTCGTACACCGGTTGCAAGGCGGCCCGCAGTTGCGGATCGGCGAACAGCGCCTCGTAGGGTGTGCCGCTCAGGCGATCGAAATCCGGCGTCGCGTCGTACAGCGTCCATTCCAGTTCGACGCGTTCGTGCAACCCGCCGGCGCTGCGGCCGCCGGCCTTGAGCGTCTGGATCCACGCTTCGCCGGCACGACGCACGCGCAGCGCGATACCGGCCCGCGCCAGATCGCGCGCCGGCGTGTCGTAGTAGCGCGTATGCAGCCGTTCGATGCGCGCCCCGCCTTCGCACAAGCCGTGCAGGGGCGCAAGTTCCGGCAGCCTCGCCAGATCCTCCGGCGCGATCAGCAGCTTCAGTTCGGTTTCCAAGTCGATGTCTCAGGAACGGCGCGCGGAAATCACGCCCGGCACTTCGCTGATCAGTGTCAGTGCGCGCCGCAGATGGTCGACATTCGGCACTTCGATGGTGAAGTCCATGGTCGCGACATTCTTGCGCGACAGCGTATTGACCGCTGTGACGTTGATCCGCTCGCGCGACAGCACTTCGGAAATGTCGCGCAGCAGTCCCTGACGGTCGCTCGCCTGCACCGCGATATCGACCGGGAACAGCCCCGGCTTCTCGCCCCAGTTGGCTTCGATGGCGCGCTCGGGCTGCTTGGTGAGCAGATGTGCCAGGCTCTTGCAGTCCGACCGGTGCACGGAAATGCCTCGGCCCTTGGTGACGAAGCCGACGATGGGATCGGGCGGCACGGGCTTGCAGCAACGCGCAAGCTGCGTCATCAGGCGATCGACGCCGACAATGAGAATGGCGCTGTCGCTGTCGGCCGCCCTGCTCTTCTTGGCGACGAGCGCATCCTCGTCCGCGGGCGCCGGCTCTTCCGGGCGGCCGCGCAGGGCGATCTGCAATGCGCGCGGACCGATTTCCTCGCGTCCCACTGCCGCGAACAAATCGTCCGTCTTGGTGAAGCCGAGGCTTTGCGCCACCTGGTCGAGGCTGGTCTTGAGCGCACCTTCGCGATGCATCTCGCGCTCGACGACAGCACGCCCCGCGGCGATGGTGCGTGCCAGTTCCTCCGCGTTGAACCATGCCCGCACCTTGTTGCGCGCACGGTTGCTCTGCAGATAGCCGAGCTGCGGATTGAGCCAGTCGCGGCTCGGTCCGCCGGTCTTGGCCGTGACGATTTCGACGCGCTGACCGTTCTGCAGCTTGTAGTCGAGCGGCACCATCACGCCGTCCACCTTGGCGCCGCGGCAACGGTGGCCGACATCGGTGTGCAGCGCATAGGCGAAATCGACCGGCGTCGCGCCCTGCGGCAGGTCGATCACGCGACCCTGCGGCGTGAACACATAAACGGTATCGCTCAGCGCCGCGCGCTTGGTCTGCTCGATCCAGTCCGCCGAACTGACGATCTCGTCGCGCCACGCGAGCATCTGTCGCAGCCAGGCGATGCGATCGTCGAAGGAATCGCGCTGAGCGTTCTCCTTCGCCCCGGGGGCGGTGCGCTCCTTGTAGCGCCAGTGCGCCGCCACGCCCAACTCGGCGTGCTTATGCATTTCGTGGGTGCGGATCTGCACTTCGAGCGCGCGGCCGTCGGGACCGAACACCGCCGTATGCAGCGAACGGTAGTTGTTCGCCTTGGGGCGGGAAATGTAGTCGTCGAACTCGCCGGGGATCGGCGCCCACAGGTTGTGCACCAGACCGAGCACGGTGTAGCAGTCGCGCTGCGTATCGACCAGCACGCGCAGGCCGCGCACGTCGTAGAGCTCCTCGAAATCGAGCCCCTTGGTGCGCATCTTGTTGTGGATGCTGTAGAGGTGCTTGGGCCGGCCGGTCACTTCGGCCTTGATGCCGGCATCCGCCAGTTCGCGCCGCAGCGCCTGGATCGCCTCTTCGATGAAGCTCTCACGCTCCACGCGCCGCTCGTCGAGCATGCGCGCGATTTCCTTGTAGCGGTCCGGATCGAGAAAACGGAAGGACAGATCCTCCAGTTCCCACTTGAGCTGCCACACACCCAGCCGGTTCGCCAGCGGCGCGTAAATATCGAGCGTCTCGCGCGCAATCGCGTTGCGGTGCGGCGACTCGTGGCGCGCCAGATAACGCAAGGTCTGGGTGCGGCTCGCGAGCCGCACGATGACCACGCGGATGTCCTCGACCATGGCGAGCAGCATCTTGCGCAGGGTCTCGACGTGCGCACCCTTGGCCGGCTTGTCGCCGGTGGCCAGATCGCGCGTGACCACGCGCAACCGGTCGAGCTTCCACAAACCCATCACCAGACGCGCCACCGGCCCGCCGAAGCGTTCGGTCAGCGGCGCTTCCGCCTCGGGGACGTATTCGGGCACGGCGAACAGCAGACCCGCGGCACGCGTTTCGGCATCGACGCGCAGATCGGCCAGTGCCAGCGCAATGCCGTAGGCGTGCTCCTGCGTCGCCGCGCCGGTGCTCAGCGTCTTGCCTTCGTAGATCGGCGCGATGTACTCGTGCGCGCGGCGCACGAGCTCGCACTCCTCCTCGCTCTCCAGGCCGAGCAGCAGCGGCTCGACGGCGGAAGCGTCGGTGAATTCGTAGAGTTGGGGTTTGACGAGCGTAATCATGGAACGGACCAACGGCGTCGATTATGCCATCCCGGCATGGCGCTTCCGGCATGGGCATAATCGCAGTTTGTAATTTCGATTTTCATCTGGAGCACTTTTGTTCAAGGCCTGGCGACGCCGCCGCACCCTGGCGCGGCACCGGATTCCGGACGATTTATGGCAGCAGACGCTGGCGCGCCTGCCCTTTCTCGCCTATTTGGACGACGGGGAGCACGCCCGGTTGCGCGATCTGACTGTGCTGTTCCTGGCCGAAAAGGAGATGCACGGCGCCGGCGGCCTGGAACTGCGCGACGACATCCGTTTGTCCATTGCGGTGCAGGCCTGCGTGCCGATTCTCAATCTCGGTCTCGATTATTACGAAGGCTGGGTGGGCGTCGTGGTCTATCCCGGCGAGTTCGAAGTCCGGCGCGAGGAGATGGACGAGGCCGGCGTGGTACACCAATGGACCGACGCGCTGTCGGGCGAAGCGTGGCCGGGCGGCCCGGTGGTGCTGTCCTGGCAGGACGTCCGCATGACAGAACGGCCGGACGGCAACCACACCTACAACGTGGTGATCCACGAATTCGCGCACAAGCTGGACATGCTGCACAAAGGCGATGCCGACGGCTATCCGGCCCCGCACCGCGACATGCACCCCTTGCGCTGGTATGAGACGCTGCAGCAGAGCTACGAGCATTTCTGCGACGCCGTCGAACGCGGCGAAGCGCGGCAGCCGCATGCCATCGCTCCACCGCCGGTGGACGAATGGGGACGGGTGCTGCCCTTCGACGCCTATGCCGCCGAACATCCCGCCGAATTCTTCGCCGTCATGAGCGAGGTCTTTTTCACCGACCCGGCCACGCTCAAGCTCTGCTATCCCGAGTTGTACGGCGAGTTCGCCCGCTTCTACCGGCAGGACCCGGCCGCGCGCAGCGGCCATTGAGCGCGGCGGGCCGGCGGCAGGCATAAGCCCTGCAAGCGTTCGGGCATTCCCCTTCCCCGAGTTTTTCACGGCCATGACCTATTGCATCGGCACGCTGCTCGATCGCGGCATGGTGTTCGCCGCCGATTCCCGCACCAACGCAGGGGTCGATCACGTATCGACCTTCCGCAAGCTGCGGGTGTACGAGCAGCCGGGCGACCGCGTGATCATCATTCTCAGTTCCGGCAATCTGTCGCTCACCCAGAGCGCCATCAACCTGCTCGAACTGAAGGGCAACCGGCCCGAGGACACGCTCACGCTCTGGTCGGCGCAATCGATGTTCGAAGCCGCCGCGCTGCTTGGCGACTGCCTGCGCGAAGTAAAGCGGCGCGACGGTCCCTATCTGCAACAAAGCCATATCGACGCCCACGCCACCTTCATCATCGGCGGCCAGATCCGCAACGAGCGCCAGCGCCTGTTCCTGGTGTATTCGGAGGGCAACTTCATCGAGGCCACCTCCGACACGCCGTTCTTCCAGATCGGCGAAACGAAGTATGGCAAGCCCATCATCGACCGCGCCCTGAAGCCGGACGTGCCGCTGATGGAAGCGACGAAGTGCATCCTCATCTCCTTCGATTCCACCATCCGCTCCAACGTCTCCGTCGGCCTGCCGATCGATCTGTGCGTGTACGAGAAGGACAGCCTGCGCCTGAGCGTGCGTCACCGCATCACCGAAAGCGATCCCTACTTCCGTCAGGTGCACGAACAATGGAGCGCCGGCTTGCGCAGCATCTTCGCGCAGATGCCCGATCCGCAATGGATGACGAATCCGCCGGCGGATCCGACTCATCGCCAATAGCGCCTGGATTCGCGCCGGTAGGCGCGCACCGTCGGTGCGCCTTCGGTAAAGCGCACACTGATCGCGCCGTCCAGGTCGCTGCGCCAGACGAGCACGCGCCGATCGGCATAACGCGCAAGCACGTCCGGGTGGGGATGACCGAAGCGATTGCGATAGCCGACGGTGAACAGCGCATGCGTCGGCCGAACGGCATCGAGAAAGGCCGCGGTGGACGAGGTCTTGCTGCCGTGGTGCGGCGCGATCAGCACGTCGGCGCGCAACGCGGACGGATCGCGTAACAGTAATGCCTCGTCCGGTGCCTCGATATCGCCCGTCAACAGCGCGGCGCCGTGCGGCGACTCGATGCGCAACACGCAACTCCGCCGGTTGGTGCGCAGCTTCGCCGCCGGTGCATGCGCGGCAGGATGCAGGAAGTTGAAGCGCACACCGTCCCATTCCCATTGCACGCCCGCGCGACAGGGCACGCGCGCCGGCGCCGCGTCATGCACGACGTGACCCGGATCGAGCGAGGACCACAACAGCGGCACGGCCTTCCCCTGCACCACCGGCAGCGCGCCGCCGGCGTGATCGTTGTCGGCATGCGACACGACCAGCGCGTCGAGCGAGGGAAGTCCGATGCCGCGCATGAAAGGCAGCACGACGCGATCGCCGGCATTCGCTTCCTCGCCATAAGCGGGACCCGCGTCGTAAAGCAGTGCGTGCGATTGCGTGCGCACCACCAGCGCCAGTCCCTGCCCCACGTCGAGCGCGTCCAGCCAGACTTCGCCCGCAGCGGGTCGGGGCGGCGCGACCGCGTAAAGCGGCAGGAACAGCAGCACACCCAACCAGCGCGCCGGCACGCCGCGCGGCGCTAGCAGCCACACGATGCCCAACAGCGCCGGCAACAGCGTCCACGCCGCCGGCGCATGCTGTTCCCACACGGCGGCCGGCAGGGTATCGAACCACGTCAGCAATCCCATCAGCGGCACGAGCACCGCATGCGCGACGAACGCGAGCCAATGTCCCGGCGTCACCGCGGCAAGCAGCGCAAGCGGCGTCACCACGAGACTGACGACCGGAATGGCGATGGCGTTGGCAAGCGGCGCCACCAGCGATACCTGCTGAAACAGCAGCAGCAGGAGCGGTGCAAGGCCCAGCGAAATCGCCCACTGCACGCGCGCCCAGCGGATCGCCCAGTGCACGTCGTCGCGCATTACGCCGGCGTACAGCATCAGCGCGACTGCACCGAAGGACAGCCAGAAGCCCGGCGAGACGATTGCCCACGGATCGAGCAGCAGCACGACGAACAACGCCAGAGCGAGCACGCGCATCGAGGACTGCATGCGGTCGAGCCAGAACGTCAGCGCCACCACCGACAGCATGTAGAGCGTGCGCTGCGCCGGGACGGCGAACCCGGCGAGCAGACAATAGAGCAGCGCCGCGAGCGCGCCGGCCAACGCCGCCGCCTTGCGCGCAGGCAGGGCGATGAGCAGGCGCGACGACCGCCGCCACGCCGCATACACCAGCCACGCGCACAGGCCCGACACCATGGTCACGTGCAACCCGGAGATGCTCATCAAGTGTCCGACGCCCGTGCGGATGTAGAGCCGCCAGTCCTCGGGCGCGATAGCGCGCTGATCGCCGACGGCCAGCGCAACCAGCACGCCGGTGTAGCGTTGCGCGGGCAGCGCCGCATGGAGCTTGTCGCGGATCTGCGCGCGAGCCCGCTCGATCAGATAACGCGGATGCCCAACGAGATCGTCGAGGCGCGTCTGTCCGTCACGCGTGCGAACGTAGCCTGTCGCACCGATGCCGCGTTCCAGCAGCCAGGCTTCGTAGTCGAAACCGTGCGGATTGGCGCTGCCGTGCGGCCGTTTGAGCCGCACGGTGAAGCGCCAGCGTTCGCCGGGTTGCAGTGCGGCGCGACCGTCCGCGGTGTCGTACCAGGCCAGTGCAAGACGCGAAGGCAGTTGCGCGGGTGCGGCGCCTTCCTCGACGTCGAAGTGAAAGCGCACGCCGCGATCGAAGGCCTGCGGCAGGCTCGCGACGACGCCCGTCACGACGATGTCGCGCCCTTCCAGCACCGGCAGCAGCCGGTCGGCCATGCGTACTTTTGCCAGACCGGCGGCCCAGCCGAAGCCCAGCGCAAAACCGGCCGCCAGCACCGCGATCAAACGCACCGCC
>Ga0079224_100002297_pt1 | contig 23078 bp, 20 predicted proteins | sample Stecom2015_FD_80414 | JGI IMG/M metagenome (GOLD analysis project Ga0079224, IMG submission 80414) | Agricultural soil microbial communities from Utah to study Nitrogen management - Steer compost 2015 | ecosystem: Environmental > Terrestrial > Soil > Agricultural land | place: USA: Utah... | reverse complement strand
CGCGCACGCCGACCGCCTCGCGCGCGCCGGCGGCCTCCCGCCCGCCGGCGGCGTCGGGCGCGACCGCCCTCCCCGGCTCTCCGGCGGCCCCGGCGGACCGGAACCCGCCGCCGGCCGGCCGGGCGCGCCCCGCGACCGGGTCCGCCAGCGTCTCCGGTGGTCGCACGACCGCGCCGACCGGGCCAACCGCACCGACCCGGCCGACCGGGACGAGCGGGTCGACCGGGACGAGCGGGTCGACCGGGTCGACCGGTACGTCACCGCGTGGACCCGCCCCCGCTGGCGGGGCGGACCACCCAGCGGCGCTGGGGCGGTTGCCGGTGGCCCGCTCGGAGATCCGGCGGCAGTTCCGGGAACAGCAGCGGGCGCGGGCCACGGCCTTGGCGGTGGTGGTGCTGGTGCTGCTCGGCGCGCCGCTGGTGTACTTCGGGATTCTGTTCACCACCCGGGATCCGTTGGTCACCGCGGTGGAGCAGCTGCGGGTGCCGGAGTGGGCCGCCCGCTCGGTGGAGGACCGGATCATCGGCGGCAGCCGGTGGTGCCTGTACGAGTGCCGCTCGCGGCAACGTACCGCGGTGTCGGAGCGGGAGACTGAGGAGACCGCCGCCGTCTATCACGAGGCGCTACAGGCGGCGGGTTGGAGTCGGTGGGAGGTGGAGGGCTGCCCCCAGGTCCAGGTGGACGGGGACTACAGCTGCTGGCGGCGGGACGAGTACACGCTCGACCTGTGGGTGCACCCGCCGGAGTGCGCCTACGACCCGCGTAACCTCCGCCCGGACATCGGGCGGGACGACGACTCCTCGTCGGAACCGGGTGCCTCCGGGACAGGGTCGGAGGAGTGCCGCGGCTCCATCGTGGAGATCAAGATGCAGAACCGGGTTTCGGACGAACGGGGTACCACCGGTGGGCCGCCGCCGGATGGGCCCGCGCCCGGCCCCACCCCGGAGTCCGGACCGGCGCCTGACTCCACCCCGGAATCTGGGCCGACTCCCGAGCCGTCCGCCTCCGGATCGTGAAAGCGGCCGACACCTCCCCCGGGGCAGACCACCTGGCATGGACAAACGGTAAGGTCGGCACGTTACCGAGTCGGCGCACTGAGGAGGACCGGTGGACGGAGAGGTGACTGCGGGACAGATCGCCGCGTTGATCGCAGCCGGGGCGTTCGCGGTGGTCGCCCTGGCGCTGGCCTGGCTGTTGGTACGGCTTCGGCGGACGGTCGACGCCGCGACCGTGGCGATCACCGAGCTCACCGCGCAGGCCGAGCCGATCCTGCGCAAGGCGGATCTCACCATGGAGAACGTGAATACCGCCTTGACCCAGGCGCACACCTCGTTGGACTCGGTCAACCTCCAGTTGCAGAAGGTCGACGCGATCACCGCCCACGCGGCCCAGGTGTCGGCGAATGTGGCGAACCTGAGTACGGTGATCGCCTCGGTAGCGGCCAACCCGTTGATCAAGGTGGCGGCGCTGGGTTACGGGATGCGCCGGGCCGTGGCCCGCCGGGCGCGGCTGGAGGAGGAGCGGGAAGTCCGGCAAACCCTGCGGGAGCGGCGTCGGGCCCGCCGGCGGCAGCGTGGTTGATCAACACAGAGCCGGGGGAGAAGGATAGGATCATGAGACGGTTGCTGTGGCTCGGGATCGGGCTCGCAGTCGGTGCGCTGGTGGTGCGGGCGGTCAGCCGGAAGGCCCAGTCGTACTCACCGAGCGGAATCGCCGCGGCGGTGCGGGATTCCAGCGTCCACCTGCTCGACTCGGTGCGGGACTTCGTCGACGAGGTCCGGGAAGGCATGCACGAGCGTCAGCAGGAGCTGCAGGCCGCCATCGCCGAGGGTGAGCTGATCGGCGAGGAGTTCATCGACCCAGAGCAGCCGGGGACCGGCCTGGGCCGGTCGGGGGCTCAGCAGCCATCCCCCATGCGCACCCCACCGGAGGACACCTCTCGATGAGAACAGCGGAGATCAAGCGGCGGTTCCTGGCTCACTTCGAAGCCGACGGACATGCGGTGGTGGCGAGCGCCCCGTTGCCCGCCGTGGACGACCCCAACCTGCTGTTCGTCAACGCCGGCATGGTGCAGTTCGTGCCGTACTTCCTGGGGCAGCGCACCCCGCCGTGGCCGCGCGCGGTCAGCGTGCAGAAGTGCCTGCGCACCCCGGACATCGACGAGGTCGGCAAGACCAGTCGACACGGCACGTTCTTCCAGATGAACGGCAACTTCTCGTTCGGGGACTACTTCAAGGAGGGCGCGATCACCCGCGCCTGGGACCTGGTGACCAAGCCGGTGGCCGAGGGGGGCTACGGCATTGACGGTGATCTCATCTGGGTGACCGTTTACCAGGAGGACCAGGAGGCCGCCGACATCTGGCACCGGGTGATCGGGATTCCCCGCGAGCGGATCGTGTTCCGGGGCAAGGCGGACAACTTCTGGTCCATGGGTATCCCCGGCCCGTGCGGCCCCAACAGCGAGATCTACGTCGACCGGGGGCCGGCGTATGGCCGCGAGGGTGGTCCGGCGGTGGACGAGGACCGCTACCTGGAGATCTGGAACCTCGTCTTCATGCAGTACGAGCGGGGTCCGGGCACCGGCAAGGAGGACTACCCGATCCTCGGGGAGCTGCCGGCCAAGAACATCGACACCGGCATGGGGCTGGAGCGGGCGGCCGCCCTGCTGCAAGGCGTCGACAACATGTACGAGATCGACGAGGTGCGCCCGATCCTGGACCGGGCCTCCGAGCTGACCGGGGTCCGCTACGGCGCCAGCACCAGCCACGTGGCCAGCGAGTCCCACCCCAACGACGTCCGGCTGCGGGTGGTGGCCGACCATGTCCGCACCGCGTTGATGCTGATCGGCGACGGGGTGGCCCCGTCCAACGAGGGGCGCGGTTACGTACTGCGGCGGATCCTGCGGCGGGCGGTGCGGGCGGTGCGGCTGCTGGGTTGGCAGGAAGGGCCGGCGCTGCCGCACCTGCTGCCGGTGGCGCGGGACTGCATGGCTCCCTCCTACCCGGAGCTGGCGGAGGACTTCGGCCGGATCTCCGAGTACGCCTACGCGGAGGAGGAGGCGTTCCTGACCACCCTGCGCGCCGGCACCACCATCCTCGACACCGCGATCCGGCAGACCAAGTCCGCCGGGGGCACCCAACTGTCGGGCGACAAGGCGTTCCAGCTGCACGACACCTACGGTTTCCCGATCGATCTGACCCTGGAGATCGCCGCCGAACTCGGGCTGACCGTGGACGAGGAGGGGTTCCGGCGGTTGATGGCCGACCAGCGGGCCCGGGCCAAGGCCGACGCGCAGGCACGCAAGACCGGCCACGCCGACCTGTCGGTGTACCGGGGGGTGTTGGCCGACGGCGGGGAGGTGGAGTTCACCGGCTACACCGAGGCCGAGCGGGAGTCCCGCATCCGGGCCCTGCTCAGCCCCACCGGGGAGATGCTGGCCAGCGCCGGTGAGGGGCAGACCGTGGAGCTGGTCCTGGACGCCACCCCGTTCTACGCCGAGGGGGGTGGGCAGCAGCCCGACTTCGGTCTGATCACCGTGGGCGACGGTGAGCTGGAGGTGTTCGACGTCCAGTCGCCGATCCCGGGGATCATCGTGCACCGGGCCAAGGTCCGGCGGGGAGAGGTGCGGGCCGGGGAGACCGGGTACGCGCAGATCGACCTGGACCGACGGCGGGCGGTCTCGCTCTCCCACACCGCCACCCACCTGGTGCACCAGACCGTCCGTAACTTCCTCGGGGAGGCCGCCACCCAGGCCGGTTCGTTGAACGCCCCGGGGCGGCTGCGGTTCGACTTCAACACCCCGTCCGCGGTGCCGCAGTCGGTGCTGCGGGACGTGGAGCAGCAGATCAACGAGGTGCTGCTGCGCGACCTGGAGGTGCGGTGGTTCGTCACCTCCCAGGACGAGGCGATCCGGATGGGGGCGCTCGCCCTGTTCGGGGAGAAGTACGGTGAGCGGGTGCGGGTGGTGGAGGTCGGCGACTACGCCCGGGAGCTGTGCGGTGGGACCCACGCGGCCCGCTCCAGCCAGCTCGGGCTAGTGAAGATCCTTCACGAATCCTCGATCGGGGCGGGGGTGCGCCGGGTGGAGGCGCTGGTCGGGCTGGACGCGTTCCGGCACCTCGCCCGGGAACACATCCTGGTCTCTCGGCTGGCCGAGCTGTTCCGGGTGCCCCCGGAGCAGGTGGCCGACCGGGTGGAGCAGACCGTGGCGGCCCTGCGTAACGCCGAAAAGGAGTTGGAGCAGCTGCGGGCCCAGCTCGTGCTGAGCAACGTGGCGACGGTGGCGGCCAACGCCGTGGACGTACGGGGGGTGGCGTTCGTCGCCACCGAGGCCCCGGAGGGAGTCAGCGGGAACGAGGTGCGCACCTTCGCCCAGGAGATCCGGGGACGGATGGACGCCGCGCGCCCCGCGGTGGTGGCGGTCGCCGCCCGGTCCGGCGGCAAGGCGTCGCTGGTGGTGGCGATCAACACCGCCGCTCGCGAGCGGGGGATATCCGCCGCCGAGCTGGTCAAGACCGCGTTGGCCGGCCGTGGGGGCGGCAGCCCTGAGTTGGCGCAGGGCGGAGGGGCGCCCGCGGCGCAGGCGCCGGAGCTGCTGACCGCGGTCGAGCGAGCGCTGCCGTGAGTGGTCTGCCGCGACGATGACCGAGTTCACCCGTGGAGTGCGGCTCGGCGTGGACGTGGGGGAAGCGCGCGTCGGGGTCGCGATCTGCGACCCCGATGGCGTGCTGGCCACCCCGTTGACTACCATCCGCCGAGACCGTAGACCGGACAACGGTGCCGTTCCGGCGGATATGTTGGAACTCGCCCGATTGGTCGAGGCGCATGGCACGGTGGAGGTCGTGGTTGGACTACCCACTACCTTGGCCGGGCGGGAGGGACCGGCGGCACGCGCGGCGCGGGCGTACGCCGAGCGCCTGGCGGAAGTAGTGGCACCCGTACCGGTAACGCTGGCGGATGAACGGATGTCGACGGCGGTGGCAGCACGTAGGCTGTCCGAGCGAGGCGTCCGGGGAAGGCGCCAGCGGCAAGTAATCGACCAGGTAGCTGCTGCGGAGATCCTGCAGGGCTGGCTGGATGCGCAACGGAGGCGTACGCGACCATGAACGATCTGGGCCTGACGTTCGATGAGGAGACGCTCAGCCCCGGCCGCCACCGGCGTCGTCGCCGCAAGGGACAGTCGGGCCCCGGTGAACCACGTCGCCGCGGACGGTCACTGACCGCGCTGCTGATCGTGACGCTGATCCTGGGTGGGCTCGGCGCCGGCACCTGGTGGGGAGTCAACTGGGTGCGGGAGGCGCTGACCGCTCCCGACTACACCGGCTCCGGGGTCGGTTCGGTGCAGATCGAGGTGCTGCCGGGGCAGACCGCGGCCCAGATCGCCCAGACCCTGTACGAGGCGGGGGTGGTGGCCAGTCCACAGGCGTTCGTGGAAGCGGCACAGGCCGATCCGGACAGTCGTAACATCCAGCCGGGAGTGTACGAACTGCCGCAGCAGCTGCCGGCCGCCACCGCGCTGCGGATGCTCCTGGATCTGAACAATCGACTGGTCAACCAGGTCACGATCCCGGAAGGCTTGAGTAGTTTCCGCACCTTCCAGCTGCTGTCCGATCAGCTCGGGATCCCGGTGGAGGAGTTCGAGAAAGCCGCCGAGGATCCGATCGCGCTCGGGGTGCCGGAGTGGTGGTTCAACCGCACCGACGGCAAGGAGACGCCGAAGTCGATCGAGGGCTTCCTGTTCCCCTCCACGTACGAGTTCCCACCCGACCCGACCGCGGAGCAGGTGCTGGGAATCATGGTGGACCAGTTCCTGACCGTGGTGGAGCGCATCGGGTTCGTGGAGACGGTGGAGAACGAGCGCAACATCGCTCCGTACGAGGCGCTGATCGTGGCCTCGTTGGCGCAGGCCGAGGCCGGGGTGGAGGAGGATCTGGGCCGGGTCGCCCGGGTGGCCTACAACCGGATCTACGTGCACGGGATGCCGCTGGAGTTCGATGTGACCGTCAACTATTGGTTCGAACTCACCGGTCAGGAGACCAAGTCCTCCGCCGAGATGACTCAGGCAGAACTGTACGACCCGGAGAACCCGTACAACCGGGGCATCGAGGGGCTGGTGCCGACTCCGATCAACAACCCGGGGCAGGCGGCGCTGGAGGCGGCGATGGATCCGCCCCCGGGCGACTGGCTGTTCTTCGTGGCGATCGACCGGGAGGGTAACAGCGCCTTCTCTGCCACCTGGGACGAGTTCTGCCAGGACGTGCAGAAGGCGATCGAGGCCGGGATCCTCAACGACCCGTGTTGACGCGACGGGCGGCGGTGTTGGGCAGCCCGGTGGCCCACTCGCTCTCTCCCGCGCTCCACACCGCTGGGTACGCCGCGGCCGGGCTGACCGACTGGCGCTACACCGCGATCGAGTGCGAAGAGGCGGAGCTGCCTGACCTGGTGGCCGGGCTGGGTCCGGAGTGGATGGGGCTGTCGCTGACCATGCCACTGAAGGAGGTCGCGTTGACCGTGGCGACCGAGGTGGCGCCGTTGGCGCAGACCCTGGGCGCCGCCAACACCCTGGTCCGGCTGGCCGACGGCGGGTGGCGCGCGGAGAACACCGACGCCCCCGGCATGATGTCCGCGCTGGCGCTGGAGCCCCCGGTGGGGCGGGTGGTGGTGCTCGGGGCGGGCGGCACCGCCCGGGCGGCGCTGGGGGCGGTCGCGGGGTTGGGGGCGCGGGAGGTGACGGTGGTGGCCCGCCGGCCGGAGGCGGTGGCGGCGCTGGACCCGGTGGCGTCCGCGCTCGGGCTGGTGCTGCGGCCCGAGGCGTGGTCACGGGCCGTCCCCGTCGTCTCCGCCGCCGACGTGGTGATCGCCACCGTGCCCAAGGGTGCGTCCGACTCCCTCGCCGACCAGGTCACCTGGCGCCCCGGGGCGGTGCTGCTGGACGCGCTGTACGATCCGTGGCCGACCCGGCTGGCCGCCGCGGCGATGGCCGCCGGGGTGCGGGTGGTGTCGGGCTTCGACCTGCTACTGGCGCAGGCGGTCGGGCAGTTCACCCTGTTCACCGGGCGCCCCGCCCCGGTGGAGGCGATGCGGGCCGCGCTGCCCATCCCGGACTGACCCGGCGGCGTCACTGGCCAGGAGTGTGTCGGCCCCCACCGGCGCCACCGGGGTGGCGGGGGCTACGGGCTGCGGTCGATCGGGTGCCCGTTCCGCCAGACCGCGATCAGGTCGAACACCGCGTCAATGTCGGTGGTCGGGTCACCGTCGACCAGCAGCAGGTCGGCGCGGGCACCGGGGATGATCCGCCCCCGGTCGGGGAGGGCGAAGAGGTCGGCCGGGGCGGCGGTGACGGCGGTGAGCGCCTCCATGGGCGTCAGCCCGACCTCGACCAGCAGGGCCAGTTCGGACAGCAAGGTGAGGCCGAACGCCGTGCCGGGGTTGGGGGCGTCGCTCCCGGCCAGCAGCGGCACCCCCGCCTGGTGCAGCGCGGCGGCGTTAGCGAGCGCGTGGTCCCGCACCTCGGGGAAGCACATGGGGAATGACCTGTCCAGGCTCCGGCGCTGGTCGCCGCTGAGTCGGGGCGCCACGCGGGGATCCGTGGCCAGTTGCTCGGCTTCGGGGCCGCAGGCGCTCGCGGTGCTGGCCGCCAGGGTGGCGATGATCGGGATCCCGGATTCCCGTACCCGCGCCACCTGGGCGGCGGTCAGTGGGCCGTCGGCCGGAGTGTGGGTGAGCACGTCGGCCCCGGCGTCGACCGCTGCGATCGCCGCCGCCCGACTGCCGACGTGGACCACCGCCAGCAGGTCGTGGTCGTGGGCGGCGGCGACCACCGCGTGGAGCTGGTCGGCGGTGAGCGAGACGTACGCGATCCCGGGGAACGCGCTGCCGTCCTCCATCACGATCTTGATGTAGTCGGCGCCTTCCGCGATCCGGTCGGCCACGAACGCGGCGGCGTCGTCCCCCTCCGCCAGGGTCGGGCTGTCCGGCGCCACGCCGTGCCCGCCCGGAGCGGTGACCAAGAGTCCGGCGCTCCACAGGTCCGCCAGGTCGGTCGGGCCGGTGTCGGCGCGGGCCGGCCGCTGCTCCGCCACCCAGTCCGGGTCGTTGCCCATGTCGAGCGCGGTGGTGACGCCGAACCGGGGCGCGTCCCACAACGCCCCGGGGTACGCGTGGACGTGCGCGTCGATCAGCCCGGGTAGGAGGGTGGCGCCACCGGCGTCGTAGACCGGCGCGCCGTCGGCGGCCAGGTCCCGGCCGACCGCGGCGATCACGCCGTCCGTGACCAGCACCGAGTCGGCGTCGATGAGCTGCTCTCCGTCGAAGATCCGCACCCCGGTCAGCAGGAAGTCACCGGCGGGGAGTGCCGCGGTGGCGGAGTCCGAGCGGGCGTCGCCGCAGCCGGTGACCAGAAGCGCCCCCGCCGCGCTCATGGCGAGCATTCTGTCCCAACGGGTAATATGTCCCATCGCCGAATTATGGCATTGGTATCGACCAGCGGCTATTTCGGCGATTCCGCCCGGCTCATCCGCTCCGTTCCCACCGCCGGCAGGGCTTACCACTGGGTGGTCGGTCACCCACCGTGTCAGCGTTCGGCCTCATCTGCGTGACAGACTTGCAGGCATGCTGCGTTGGTTGACCGCCGGAGAGTCACACGGGTCGGCCCTGGTCGCGATCCTGGAGGGAGTACCGGCGGGGGTGTCGGTCACCACCGAGGACGTGACGCGGGAACTGGCTCGCCGCCGGCTCGGGTACGGCCGGGGCGCCCGGATGACCTTTGAACAGGACCAGGTGGAGATCATCGGCGGGGTCCGGCACGGGGTCACCCTCGGCAGCCCGGTGGCGATCCGGGTCGCCAACACCGAGTGGCCAAAGTGGGAGAAGGTGATGGCGGCCGACCCGGTGGACCCGGACGAGCTGGTCGGCCTGGCCCGTAACGCGCCGCTGACCCGCCCCCGGCCCGGGCACGCCGACCTGGCCGGGATGCAGAAGTACGGGTTCACCGACGCCCGACCGGTGCTGGAGCGGGCCAGCGCCCGGGAAACCGCCGCCCGGGTGGCGCTCGGCACGGTCGCCAAGGCGCTGCTGCGGCAGGGGCTGGGGGTGGAGGTGCTCTCCCACGTGGTGGCGCTCGGCCCGATCGAAGTGGACCCCGGCACCCGGCCGCAGCCGGGGGATCAGGAGCGGATCGACGCCGACCCCCTGCGCTGCCTGGATCCGCGGGCCAGCGCCGCCATGGTCGCCGAAGTGGACGCGGCCAAGCGGGACGCCGACACCCTCGGTGGGGTGGTGGAGGTGTTGGCCTACGGCGTACCGCCGGGGTTGGGGAGCCACGTGCAGTGGGACCGGAAGCTGGATGCCCGGCTGGCCGCGGCGCTCTGCTCCATCCAGGCGATCAAGGGGGTGGAGATCGGAGACGCGTTCACGCAGGCGCGGGTGCGGGGCTCGGTCGCCCACGATGAGATCGTGCCCGGGGCAGATGGGGTGCGGCGGGTCACCAACCGGGCCGGGGGCCTCGAGGGCGGCATCACCAACGGGGAGTTGCTGCGGATCCGGGCCGCCATGAAGCCGATCTCGTCGCTGAACCGGGCGTTGGATACTGTGGACATCACCACCGGCGAGCCGGCCAAGGCGATCAACCAGCGGTCGGATGTGTGCGCGGTGCCGGCCGCGGCGGTGGTGGCGGAAGCCATGGTGGCGTTGGTGCTGGCGGAGGCCGTACTGGAGAAGTTTGGCGGCGACTCGCTGGCGGAGCTGCGCCGCAATGTGACCAACTACCTGGACCATCTGGTGATCCGATGACGCGGCCGGTGTGTGTACTGGTGGGGCCGCCCGGGGCGGGCAAGACCACTGTGGGGGGTTTGCTGGCGCAGCGGCTCGGGGTCGAATTCCGCGACACCGACGCGGACATCGCGCGGCTGGCGGGCAAATCGGTGCCGGAGATCTTCTTTGATCACGGGGAGGAACACTTCCGCGCGCTGGAGCGGCAGGCGGTCGCCGCCGCCCTGACCTCGTTCGACGGCGTGCTGGCGCTGGGTGGGGGAGCGGTGCTGGCGGAGTCGACCCGGGCGGCCCTGGCCGGCCACACGGTGGTGTTCCTGTCCGTGGAGCTGGCCGACGCGGTCAAGCGGGTAGGGCTCGGGCAGGGCCGCCCGCTGCTGGCGATCAACCCCCGGGCCACCCTGCGGCATCAGCTGGCGCAGCGCCGGCCGTACTACCAGCAGGTCGCCACCTTCACCGTGGCCACCGACGGTCGGACGCCGGAGGAGGTGGCGGCCGAGATCGCCGCGACGCTGGCCGCGCGGGAGGAAGCGCGGTGAGCAGCCCGCCCTCCGCACTCCTCCAGGTGCGGCGAGCGTCCGCTGCCGACTGGCCACGGATCTGGCCGATCTGGCACGCGGTGGTGGCCCGGGGTGACACCTACACCTGGGCCCCGGACACCGATCAGGCCACCGCCCAGGCGCTGTGGCTGCCGCCGGAACCGGCCCGGACCTACCTGGCGGTGGCCGACGGTGACCGGGTCGTCGGCACCGCGCTGTTGAAACCGAACCAGCCCGGACTAGGCGACCATGTGGCCAACGCCGCCTTCATGGTGGATCCGGCCGCCCGCGGCCGGGGGTTCGGCCGGGCCTTGGCCCAGCACGTGCTGGCGGAGGCCCGCGCCCAGGGCTACCGGGCGATGCAGTTCAACGCGGTGGTGAGCACCAACACCGCGGCGGTACGGCTGTGGCGCTCGCTCGGATTCACCATCCTGGGCACGGTCCCGGCCGGGTTCCGGCACCCGGAGCACGGGCTGGTGGACCTGCACATCATGCACCGCTGGTTGACAGACAGTCCAAAGGAGGCGCGGTGAGCGGAGACCGGTCGGTGATCGAAGTGACCGGCCCATCGCCGTACCCCGTGGTGGTGGGGCGAGACGTGCTGGCCGAGGTGCCCACCATGCTGCCCGACGCGACCCGGGCGGCGGTGGTGCACACGCCCCCGCTGGCGGGTTACGCCCAGCAGGTGGCGGATCGGCTGCAGGCCGCCGGGATCACCCCCACCCTGCTACCGGTACCGGACGCCGAGGCGGGCAAGACGGTCCAGGTGGCGGCCGGCTGCTGGGACGCGCTGGGCGCCGCGGGGTTCACCCGGAACGACGCGGTGGTGGGGGTGGGGGGAGGAGCCGCCACCGACCTGGCCGGGTTCGTGGCCGCGGCCTGGTTACGCGGGGTGCGCTGGGTGGCGGTGCCGACCAGCCTGCTGGGCATGGTGGATGCGGCGGTCGGTGGCAAGACCGGGGTGAACACCGCCGCGGGTAAGAACTTGGTGGGGGCGTTCCACCCCCCCGCCGGGGTGGTGGCCGACCTGACCACCTTGGCCTCCCTGCCCGTCGCCGACCTGCGGGCGGGCCTGGCGGAGGTGGTCAAGTGCGGGTTCATCGCCGACCCGGTGATCGTGGCGCGGATCGAGGCGGACCCGGCCGCCGCGCTGGACCCGCGCGGGGTGGTGCTGCCGGAGCTGGTGGAGCGGGCGATCCGGGTCAAGGCCGAGGTGGTCTCGGTCGATCTGCGGGAATCCGGGCTGCGGGAGGTGCTCAACTACGGGCACACCCTGGGGCACGCGATCGAGCAGTCCGAAGGCTATCGGATCCGGCACGGGGAGGCGGTGGCGGTCGGGATGGTGTACGCGGCGGCGCTGGCGCGGCTGGCCGGTCGGCTGGACGCCGCCACCGCCGACCGGCACCGGACGGTGCTGGCCGCGCTCGACCTCCCCACCCGTTGGCGCGCCGAGGCCTGGCCGACGCTACGGGCGGCGATGCGGGTGGACAAGAAGGCGCGGGGCCACACCCTGCGGCTGGTGGTGCTGGACGGGTTGGCCCGCCCCACCGTGCTCGCCGGCCCGGATGAGGAGCTGCTGTCGGCGGCCTACCGGGAGGTGGCGGGATGACGACCGTGTACGTGCTGAACGGGCCCAACCTAGGGCGGCTGGGCACCCGGGAGCCGGAGGTGTACGGCACCACCACATATCAGGATCTGGTGGAGCTGTGTCAGCGGACCGGCCGGGAGCTGGGGTTGACGGTGGAGGTGCGGCAGACCGACGCCGAGTCCGAGCTGATCGGGTGGTTGCACACCGCCGCGGACGAGGCCGCGCCGGTAGTATTGAACCCCGCGGCGTGGTCGCACTACTCTTACGCGATCCGAGACGCCTGCGCCTTGCTGCGGGCACCCTTGATTGAGGTGCACCTGTCCAACATCCACGCCCGGGAGGAGTTCCGGCACCACTCGGTGGTCTCCGCGGTCGCCACCGGGGTGATCTGTGGCCTGGGGGTGGAGGGGTACCGGCTGGCCCTGCACTATCTCGCCGCCCGCCGGTAACCGCCGGCAGATCCGCCCCGGCTGGCGGTGCCCTGGCACCTGAGCACGGAGGTACCGGTCGGGTAAACTCGATCGGGTTTGTCCCCCGCACGTCGACGACAACACAGAGAAAGAGACTTCGAGCGGTATGGCCACCACTAACGATCTGAAGAACGGCATGGTTCTCAACCTCGACGGCGAGCTGTGGACCGTCGTGGAGTTCCTGCACGTCAAGCCGGGCAAGGGTGGAGCGTTCGTGCGGACCACCCTGAAGAACGTGCGCTCGGGCAAGGTGGTGGACCGGACCTTCAACGCAGGCACCAAAGTCGACACGGCGACCGTAGACAAGCGGAACATGCAGTACCTGTACGCCGACGGCGAGGACTACGTGTTCATGGACTTGGAGACCTACGACCAGCTGCCGGTCTCCGCGGCCACGGTCGGCGACGCCGCCAACTACCTGCTGCCGGAAGCCGAGGTGGTGGTGGCCACCCACGAGGGTGAGCCGCTGTACGTGGAGCTGCCGGCCAGCGTGGTGCTGGAGGTCACCTACACCGAGCCGGGGGTGCAGGGCGACCGGGCCACCGGTGGCACCAAGCCGGCGACGGTGGAGACGGGTGCCACGGTGCAGGTACCGCTGTTCATCACCACCGGCGAGAAGATCAAAGTCGACACCCGCGACGGTCGCTACCTGGGTCGCGCCTGAGCACGGGCGGCGTAGACGGGGGAGGTGAGATGACCGAGGGTCCGAGGCTACGACTGTCCCGCCGCCGGGCACGTAAGCGGGCGCTGGACGTGCTGTACGAGGCGGATCTGCGCCGGCTCGATCCTCGGGAGGTCCTACCCGACTACCTGCGGCGGCTGACCCCACCGCTACCGGCCCATTTGGACTACACCCAGGAGCTGGTCACCGGGGTGGCGGAGCACCGGGAGCGGATCGACGAGTTGATCGCCAGCTACGCCGAGGGATGGACCTTGGAGCGGATGCCGGTGGTGGACCGCAACCTGGCGCGGATCGCGGTCTACGAGCTGGGGTGGGTGGACGAGATCGATCCACCGGTGGCGATCACCGAGGCGGTGGAGTTGGCGCGGCGGCTGTCGACCGACGACTCACCCCGCTTCCTCAACGGGGTCCTGGGGCGGATCGCCGAGTACGCGCTCCCCATCAGTTCGTGAGCCCCCTCGGCCGGTAAGGCGCCACGCTCGGATTCGGCGGCATCGCCGGCGCGGGCGCTCCCGCCGTCGCCCGCGCCGGCCGGTCAGCGCCGGTTCAGGACTCGACCAGCGCCCGCGGGTCGGCGACCAGGATGTCCGCGTCGGCGAGCCGGTCCACCAGGTCGGCCGGGGCTTCGCCGTAGATGATCGCCAGCGCCTGCAGGTCGGAGGCGCGGATGGACAGCACCCGACCGTTGTAGTCGCCCCGCTGGTGCTGGATGGCCCGGGCGTAGTTGGCGACGTGCGCCAGGTCGTCCTCTTTCCGGTCGTAGAGCTTCTCCAGGTCGAGAACGACCTTGCCGGCGAAGTCGAACTGGATCGGGGAGCCTTCCGGCAGCAGCTCCGCGATCGGTACTCGGTAGAACTCGGCGATCTCGGCCAGTCGGTTTACCGTGACCGCCCGGTCGCCGCGTTCGTACGAGCCGACCACCACCGCCTTCCAGCGACCTCCCGACTTCTCCTCCACCCCTTGCAGGGACAGGCCCTGCTGCTGGCGGATGGCGCGCAGGCGGGCACCCAGCTGCTTGGCGAACTCCGAGGGCATGATCGACACTCCTAGTAACTGGCCGAGGGGGTTTACCCGAATTTTGGCTACGGAGAGTGACGGTACGCGGGAGGCGCCCGCGGGTCAAGTGCACGCTACCGACCTGTTCGGTTGATCATGGCCGGTTCGGATCGCCCCAGGTCAGCTGGTACGCTGGCACCGCCTGTCCGACATCCTTTAAAGCCCGTCCCGTGAGGCGGGGAAGGAGGTCACGGTGGCCCCTGCGGCTGCGCGCGTGCCCACGCCTGCCAACGCCAAGACCATTCTTTCCAGTGCCGACCTGCAGCGGGTGGTCGACCGGATCGCCCACCAGATCTTGGAGAAGACGCACGGCGCTGCCGACACCGTCCTGTTAGGTATTCCGACGCGGGGGATTCCGCTGGCCCGTCGCATCGCTGATCGCATTCACGCGTTCGAGCAGGTGCGGGTACCGGTGGGCACGCTCGACGTCACCCTGTACCGGGACGATCTGCGCACCCAGGCGCCCCGGGCGCTCGGGCCCACCACGCTGCCCCCCGGTGGGATCGATGACCAACGGGTGATCCTGGTCGACGACGTACTCTTCCGCGGTCGCACCGCCCGCGCCGCGCTGGACGCGCTGCGCGATCTGGGTCGGCCCGCGGTGGTGCAGTTAGCGGTGCTGGTCGATCGCGGGCACCGAGAACTACCGATTCGGGCCGACTACGTGGGTAAGAACCTGCCGACCGCGCTGGCTGAGCAGGTGCGGGTCAGCCTGACCGAGACCGACGGCGCCGACGCGGTCATGATCATCCGGGAGGGCTGACATGCGTCACCTGCTGTCCGCCGCCGACCTGGACGCGGCGACCGCCACCACGGTGCTGGACACCGCGGCCGAGCTCGCCACCATCGCCAGCCGCGAGGTGAAGAAGCTGCCCACGCTGCGGGGCCGGACCGTGGTCAACCTGTTCTACGAAGACTCCACCCGCACCCGGATCTCGTTCGAAGCGGCCGCCAAACGGCTATCCGCCGATGTGATCAATTTCTCGGCCAAGGGATCGAGTGTCGCCAAAGGGGAGAGCCTGAAGGACACTGCCCTGACCCTGGAGGCGATGGGGGCCGACGCGGTGGTGGTCCGGCACGCCGCCGCCGGCGCCCCGCATCGGCTCGCCGGCTGGGTCCGCGGCAGCGTGGTCAACGCCGGCGACGGCACCCACGAACACCCCACCCAGGCCCTGCTGGACGCGTACACCATCCGCTCCCGGCTGGGCCGGTTGAGCGGGCTGAAGGTGGCGGTGGTCGGGGACGTGCTGCACAGCCGGGTCGCCCGCTCCAACGTCCGCCTGCTGCACACCCTGGGCGCCCACGTCACCCTGGTCGCCCCGCCCACCCTGCTGCCGGTCGGGGTGTCCGCCTGGCCGGTCAGCGTCTCCTACGACCTGGACGCGGTCCTGCCGGACAGCGACGTGGTGATGATGCTGCGGGTGCAGCGGGAACGTATGACCGACTCGTACTTCCCGTCGGCCCGCGAATACGCCCGCCGCTACGGGCTGGACGCGGTGCGGGTCCGGCGGTTGCCGGAGCACGCGATCGTGATGCACCCCGGTCCGCTGAACCGGGGGATGGAGATCGCCCCGGAGGTGGCCGACTCACCCCGCTCCACCATCACCGAACAGGTGGCCAACGGGGTGGCGGTGCGGATGGCTGTGCTGTACCTGCTGCTCGGAGGGATGCCGTCGTGACCGGATATCTGATCAAGGGCGGGTCGGTGTTGGGGGCACCCGCCACCGACCTACGGCTGCGCGACGGGGTGATCGTGGCCGTCGGCGCCGACCTGCCGGCCGACGGCGCGGAGGTGATCGACGCCACCGGGCTGGTGGTCCTGCCGGGGCTGGTCGATCTGCACACCCACCTGCGGGAACCGGGGCGGGAGGACGCCGAGACGGTGGAGACCGGCTCCCGGGCCGCCGCGCTCGGGGGCTACACCGCGGTGTGCGCGATGGCCAACACCGAACCGGTGGCCGACACCGCCGGGGTGGTGGAGCAGGTGTGGCGGCTGGGGCGCCAGGCCGGGCTGGTGGACGTGCAGCCGGTGGGGGCGGTCACGGTCGGGCTGGCCGGCACCCAGCTGGCGGAGCTGGGGGCGATGGCGGACTCCGCCGCCGCGGTACGGATCTTCTCCGACGACGGGCACTGCGTGGCCGACCCCCGGCTGATGCGCCGGGCGCTGGAGTACGTCAAGGCGTTCGATGGCGTGATCGCCCAGCACGCGGAGGAGCCGCGGCTGACCGAGGGCGCCCAGATGCATGAAGGGGAGGTCTCGGCCACGCTGGGGCTGACCGGCTGGCCCGCGGTGGCGGAGGAGGCGATCATCGCCCGGGACGTGTTGCTGGCCGAGCACGTCGGGGCCCGGCTCCACATCTGCCACGTCTCCACCGCCGGCAGCGTGGAGATCCTGCGGCAGGCCAAGGCCCGCGGGGTACGGGTCACCGCGGAGGTCACCCCCCACCACCTGCTGCTCACCGACCAGCTGGTGAGCAGCTACGACCCGGTCTACAAGGTCAACCCACCGCTGCGCACCGACGCCGACGTGGCCGCGCTGCGGCAGGCGGTCATCGACGGGGTGATCGACGCGATCGCCACCGACCACGCCCCGCACACCGCGGAGGACAAGGAGTGCGAGTGGGCGTACGCCCGGCCCGGGATGCTCGGGCTGGAGACGGCGCTGTCGGTGGCGCTGGAGGTGTTCGGGCCGGACTGGGAGCTGATCGCCGAGCGGATGAGCCGGACCCCGGCCCGGATCGCCGGCCTGACCGCCCACGGGCACACCCCGGCGGTGGGGGCCCCGGCCAACCTCACCCTGGTCGACCCGGCCGCGCGGTGGGTGGTGGAGCCGGCCACGCTGGCGAGCCGGAGTCGGAACACCCCCTACGCCGGGATGACCCTGCCGGGGCGGGTGGTGGCCACGTTCCGGCACGGCGAGCCGACGGTGCTCGAAGGCAAGGCGGTGAAGTAGTGCGACACGGTCGCGATGGGATGCAACCACGGGGGACGAGGGACGGATGAGTGCGAAACCGGCGATCCTGGTGCTGGAGGACGGCCGGGTGTTCCACGGCGAGGCGTACGGCGCGGTCGGGGAGACCTTCGGCGAGGCGGTGTTCTCCACCGGCATGACCGGCTACCAGGAGACCCTCACCGACCCGTCCTATCACCGGCAGGTGGTGGTACAGACCGCCCCCCACATCGGCAACACCGGGGTCAACGACGAGGACGACGAGTCCAGCCGGATCCACGTGGCCGGGTACGTGGTGCGTGATCCGGCACGGAGGACCTCCAACTGGCGGGCCACCGGGGAGCTGGCGGACCGGCTGGCCGCCGAAGGCGTGGTCGGTATCTCCGGAGTGGACACTCGGGCGCTCACACGCCACTTGCGGAGCCGGGGCGCGATGCGGGCCGGTATCTCCAGTGTGGACCTGGACCCCGAGTCGCTACGCCAGCGGGTGCTGGCGAGCCCCGCCATGGTGGGGGCGGACTTGACCGGAGAAGTGACCACCCCGGAGCCGTACACGGTCGAGCCGGTGGGGGAGCACCGGTACACGGTGGCCGCCCTCGACCTCGGCATCAAACGGAACGTGACCCGCCGGCTGGCCGCCCGCGGGGTGCGGACCCACGTGCTGCCGGCCTCCGCCACCCTGGAAGAGCTACTAGCGGTGTCCCCGGACGCGGTGTTCTTCTCCCCTGGCCCCGGGGATCCGGCCACGGCGGAGCACCCGGTGCAGCTGGCCCGGGAGATCCTGCGCCGGGGGATACCGCTGTTCGGGATCTGTTTCGGCAGCCAGGTGCTGGGCCGGGCGCTCGGCTTCTCCACGTACAAACTGGACTTCGGCCACCGCGGCATCAACCAGCCGGTGCTGGACCGCACCACCGGGCGGGTGGAGGTCACCTCCCACAACCACGGGTTCGCGGTGAAAGCCCCGCTGGATGGGCCGGTCGACACCGAATTCGGGGCGGTGGAGGTGTCCCACATCTGCCTCAACGACCAGGTGGTGGAGGGGCTGCGGGCGCTGGACGTGCCGGCGTTCACGGTGCAGTACCACCCGGAGGCCGCAGCCGGGCCGCACGACGCGGACTACCTGTTCGATCGCTTCGTCGCCCTGGTGGAGCAGCGATGAACCCACCCACGGTCGCGGGAGGGGAGCGCCGTCCTGGTAGCGCGGCGCCGGAGGCGGCACGGTCGCCACGGGGAATCCGGGAGCAACTGAGGGGGAGGGGCTAGTGCCCAGGCGGAAGGATCTGTCGCACGTACTGGTGATCGGCTCCGGGCCGATCGTGATCGGGCAGGCGTGCGAGTTCGACTATTCCGGCACCCAGGCGTGTCGGGTGCTGAAGGCGGAAGGGCTGCGGGTCAGCCTGGTCAACTCCAACCCCGCGACCATCATGACCGACCCGGAGTTCGCCGACTCCACGTACGTGGAGCCGATCACGCCCGAGTTCGTCACGCAGGTGATCGAACGAGAGCACCGCCTGGGGCGGCCGATCGACTGCCTGCTGCCCACGCTGGGCGGGCAGACCGCCCTCAACACCGCGGTGGCCCTGCATGAGGCCGGGGTGTTGGAGAAGTACGGCGTGGAGCTGATCGGGGCCAGCATCGAGGCGATCCAGCGCGGAGAAGACCGGCAGAAGTTCAAGGAGATCGTGGCCGCCGCCGGTGGGGAGGTGCCGCGGAGCCGGGTCTGCCGGTCTATGGAGGAGGTCCGGGCCACGGTGGCGGAGCTCGGGCTGCCGGTGGTGATCCGCCCCTCGTACACCATGGGCGGGCTCGGCTCCGGGCTGGCCCGTACCGAGGAGGAGCTGACCCGGTTGGCCACCGCCGGCCTGACCGCCAGCCCGGTGCACGAGGTGCTGATCGAGGAGAGCGTGCTCGGCTGGAAAGAGTACGAGCTGGAGCTGATGCGCGACCGCAACGACAACGTGGTGGTCGTGTGCTCGATCGAGAACCTCGACCCGATGGGGGTGCACACCGGCGACAGCGTCACCGTCGCCCCGGCGATGACCCTCACCGACCGGGAGTTCCAGGCCATGCGCAGCCTGGGGATCGCGGTGCTGCGTGAGGTCGGGGTGGACACCGGCGGTTGCAACATCCAGTTCGCGATCCATCCGACCACCGGCCGGATGGTGGTGATCGAGATGAACCCGCGGGTGTCGCGCTCGTCGGCGCTGGCCTCCAAGGCCACCGGGTTCCCGATCGCGAAGATCGCCGCCAAGTTGGCGATCGGCTACACCCTGGACGAGATCCCCAACGACATCACCGGGAAGACGCCGGCGGCGTTCGAGCCGAGCCTGGACTACGTGGCGGTCAAGGCGCCACGGTTCGCGTTCGAAAAGTTCCCGGGCGCGGATCCGGAGCTGACCACCACCATGAAGTCGGTGGGGGAGGCGATGGCCCTGGGGCGCAACTTCACCGAGGCGCTGAACAAGGCGATGCGCTCCCTGGAGACCCCGGCGGCCGGGTTCTGGACCGTACCGGACCCGGACGGGGCGACCCGGGAGTCCACCCTGGCGGAGCTGCGCACCCCGCACGACGGCCGGCTGTACACCCTGGAGCGGGCGCTGCGGCTGGGCGCGTCGGTGGCGGAAGTGGCCGAGGCCAGCGGGGTGGACCCGTGGTTCGTGGACCAGATCGCTTCCCTGGTCGAGCTCCGGGAGCAGATCGTGACCGCGCCGGTGCTGGACGAGCCGCTACTGCGGCGGGCCAAGCGGGCCGGACTGTCCGACCGGCAGATCGCGGCGCTGCGGCCGGAGCTGGCCGGGGAGGACGGGGTGCGGGCGCTGCGGCACCGGCTCGGGCTGCACCCGGGCTACAAGACCGTGGACACCTGCGCGGGCGAGTTCGAGGCCCTCACCCCGTACCACTACTCCTCCTACGACTCTGAGACCGAGGTCACCGGCTCGGCCCGGCCGAAGGTGCTGATCCTGGGCTCGGGGCCGAACCGGATCGGGCAGGGGATCGAGTTCGACTACTCCTGCGTGCACGCGGTGCAGGCGCTGCGGGGCGCCCCGGACGGCGGGTACGAGACGGTGATGGTCAACTGCAACCCGGAGACCGTCTCCACCGACTACGACACCTCCGACCGGCTCTACTTCGAACCGTTGACGTTCGAGGACGTGTGGGAGGTGTGGCGGGCCGAGCACACCTCCGGCGTGGCCGCCGGCGGTCCCGGAGTGGTCGGGGTGATCGTGCAGCTGGGTGGGCAGACCCCGCTGGGGCTGGCCCGCCGCCTGAAGCAGGCGGGGGTGCCGATCGTGGGCACCCCGCCGGAGTCGATCCATCTGGCCGAAGACCGGGGGGCGTTCGGGGAGCTGCTCGACCGGGCGGGTCTCCTCGCCCCCGCGCACGGCACCGCCACCTCCTACGCGCAGGCCCGTCGGATCGCGCAGGAGATCGGCTACCCCGTGCTGGTGCGCCCTTCGTACGTCCTGGGCGGGCGCGGCATGGAGATCGTCTACGACGACGAGACCCTGCGGGACTACATCCAGCGCGCCACCGACATCTCCCCGGAGCACCCGGTGTTGGTGGACCGCTTCCTCGACGACGCGGTGGAGATCGACGTCGATGCGCTGTGCGACGCCGAGGGGGAGGTCTACCTGGGCGGGGTGATGGAGCACATCGAGGAGGCGGGGATCCACTCCGGGGACTCGGCGTGCGCGCTGCCGCCGATCACGCTCACCGCCGCCCACCTGGCCCAGGTGCGGGCCTACACCGAGGCGATCGCCCGCGGGGTGGGGGTACAGGGGCTGCTCAACGTCCAGTACGCCCTCAAGGACGACCAGCTGTACGTGCTGGAGGCCAACCCCCGGGCTTCCCGGACGGTCCCATTTGTCTCCAAGGCCACCGGGGTGCCGCTGGCCAAGGCGGCCGCCCGCATCATGTTGGGCGCCACCATCGCCGAGCTGCGGACCGAAGGGCTGCTACCGGCCGAAGGCGACGGTGGGGACGCCCGGCTGGACGCACCGGTGGCGGTCAAGGAGGCGGTGCTGCCGTTCAAACGGTTCCGCACCCCGTCCGGGCAGGGGGTGGACTCGCTGCTGGGGCCGGAGATGAAGTCCACCGGTGAGGTGATGGGCATCGACATCCGGTTCGGACACGCGTTCGCCAAGTCGCAGGCGGCGGCGTTCGGGTCGCTGCCGGTGTCCGGCACAGTGTTGGTGACCGTGGCCAACCGCGACAAACGCAGCATCATCTTCCCGGTCAAGCGGCTGGCCGACCTCGGGTTCACGATCGTGGCCACCGCGGGGACCGCGGAGGTGCTGCGCCGGTACGGCATCGACTGCCGGACGGTGTCCAAGCACTACGAGAGCGACGGCAGCGACGCGGTCTCGATCATCCGGGCCGGGGAGGTGTCGTTGGTGATCAACACCCCGCAGGGGTCCGGGGCCAGCGCCCGGCGGGACGGGTACGAGATCCGGACCGCGGCGGTGGCCGGGGACATTCCGTGTGTGACCACGGTGCCCGGGGCGTCGGCGGCGGTGATGGGGATCGAAGCGCTGGTCCGGGGGGACATGACCGTCCGCCCCTTGCAGGAGCTGCACCGCCGGTGACGGCCCGCCTCGGGTCCGGGTACGGGCCCGAGGCGGACCACCGGTCAGCCGAGCCAGTAGGTCAGGCCGGTCCAGAACGAGGGCAGCGGGCTGAACCACGAGGTGGCCTCCGCCGCGTTGCACCCGGAGGAGCTGCGGCTGTGGAGCCCGTAGGCGTGCCGTTGCCGGTCACCGGTGAGGAGGTACCAGCCACCGCCGCTGTCGCCGTTGCAGGCGTCGTAGCCTTGCACCTTCACCATGCCGCGCACCTGCGGGTCGCTCACCGCGGTGATCACCCCGCAGGGGTTGGTCGGCGCGGTGGGATCGGTGTAGCGGGCGGAGAGGCACACCGTCTCGCCTTCCCAGATGTCGGCCATGCTCCGGACCGCGCCATCCACTTTGATCCACCGGCCGGGATCATTGTGCATGTAGATCCGCCCGACCTGATCGACGTAGCCGGTGTGGTCGATGCGGATCGCGCCGGCGTCGACCGGCCCGGAGTCGATCGCGTCGGTCATCGGGCCGATCACCGTCTGCTGGGTGGTCCCGGTGGACCAGGTCTGGCCCAGGCCGGCGCAGTGGCCGGCGGTGAGCAGCCAGTGGTAGCCCTTGCTGTCGGTGGCGGTGAAGCCGGCGGAGCAGAAGGTCGCCCCGTCCCGCCGGAGCACCAGGCCGGCCCGCAGGCTGTCGTCGCAGTCCCGTCGGGAGTGGCAGACGTCCGGTTCCACCGCGGGGGCGGCCGCCGTCTCCAGCCGGACCGCGGGGGGCAGGTGGGCCCGGCTGAGTTGGGGCAGCGCGGTCGCGGGTACCGCCACCACCACCTGGTTGGTCCGCAGGTCCAGTCCGATCTGGTCGCCGGCGGCCTGCCCGACCGGGCCGGCCCGGAGCTGGTCGGCGAGTTGGAGCAGCTCGGCCAGCGAGTGCGTGACCAGGTGGGTGCGGAGTGGCAGTCCGAACTGGTCAGCGAGCGCGGCCGCCTGGCGGGCGGCCGCGGGGCTGGTCACCGCGGCGTGGACCACCCCGTGGTAGGGGTCGATCCAGCCGCCGGCGAAGTGGTCCGGGTCCGCGGTGAGGGCGGCTTTGAGGGGCCCGATCCGGGCCTGGAGCGCTGCGGCGGCGCCCGCCTGGTCGGGGGTCAGGTCGGGATAGGCCGCGAGGTACGCCCGGGTGATGGTCGTCCGCGGGTCACCGTCCGGTCCGGGGTCGGTGGCCGCGGCCGGACCGAGGGAGGGGGCGCCGGCCGCCGGCGTCGGCAGACCAGGGGTCAGACCGAGCGCCAGGCCGAGCACCACGCTCGCCCCCAGGCTGGACAACCGGGCGAGTCGTGATGGCCCAGATCGGCGAGCGGGAGGGGTCGATCCGATACTCACACATCCTCCTTATCGGATGGTTGCATGGTCCGTTCAGCCCACTCCCGGTCCACAGTGTAGGTGATCGCTGTTGGTGCGGTCAGGGGGCGG